>ENA-OQED01000388-OQED01000388.1-human-gut-metagenome-genome-assembly--contig:-NODE-388-length-17561-cov-1.247448_pt1 | contig 17561 bp, 17 predicted proteins | sample MGYA00242790_ERZ504625 | MGnify/ENA primary metagenome ERZ504625 (study PRJEB26092, sample SAMD00036345) | human gut metagenome | host: Homo sapiens | study: EMG produced TPA metagenomics assembly of...
GTGGCGGTGGTGCCAAGGCCGGCCTCGGCACGCTTGGCCATCCAGTCCTTGCGCTTCATGCGGGCTTCCTCGGTGTTGATGGCACCCTCGGCCACGGCAAGGATAGAGAAGTTGGAACCCTTCTTGGCGCGGCGCTCCACGGCCTCGCACACGCGGTCGATATCGTAGGGCAGCTCCGGCAGCAGAATGATGTCCGCACCACCGGCAATGCCGGAGTACAGGGTAAGCCAGCCTGCCTTGTTGCCCATGATCTCAATGCACATCACGCGGCTGTGGCTGCCGGCGGTGGTGTGGATGCGGTCGATGACGTCTGTGGCAATATCCACAGCGGTGTGGAAGCCGAAAGTCACATCGGTGCCGTAGATATCGTTGTCAATGGTCTTGGGCAGGCCGATGATGTTCAGCCCCTCCTGCGAGAGCAGGTTGGCGGTCTTGTGGGTGCCGTTGCCGCCCAGACACAGCAGACAGTCCAGCTTTGCCGCCTTGTAGGTCTTTTTCATGGCGGCGACCTTATCAATGTTGTCGTCCTCCACCACACGCATCAGCTTGAAGGGGGTGCGCTTGGTGCCCAGAATGGTGCCGCCTAAGGTCAGGATGCCGCGGAAGTCGTCCTCGTTCATTTCACGGTAGTCGCCGTTGATCAGGCCGCTGTAACCGTTGGCGATGCCCACGATCTCCACGTTATCTCCCATGCGGGCGTACAGTGCTTTTGCAACGCCGCGGATGGTGGCGTTCAGGCCCGGACAATCGCCGCCAGAAGTCAGGATACCAACACGTTTTTTCATTCAAATACCCTCTTTCATTATCATTCAGGCAAAGCCGAACGGTCCGGCAAAGGGTGCCGGGCTGACCGGGGTCCTACCTTTTTATAGTATTAGAGTATTCCGAAAGGGAAGTGCTGTCAAGAGAAAAACCAAAAATTTACAAGCCTGTGTGCATCGGAAAACCGCTGCGAAAACTTTTGCAGAAAAACTGAAAAAATGGTTGACAAGCAGCTCGCCGGCGTGTATAATATCCCTTGTCAGCAACGCACGGCGCGGCTGACACAACCGAATATTGGGGATTTGCATAGTGGTAGTGCGGTAGACTCTGACTCTACTTGTGGGAGTTCGATTCTCTCATCCCCAACCAGTTACCGCAGCCGAATAAGCTGCGGTATTTTCGGGGCATAGCGCAGTTGGTAGCGCGCCTCGTTCGGGACGAGGAGGCCGTGGGTTCAAATCCCGCTGCTCCGACCAAAAAAAGCAGACACACTTTCGTGTGTCTGCTTTTTTATTTTGCGCGAACAGGCTGTAAAAACAAGTGGCTCAGAAACACCGACAGGCGTTTCTGAGCCACTAATATCATATCGTTTCCAGCAGTGCGGGCAGCTGGGCAAGGTCGTCGATGACGTAGGGACTGGCCTTTTCCAGCCGGGCGCGGGACTGGTGCCCGCCGGTGTACAGCACACAAGTTGCACCGATGGCCGCAGCCACCGCGGCATCGTGGTCGGTGTCGCCGACCATCACACAGGCCGCCGGGTCGATGCCGGTGCGGCGCAGATAGTCGGTGCCAAGCTGTACCTTGCTTACGCCGTAAATGTCCGCAAGGCCGAGCAACTCGGTAAAAAAGCCTTGCAGACCCCGGGCGGATACCTGCTCGATCAGGTAATCACGGCGGGAGGCGGAAAGCACAGCCTGCTGCCAGCCCATGCGAGCCAGCGTTTGCAGGGTGTCAACGGCGTGTGCCGTTACAGCGCAGCCGGGCACACCGGCGTTGTAGTGCTCCATAAAGCGGGCGGCAAGCTCCGGGTAGGGGTGCCGCGCAAAATCGAACCCGGCACAGCGGTAGTAGTCCTCGATGGGAAAGCCGAACAGCTCCCGGTAGGCAGCCAGATCGTACCGCTGGGGGTAGCCGTGGGTCTCCAGCATCCAGTTCAGGCATTCGTGGGTAAAATCCACATCGTCCATCAGGGTACCGTTCCAGTCCCAGAAGATCATACCGTTTGGCTGCATGGAAACCTCCTTGCGTTATTCCGTCGCAAATATCTTGCGCAGTGCGGCGTTGCTCTCGATCAGCTTTACCAGCACAACGCCCAGCACGGTGCAGCTGATCAGCTCGCCGATGCCCACCGAGATGCCGTTGGTGATGCAGGCCAGCCAGATGGGGGCGCTGGACGTGGGGTCCGGGAACATCACGGCGATCTCAATGCCGATGATCACGGCGTTGAACAGCACCGGGGGCAGGCTGGCGGCAATGGCCAGACCCTTGAAGCGCACATTGCGCAGCTTGTAGGTGACCAGACAGGCCAGCAGGGTAGCCAGTGTGCCAAAGATCACATCCACGATGGTGGAGCCCAGCAGGTTTGCAAGGAAGCAGCCCAGCACAACACCCACGATGTACTCAGCACCGAACACGGGCAGCAGGCACAGAGCCTCGGCCACACGCACCTGCACAGCACCATAGGAAAGGGGCTGCAGTGCCAGACACAGCACCACATAGATGGCTGCCACTACACCGCAGTGCACCAGCTTACGGACGGAAGAATTCTGATTCATGATAATACTCCAGCGGTTTGATTTTGACCGCACAGGAACCGCCAGCTCCTGTGGGTTTTGCCCAGCGCCGCTCGAGTGGCACCGGGGAGCCTAAAATCCTAAGTTGCTCTTTGAGGATACTGTACAAAAAAGCACAGCAGTAGGGAGTATATCACAAAATCGGACGGAATGCAACGGGAATTGGACGATTGAAAATGCCTGCCGCGCTGCTCTGGGCAGATTCGGCAGAAAGAAAGCTTTTATTATAGAGCCGAAGCTGCTGCCTGCGAAAATGGAAAAAGCTGAGCACCTGACTTTCTCGGATGCTCAGCCTTGCTGTACTTGTTTTTGCGGAGTTGCTTTTACTGTTTCTTGCGTTTTGCGGGCTTTTTCTTCCGCACGCTGTAACCAAAGGTGCCCAGCTTTTTGCCAAGGGCCAGATACTCGCCGTGGCTGTACACGATGAGATTTGCCTTGTCCAAGCACAGCTTGCCTTTTTCGTCCAGCAGGCTCTCGTCCACATCGCAGGCCACCACCTCGGCCAAAAACAGGTCGTGGCTGCCCAGCGGGATGCGCTGGGTGATGCGGCACTCCAGATTGACCGGGCTTTCCTCCAGCACCGGGCAGTCGGTCAGCACGCTGCCGGGGGCGGCGTGCAGGCCGCAGGCGGCAAACTTGTCCACCTCGCGGCCGCTCTTCACGCCGCACCAGTCGATGGCGCGCACCAGCTTTTCAGTGGGCAGATTGATGGCGAACTGCCCGCTCTCGCACAGCAGCTGATGGCTGTACCGCTCCGGGCGCACGCTGATGGATACCATGCTGGGCTGGGTGCAGATGGTGCCTGTCCAGCCGATGGTGATAAGGTTGGGCTTATCCAGCCCGCCGCAGGATACCAGTACCGGCGGCTCCGGGTTCAAAAGGGTGCTGCCCTTCCAACTTTGCTTGCTCATCCGTGATATTTCCTTTCGTAGGGAGCCCATGTGCGCTCCGAGATGATATAGCGCGGGCGGGCCTTTGTTTCCATATAGATCTTGCCGATATACTCACCGATCACGCCCAGACACACCAGCTGCACACCGCTCATAAAGCAGACGATGCAGACGGTGGAGGCCCAGCCTGCCACGCTGCTGCCCATGGCAGCGCACACGATGGCCCAGATGACCCCGATAAAGCTGACAAGGCTCACCACGATGCCCGCTCCGGTGATGATGCGGATAGGCTTGTTGGAAAGGCTGGTAATGCCGTCAAAAGCCAACGCCAGCATCTTGCTCAGGGGGTAGTGGCTCTCGCCGGCCAGACGCTCGTGACGCTCGTAGGTGACCACATCGTGGGGAAAGCCCACCAGCGGCACCATGCCCCGCAAAAAGATGTTGACCTCTTTGTAATCCGCAAAGCTTTCCAGCACACGGGTGCTGATCAGGCGGTAGTCTGCGTGGTTGAACACGATATCTGCGCCCAAGGCGTTCATCACATGATAAAAGCCCTCGGCGGTGAACCGCTTGAAGAAGGTGTCAGTGTCCCGGCGGCTGCGCACACCGTACACCACCTCGGCACCGTCCAGATACTTTTTCACCATCTCGTCCATGGCGTTGATATCGTCCTGACCGTCGCAGTCGATGGAGATGGTGATATCGCAGCTGTCGCTGTGCAGCGCCTCCATCAGCCCCGCCAGCACGGCGTTCTGGTGGCCGCGGTTGCGGCTCTGGGAAATGCCGATATAGTGCTCGTCCTGTGCGGCAAAGCCTTGGATCAGTTCCCACGTTTTGTCGCGGGAGCCATCGTTGACAAAGAGCACCCGGCTTTTATCGCTGACCAGCCCCTGTGCGGTCAGACTGTGGATCTTTTCCAGAAACATGGGTGCTGTAATGGGCAGCACCTGCTCCTCGTTGTAGCAGGGGATCACGATCCAGAGTACGGGCTTGGACATTGTTTTATCGCTCCTTATTGATAAAAGTAGTCAGGGGGTCACTGCACCATCTGCTGCAAGGCATCCGGCTCCAGCAGCTTGAAGCTGCTGCGGTAGGTGTCGATGAGCCTTCCTTCTGCATGGTGCTCAACTCCCGGGAAAGGGCGCTGCGGTCGCAGTTGAGGTAATCCGCCAGCTGGATGCGGGAGAAGGGGATGCTGAAGGTCAGGCTGTGGGCGCGGGCGGCCTCGCTGAGCAGATAGGCCGCTACCTTGGCGCGCAGGCTCTTCATCACCAGCAGGTCGATGCGGCGGGAGAGGGAAAAATATTTATCGCTGATGGTGCGCACAAGGTTCTGCACCACCCGCTGGTGGGCGGGGCTGCCGTCCGAGAGCAGCAGCCGCTCGTAGGGCAGCAGCAGCACCTCACAGGGGGCGGCAGCCAGCACGGTGACCGGGCTGGACAAGCTGGAGCCTCCCAGCACGTCCCCGAACACCCCGCCCGGCTCTACCTGGGCGATGGGGATGCGCACCCCGCCCGGTGCCGGGCGGTAGGCCTCCAGCTCGCCGGACAGCACGATGCCCACCCGGCGGCTGGGCTCCCCCGCCCAGCACAAGGCTTCGCCCTTGCCGTAGCTGCGCACACTGCCCCCCAGCCTGGACAGCAGCGTGCTGAGCTCCGCAGCGGAAAGCCCCGCGAACAGCGTGGTGGTTTGTAACAGCGGCAGATAATTATTCATCGCAACTCCGCAGAGAAAATAGCGTTCTCCGCAGCCTCCTGCAATTACGTTGCGCACGCAACGGTATTTTTACCCCTATTATAGTAAACTGGAACGCGCAAAGCAAATGATTTTGCAAAATTTTTCAAAAAAAGACCGGTTTCCGCTTCCCGTACCGGGGCGTGCCGGGTGTGAAAAGGAGTATTTCATGAAAAAAATCCTGTCCTTACTGCTGGCGTTCAGCCTTGCACTGAGCCTTGCAGCCTGCGGCGGCAGCGCAAGCTCTGCCGCTTCCAGCGCAGCGGTGTCCGAAGTTGCTTCCTCTGCGGCTGCTTCCGAGGAAGAAGAGACCGCAGCGCCGCTGTCTGCCACTGAGCCGCTGCGCATTGCGGGGCTGAAGGGCCCCACCACCATGGGGCTTGTCAACCTGCTGTCGATGGAGCAGGCCGGTACTGCCGCCATGGACTACGATCTGCAGCTTTACGGCGCTGCGGATGAGATCGTGCCGCTGCTCATCAAGGGCGAGCTGGACATGGCTGCTATCCCGGCCAATCTGGCTGCGACCCTGTACCAGAAAACCAGCGGCGGCATTCAGGCCGTGGCGGTGAACACTTTGGGCGTTTTGTATGTGGTGGAGCAGGGCGACACCGTTCACAGCATGGCCGACCTCAAGGGCCGCACCATCCTGTCCACCGGCAAGGGCACTACCCCGGAGTATGTGCTGCGCTATCTGCTTACCGCCAACGGCCTTGACCCGGACAAGGATGTGGATATCCAGTATTACAGCGAGGCTACTGAGGTAACCGCCCAGATGGCCAGCACGCAGGACGCCATTGCGGTGCTGCCCCAGCCCTATGTGACCGCTGCCGGGCTGAAGGACGACACCCTGCGGGTAGCTCTTGACCTGACCGCCGAGTGGGACAAGGTGGCAGACACCCAGCTGATCACCGGTGTGACCGTGGTGCGCAAGGCCTACGCCGAGGAGCACCCGGACGTGGTAGCCGCCTTTCTGGCAGACTACGCCCAGAGCGTGAACGCCGCCAACACCGATCTGGACGGCACCGCCGCTCTGTGTGAGGAGCAGGGCGTGGTGGCAAAAGCCGCCATTGCCAAAAAGGCACTGCCCAACTGCAACATCGTCTGCTTGACCGGCGAGGAACTGAAAGCAGACGTCTCCGGTTACCTGCAGGTGCTCTACGATGCCGACCCTGCCGCCGTGGGCGGTACGCTGCCCGGCGAGGATTTCTACTGGGCAGCCCAGTAACAGCCTGAAAAAAGCATTCCATCTCCCGCCGCTCTGCCGTGGTACGCAGCGCGGCGGTTTTTGTTTCCCGGTTGAAATTCCGCTGCAAAAGTTCTACAATAGAGGCACATTATAGAATATGGAGGGAAAACCTATGGCTTGCACTACCATTCTGGTCGGCAAGGCAGCATCGTACGATGGCTCTACCATGATCGCCCGCAACGATGACTCCGGCTCCGGCCATTTCACCGCTAAAAAATTTACCGTGATCCACCCGGAGGAGCTGCCCAAAATCTACCGCAGCGTCCTCTCCCATGCGGAGATCCCCCCTGCCGGAGGGCGCACTGCGGTTTACCGCCATGCCCAACGCCGTGGAGGGCAAGGGCATCTGGGCGGCTTCCGGCGTCAATGCCGCCAACGTGGGCATGACCGCCACCGAGACCATCACCTCCAACCCCCGCGTGCTGGGCACAGACCCGCTGGTGGAGTATCAGCCCGCCAAGGGCGAAAAGCCTGAGGTGCCCGGCGGCATCGGCGAGGAAGATATCGTCTATCTGGTGCTGCCCTACATCCGCTCTGCCCGCGAGGGCGTGCTGCGTCTGGGCAGTCTGCTGGAGCAGTACGGTACTTACGAGATGAACGGCATCGCCTTTCAGGATGTAAACGAGATCTGGTGGCTGGAGACCATCGGCGGTCACCACTGGATCGCCCGCCGCGTGCCGGATGATGTGTATGTGGTCATGCCCAACCAGCTGGGCATCGACACCTTTGATCTGGAAGATGCCTTCGGCGCACAGGAAAACTACCTCTGCTCTGCCGACCTGCGGGAGTTCATTGCCAAGAATCACCTCGACCTTTCTTTGGACGGCGCGCTGAACCCCCGGGACGCCTTTGGCAGCCACGATGACGCCGACCACGTTTACAACACCCCCCGCGCATGGTATATGCTGCGCTACCTCAACCCCCGCACATGGGTGTGGGAGGGTGCCGACGCCGACTACACCCCCATGTCCGATGACCTGCCGTGGTGCATGGTGCCGGAGCGCAAGGTGACCCCGGAGGACATCAAGTATATGCTGTCCAGCCACTATCAGGGCACCCCCTACGACCCCTACCTGAGCTACGGCGACAAGTCCGCAAAGGGCGCGTACCGTTCCATCGGCATCAACCGCAACGACTTTATGGCGCTTTTGCAGATGCGTCCCGACCAGCCGGAGGAATCCCGCGCTGTGGAGTGGGTGGCCTATGCCTCCAACGCCTTCAACACCATGGTGCCCTTCTACGCCAACGTGGAGCGTACCCCGGAGTATCTGGCCAACACCACCGGCACTGTGTCCACCGATAACTTCTACTGGACCAGCCGTCTGATTGCCGCCATGGCAGACGCCTCCTATAATAAATCCCTCTTCCACCTCGAGCGCTACGAGGAGGCCGTGCTCTCCGCTGCCCGCGCACTGGTGAACGGGTACGATGCAAAGCTTGCCGCCGAGCCGGACGCTGCAAGCCGCGCCGCCCTGCGGGAGGAAGCCAACACCGCCATTGCCGCCATGCTGCAGGAGAAGGCCGCCGACACGCTGGATAAAGTTCTGTTTGAACTGAGCAGCCAGATGAAGAACGCCTACTCCCGCTCGGATGCCTGATGTAAACCAGCCGGAGCACCAAAACCGGTCACGACCGGTCACAGAAACGCAGAAAAGACCACCGCATACACAAGTGCGGTGGTCTTTTTGCGTGCAAAAAGCTCTTGTATCCAAGGTATTGGAAACTCTGCACAAAAATGATGAAAATTCTTTGTGAGCAAAAATGACTGAAACTGATTGATTTTGACAAGATTTTTGCTATAATAAAGATGCAAACAACCAAAACACGCCAATACCGCGCAGAAACGGTCAGGCGTGAGAAGGGAAGAAGGAAAAACACCATGCTGGCAGAGGAACGTTTTGCACTGATCTTAGAACAGCTGAACGAGAAACGCACCGTGACGGTGCAGCAGCTGTGCGAGGCACTGCACACCAGCGAATCCACCATCCGGCGCGATTTGACCGAGCTGGACCGGCAGGGAAGGCTGACCAAGGTGCACGGGGGAGCTACCCTGCCGGACAGCCGCTTTCTGGCAGACGAGCCCACCATGGAAGCCAAGGAGACACTGGCTGTGGCAGAAAAGCGCAGCATTGCCGCAGTCGCCGCAGCACTTATCACTGCCGAGGATTTTGTGTTCATTGACGCAGGCACTACCACGCTGGAGCTGGTGCGGGCGTTGACGGGTGTGGCGCTCAAGGCCACCTATGTGACCAACGGCGTGGCGCACGCCCGGCTGCTGGCGCAGAAGGGCTGTCGGGTGTATCTTCCCGGCGGGCTGCTGCGCCCTCAGACCGAAGCCATCGTGGGCGCTCCGGCAGTCAGCAGCATCCAGCAGTATAACTTCACCAAAGCGTTCATGGGTGCCAACGGCGTGGCGCTGGAGGCGGGCTTTACCACCCCGGACCCCGAGGAAGCAGCGGTAAAGGCCGCTGCCGTCCGCCGCGCCCGGGAAAGCTGGTTCCTTGTGGATGACGCCAAATTTGCTAAAATTTACCCGGCGGTCATCACGGACCTGCACGGCGGTGCCATCCTGACCAACCGCTGCCCGAACCCGAAATATAAGCAGTATACGTTCGTAAAGGAGGCAGAAGCATGATTTACACCGTTACCTTTAACCCGGCCATCGACTACGTTGTGCGTCTGGACGCACCGCTGGAGGTGGGCGCAGTGAACCGCGCCCAAGGCGAGGATTGCGTGCTGGGCGGCAAGGGCATCAACGTGTCCGGCGTGCTGGCGCAGCTGGGCTGCGAGAGCGTGGCACTGGGCTTTGTGGCCGGGGAGACCGGCGCATGGCTGGAGCGCGGTCTGGCGGCACAGGGGCTCAAGACCGACTTTGTGCATCTGGAAAACGGCATGACCCGCATCAACGTCAAGATCAAGGCCGGGCAGGAGACTGAGCTGAACGGCGCAGGCCCTGCCATCCCGGAAAGCGCTTTGCAGCAGCTGGAAGCCCAGCTGGACAAGCTGGCCGAGGGCGATATCCTCATTCTGGCGGGCAGCATCCCGGCAAGCCTGCCGCAGAGCGTCTACGAGCGACTGCTGGCGCGGCTGCAGGGCAAGGGCGTGCGCGCAGTGGTGGACGCTACCCGCGACCTGCTGGTGAATGTGCTGCCCTACCATCCTTCCTCATCAAGCCCAACAACCATGAGCTGGGCGAGATCGTGGGCAAGGTGCTGACCAGTGACGCCGAGATCGTGGCAGCTGCCCGCACTTTGCAGGAAAAGGGCGCGCGCAACGTGCTGGTAAGCATGGCCGGGGACGGTGCGCTGCTGCTGGACGAGCAGGGACAGGTGCACCGCATCGGTTGCCCCAAGGGCAAGGTGGTCAACAGCGTGGGCGCAGGCGACAGCATGGTGGCCGGTTTTGTGGCCGGGTATCTGCAAAGCCGCAGCTACGCGCAGGCGCTGCGTCTGGGCACGGCCTGCGGCAGCGCAACGGCTTTCAGCCTTGGGCTTGCCACAAAGGAAAAGATCGACGAGCTGCTGGCGCAGCTTTGATAGGATAAAAGGAACAAAGGAGGAACGTTTATGCGCATTACCGAGTTATTTACCGCACAGTCCATTGCGCTGGACGAAGCGCTGCAGACGCAGGAGCAGATCCTGAGCCGTCTGGTGGAGCTGCAGGCTACCCATGGCAACATCACCGACAAGGAGGCCTACAAAAAGGCGCTCTATGCCCGCGAGGCCGAGGGCTCTACCTATGTGGATAACGGCATCACCGTGCCCCATGCCAAGACCAATGTGGTCACCCGTCCCAGTCTGGCCGCCCTGCGGCTGAGCACCCCGGTGCAGTACAACGCCGAAGATGACGGCACCACCGACCTGCTGTTTGCCATTGCCGCACCGGAAAACGGCAGCCTGCATGTGGATATGCTGGCCCGCATGATGCAGATGCTGATGAACGAGGACTTTGTGGAAAAGCTGAAAGCTGCCAAGACCCCCAAGGAGTTCTTGGAGTGCATCGACGCACAGGAAGAAGCACAGTTTGGTGCAGAGAGCTTTACCCAGCAGGCCATCCCGCAGGACGGCTACCGCATTCTGGCCGTGACCGCCTGCGTCAACGGCATTGCCCACACCTACATGGCCGCCGAGGCGCTGACCAAGGCCGGTGACAAGCTGGGTCTGCCCACCAAGGTGGAGACCAACGGCTCGGACGGCGCAAAGAATATCCTGACCCGCGCCGAGATCGCCGCCTGCGATGGTATTATCGTAGCAGCGGAAAAAAAGGTGGACACCGCCCGTTTCGACGGCAAACCGGTGCTGTTCACCCGCGTGGACGACGGCATCCATAAGCCGGAGGAGCTCATCAAGAAGATTGCCCACGGCGAGGTGCCTGTGTTCCACGCCGAGGGCGGCGCAGCAGCCGAGGACGACACCGCCGGTAAGGACAGCTTTGGCCGCAGCCTGTACAAGAACCTGATGAACGGCGTTTCCCATATGCTGCCCTTCGTGGTAGGCGGCGGCATTATGATCGCGCTGGCCTTCCTGCTGGATGATTACAGCATCAACCCCGCAAACTTCGGCATGAACACCCCCGTTGCCGCCTTCTTCAAGACGGTGGGCGGCGCAGCTTCGGCTATATGCTGCCCATTCTGGCAGGCTTCATCGCCATGTCCATCGCCGACCGCCCGGGCTTGGCCGTAGGCTTTGCCGGCGGCGTGCTGGCTATGAACGGCACAAACTTCACCGACCTTGCCGCAGGCAGCACCACCGGCATCTCCGGCGGCTTCCTTGCAGCGCTGCTGGCCGGTTTTGCAGCGGGCTACATCGTGCAGTTCCTTAAAAAGATCACCGAAAAGCTGCCCGCCAGCCTGAACGGTATCCGCCCCATGCTCATCTACCCGCTGGGCGGCATTCTCATCGTAGGTGCGATGATGTGCGCCGTGAACCCGGTAATGGGCATGATCAACACCGCCATGACCGACTGGCTGAACGCACTGGGCGGCAGCTCCAAGGTGCTGCTGGGTGCTATCGTGGCCGGTATGATGAGCGTGGATATGGGCGGCCCGGTCAACAAGGCAGCCTACGTCTTTGGCACCGCAGCCCTTGCCTCCGGTAACTACGAGGTGATGGCCGCCGTCATGGTGGGCGGCATGGTGCCTCCCATCGCTATTGCCCTGTCCACCACCTTCTGCCCCCGCAAGTGGACGTTGGACGAGCGCCGCAACGGCATTGTGAACTACGTCATGGGCCTGTGCTTCGTGTCTGAGGGCGCTATCCCCTATGCAGCAGTCGACCCGCTGCGCGTCCTGCCCAGCTGCGTTGTCGGCTCTGCGGTCGCCGGTGCGCTCTCCATGACCTTCGGCTGTGCACTGCGTGCACCCCACGGCGGCATCTTCGTATTCCCGGTGGTGGATCACGCTGCGCTGTACTGCGTGGCGCTGGCTGTGGGCAGTGTGCTGGGTGCAGTGATCCTGAGCCTTGTCAAAAAGACCCAGCCCGCCGAGGCGAAGTAACAAGCCATTTTCTTCTCCATACGGATAGTTCTTCATAAGAGCAAAGGGGACTGCCGCACACCGCGGCGGTCCCCTTTGCGTTTTGCACAGGCACCATTTTCACAAAAAACAGGACAATATACCGCCCAAAACGGCCTATCCTGCCGGAATTGCGTTCAGCGCTTTGTTTTGCATTGCACCCCACCCCGGGCTGTGGTATACTTATATTCGTGATTTTAAAGCCCGGGTATGGTGTGCCGGGCCACCAGAGAGGAAACGAACGATGAAAATAGGATTTGACAACGACAGATATCTTGCGATGCAGTCTGAGCATATCCGCGAGCGCATCAAGAAGTTTGACAATAAGCTGTATCTGGAATTCGGCGGCAAGCTGTTCGACGACTACCACGCCTCCCGCGTGCTGCCCGGCTTTCAGCCGGACTCCAAGCTGCAGATGCTTTTGCAGCTCAAGGAGCAGGCCGAGATCGTCATCGTCATCAGCGCCGAGGACATCATCAGCAGCAAGGTGCGCGGCGACTACGGCATCACCTACGATCTGGACGTGCTGCGCCTCATCGACGCTTTTCAGGAGATGGGGCTGTATGTGGGCAGCGTGTGCGTGACCAAGTACACCGCCGCCGCCGAGGTGGAAGCCTTTGAAAAGCGGCTGAGCAGTCTGGGCATCCGCACCTTCCGCCACTATAAGATCCCCGGCTACCCCAACGATGTGGCCCGCATTGTCAGCGACGAGGGCTACGGCCGCAACGAGTACATTGAGACCGAGCGCCCGCTGGTGGTCATCACTGCGCCCGGCCCCGGCAGCGGAAAGATGGCCGTCTGCCTGTCCCAGCTGTATCATGAATATAAGCGGGGCGTCAAGGCCGGTTACGCCAAGTTCGAGACCTTCCCCATCTGGAACATTCCCCTGAAGCACCCGGTCAATCTGGCCTACGAGGCTGCTACCGCCGACCTGAACGATGTGAACATGATCGACCCCTTCCATCTGGAAGGCCTACGGCGTGACCACCGTGAACTACAACCGCGACATCGAGATCTTCCCGGTGGTGAACGCGATGTTCGAGCTGATCGCAGGCCAGAGCCCCTATAAGTCCCCCACGGACATGGGCGTGAACATGGCCGGCAACTGCATCGTGGACGACGCAGTCTGCTGCGAGGCCTCCCGCAAGGAGATCGTGCGCCGGTACTACAAGTGCCTGTGCGAGCAGAAGATCACCGGCACCGCCAAGGAGAGCGAGCGCTACAAGCTGGAGCTGCTGATGAATCAGGCCGGGCTGACCATGGGGGCCCGGGAAGTGGAAAAGCAGGCACACGCCCGCAGCGAGGCTACCGGCGGCGCACCGGCTGCTGCCATTGAACTGAGCGACGGCACTGTCATCACCGGCAAGACCGGCCCGCTGCTGGGTGCTACCGCAAGCGCCCTGATCAATGCGCTCAAGTATCTGGCGGGCATCCCGCAGGAGACGGATCTGGTCAGCGCCGCTGCCATCGAGCCCATCCAGACCCTCAAGACCAACTATCTGGGTGGCAAGAACCCCCGTCTGCATACCGACGAGATCCTGATCGCCCTGTCCAGCTCTGCCGCTTCCAGCGAGCTTGCCGCAGCAGCCATGCACCAGCTGCCCAACCTCAAGGGCTGCGATGTGCACTCCACCGTTCTGCTTTCCAGCGTGGACAGCAGCACCCTGAACCGTCTGGGAATGTACCTGACCTGCGACCCCGTCTACGAGGAAGAGGATCGCAAGTACCATAAGCTGTAAAAATAAAAAGAAACTGGTAAACACCCCGGTCAGCGCCTGACGGCGCTGACCGGGGTGTTATTGCTTGCCAGTTGTACGCAGTTGTGGTACACTTGTTCTGCTTAATTTTTATAGCAGATAGGAAAAGAGGAACAACAACATGGAACAACAACACAAGCGCAGCGCATTCTCCGGTAAGATCGGGTTCGTGCTGTCTGCCGCAGGCGCTTCGGTGGGTCTGGGCAACATCTGGCGCTTCCCGTATCTGGCAGCCAAATACGGCGGCGGCATTTTTCTGCTGGTATACATTCTGCTGGCAGTCACCTTTGGCTATACCATGATCGTGGCCGAGACCGCGCTGGGCCGTATGACCCACAAAAGCCCGGTCAGCGCCTACGCCCACTTCGGTAAGGGCAAGGGAATCCGGTTCGGTGGTTGGATCAACGCCATCATCCCCATTTTGATCGTGCCGTATTATTCGGTCATCGGCGGCTGGGTCATCCACTATCTGGCCGAGTATCTGTGCGGCCGCGGCAGCAATCTGGCAGTGGACGGCTACTTCTCCGCCTTTATCACCAACGGCTTGCAGGCCGAACTGGCCTTTTTGCTGTTCAGCCTGTTCACGCTGGGCATTATCTTTGCCGGTGTGCGCAACGGCGTAGAGCGCGTCTCCAAGGTGATGATGCCGGTGCTGGTGGTGCTGTCGCTGGTCATTGCGGGCTACTCTGTCACCCGTCCCGGTGCACTGGCGGGTGTGAAGTATTTTCTGGTGCCCAACCCCAAAAACTTCTCCTGGATGACCGTGGTCACCGCCATGGGGCAGATGTTCTACTCTCTGTCCATCGCCATGGGCATTCTGGTCACCTTCGGCTCCTATATGAAGAAGGATGTCTCTATCGAGGAGTCCACCGAGAACGTGGAGGTGTTTGATACCGCCATTGCCATCATGGCTGGCTGATGATCATCCCGGCGGTGTTCGCCTTCTCCGGCGGCGACCCGGACACCCTGCAGGCCGGTCCTGCGCTGATGTTCATCACCATCCCCAAGGTGTTTGCCAGCATGGGTCTGGGCACCGCGGTGGGTGTGCTGTTCTTTGTGCTGGTGCTGTTTGCAGCGATTACCAGCTCCATCGCCCTGACCGAGAGCGCTGTCTCCACCTTTGAGGACGAGCTGGGCTGGGACCGCACCCGCTCCACTGTGCTCATCGGCGCCATCATGGTGGCGCTGGGCAGCCTGTCGGCGCTGGGCTACGGCCCGCTGGCCGGGGTGACCGTGTTTGGGATGCAGTTTTTGGACTTCTTCGACTTTTTGACCAACTCGGTCATGATGCCTATTGCCGCCATTGCCACCTGCCTGCTGGTGTCCCGCGTCATCGGCGTGGAGCAGATCGCGCAGGAGGTGGAGCAGGACGGTCAGCGCTTCCGCCGCAAGCCGGTGTTCAATTTTATGATTCGCTGGCTGTGCCCCATTTTTGCAGTCATCATTCTGGCAAGCTCGGTGGCAAACGCCTTTGGCTGGATCGCCATGTAAATGAAAGAAAACAGATTTTCCGGCAGCAGAACGCAGGCTTTTTAACAGGACAAGGGGGCCCTTATGAAAATGGAAACCTTGAAGCAGCAGATCCTGACAGCAAAGGGTGACGTGCGGGCAGAGCTGGTGCTGAAAAATGCCCGGGTCATCAACGTGTTCACAAACGAGATTGAGCAGGCCGATGTAGCCATCCGTCAGGGGGTCATCCTTGGCGTGGGACACTATACCGGCGAGACCGAGCTGGACTTGCAGGGCAAGTATGTCTGCCCGGGGCTTGTGGATGGGCACATCCACATTGAAAGCTCCATGCTCTGCGGCCCGGCCTTTGAACAGGCGGTGCTGCCCCACGGCACCACGGCGGTGGTCACCGACCCGCACGAGATCTCCAATGTAGCCGGTACGGCAGGGCTGGACTTTATGCTGGAGACTACAAAAGATCTGGCGCTTTCGGTCTACTTCATGCTGCCCTCCTGCGTGCCTGCCACCGGGCTGGACGAGTCCGGCGCGGTGCTGGAAGCGGAGCAGCTGCGCCCCTACTATCAGCAGCCCCGGGTACTGGGGCTGGCTGAACTGATGAACTCCTACGGCACAGTGCGCGCGGACGAAAAGATCCTGCAAAAGATCTGTGACTGCACCGCTGCGGGTAAACGCATCGACGGGCACGCCCCCTTCCTCAGCGGGGAGGAGCTGAACGCCTATATCGCCGCCGGGGTGCAGTCCGACCATGAGTGCTCGGACATCCATGAAGCCATGGAAAAGCTGCGGCGCGGGCAATACATCATGGTGCGGGAGGGTACCGCAGCCCAGAACATGGAAAGCCTGCTGCCCCTGTTCCGGGAGCCCTATTGCAGCCGCTGTATGCTGGTGACCGACGATAAGCACCCCGGAGACCTGTTGCAGGGCGGGCATATCGACTATATCATCCGCAAGGCCATTGCCGCCGGGGTAGACCCGGTGGTGGCAGTGCGGATGGGCACCCTTGTCCCGTGTCAGTACTTCGGTCTTGCGCACAGCGGCGCGGTAGCCCCGGGCTATACCGCCGATTTGATCGTGCTGTCGGATCTGGAACAGTTCACGGTGGAGCAGGTGTATAAAAAGGGCAAACTGGTGGCGCAGCAGGGCAGAATGCTGCACCCCGCCGCCCTTACTGTGGACAAGGCACGCTTTGCGCGGGTGTTCGATTCCTTCAACATGGATGAGATCACCCCGGAGCAATTGCAGCTGAAGCAGACCGGCACCCGGCAGCGAGTGATCTGTCTGACCCCGCACGCCCTGCTGACCACTGAAAAAATCGTTCCGTTCTGCCAGCATCCGGGCACAGCGCCCGGCGTGGACGTGGCGCAGAAAATCGTCAAGCTGGCGGTGTTCGAGCGGCATCACCGTTCCGGCCATGTGGGCTTGGGCTTTTTGGGCAACTACGGCCTGCAATGCGGCGCGGTGGCTTCCAGCATTGCCCACGACTCCCACAACCTCATCGTGGCGGGCACCAACGATGCCGACATGGTGCTGGCGGGCAACACGGTGCGCAAAAATAAGGGCGGCCTTGCCTTTGCACTGAACGGACAGGTGGTAGGGGAGCTGCCGCTGCCGGTGGCAGGGCTTATGAGCACCGAGAGCGCCGAATCCGTGGAGGAAAAGCTGCAGGCGCTCAAGGCGGCACTGAAAGCCCACGGCATCTCGGAGGACATCGACGCTTTTATGACCCTTGCTTTTGTAAGCCTGCCGGTCATCCCGAAGCTGCGGCTGAACACCTACGGTATCGTGGATGTGGATGCCCAGCGGATCGTCCCGGCGGTGTTCTGAGAGCGATGCCTGAGAGGGCAAACTGTAAATCTGACGTTTTGATCGCAATGCCGGACAGTCTGCGGGCTGTCCGGCGTTGTGTTTTTACGGCAAGATAGCTCTTGACTTTTTGACACAGAACCGGTATGTTGATACTGTCCGTCTGACACACAGCATTGCATTTATAATATAAGGAAACTTTATGGAAAAACGCAGTACACCCTCTTTGCAGATCACCGACCGCTTTGGCGCGCAGACGGCCTTTGCCAGCCTGCGCCTGCCGGACGGCACCGAAGCCACCATACCGGCAGAGCACGCCGCCGCCATTTATGTCAACGAGCAGCCCGCCTTCCGGGTGGTATGCACCCCGGCGCTGCTGCCGCAGCTGGCCTTGGGGCGGCTGCTCACCGAGGATGGATCGCGTCTGCGGACGAGGTGGAGCAGATCGCCGTCTGCGCCGAGGGCGCAAAGGTGCAGGTATATCTGCGCCACCCGCTGCCTACCCGCCGCGCCGCCGCGCAGGAGGTGGCCAGCTGCTGCACCGATAATATCGCGCTGGGCAGCCCGGTGGAACTGCAGCCCCTGCGCCCTGTG
>ENA-OQED01000390-OQED01000390.1-human-gut-metagenome-genome-assembly--contig:-NODE-390-length-17531-cov-1.325213_pt1 | contig 17531 bp, 17 predicted proteins | sample MGYA00242790_ERZ504625 | MGnify/ENA primary metagenome ERZ504625 (study PRJEB26092, sample SAMD00036345) | human gut metagenome | host: Homo sapiens | study: EMG produced TPA metagenomics assembly of...
CTTGCGGGCGTAGTTCAATGGTAGAACCCCAGCCTTCCAAGCTGATGACGCGGGTTCGATTCCCGTCGCCCGCTCCACAAGATAGCTTAACGGCTCTGATTCCCTTTGGGATCAGAGCCGTTTTCGTAAACGTGCCGGGGACCCCACATCCCCACCTAAGTTGCGGTGAAATACGGACTGTTTTCGGCTTTTATGGCCATGTAGTCCGTATTTCACCGCAACTATTTGAAGGTTGGATTTTGATGCCGTTGGGAGGATCGTAGCGACCGTCTACCGAGAGTGGAAATATTTTTTGAAGCTCTGACCTGCGACGTCAAGCTTTTGGTCAGCTTTTGGCAAGGCCTGCGGACGGAAGCATGCGATAGCGTAATGGTATTCTCTCCGCCGTGATGGTTATGGGGTTGGCCATGCTCGATAAAGGCAAACATTTTCCGCAGTCCTATGCAAGGATGCTATTCTCGGCCGTTGGAATTCATCAAGATGGACAGCTGCTTATAACAATTGATCCTTGGGATGAACGCCGTGCGCGCGAGCTTATGCAGGAAGAGCTCATGCTTCGTCTTTACAACCATGTGTATGCGGATCCGGTCTATTGGAATAATCTTGGGGTTGAAGATCGTATCTTTCAGCTGGCATCCGCTATTGCGGTCGTTGAACCGGATGCTGTGTTTTGCGGAGCGACAGCAGCGTTGCTCTACGGCATCGGCTCGGCGTATACGCTTCTGGATAAAGTGCAAGTGCTGCTGCCACGGTCTACAAGGCGTGATACGTATGAGTTCGTTGAATACAAGCGCTGGCGCCCGGGCGAAGTGTGGCGGCTTGGTCTGTTTACACTGACGGATCCGTGTCGAACGGTTGTTGATATCGCGCGATCGAGCGCCTTTCGCTATGCGCTGGGTTATGTCGATGGCTTGGCCCGTGAGTACGATGTCGAACGCGAAGAGCTGCGAGCATATGCGCAGGCAAATTGTCGAGGGCTGCATGGCATCGCGCGTGCTTTTGACGTTTTTGAGTATATGGACGGCAGGTCAGACAATGGCGGCGAGTCTGAGGCGAGAGCAGCGATGATTCTCGCTGGGGTTGCCGCGCCCGAGCTTCAAGTTGAGATAACGCGACCGGGAAACGCTGGCTATTATCTAGCAGATTATGGCTGGCAGATGCCAGACGGCTCATGGACGCTGGCAGAGCTGCATGGGCTAGGCAAGTTTGAAGACGAGGCTCAAAATGATCCAGAGCGGGCGGCGGCAAAAACGTATCGAGCGGCCCTCATGCGCGACGCGAACCTTCGCGCCATGGGCCACAACGTCATTCATTTCAAACTCTCGGACACCTACGACGTAGAATCGTTCGGTGCCATGATGCGCGGTTACGGCATTCCGACAATAAAACCCTACGCCGACTCCCGATGGCGAAATCGTTCGCGGTCCACCTTCAATAAGTTGCGGTGAAATACGGACTGTTGTGGCCTTTAAAGGCATCAGCCGTATTTCACCGCAACTCAGGTGGGGATGGGGTTAGTGGCGACCGTGATGGCGGAGCTTGTCGATGGTGGAGTCGGTGCTTCGGCTGCGGGCTTCGGCGGCGCGGTCGCGAGCGTCGGCGGCGGTTTGGCGTTTACGGCGGTAATCGATCATGCCTTGGATGATGGGCTTGCCAAAGCTCACGACATCATCGTTGTAGATGGCGGTTCGGGCTGCGAGGAGGCAGTCGGTAAAGTCCATATGGGTCTTGCCGAAGAGTTTGACGGCAAGGGCGACAACGGTGGGCTCGTCGACCATGACGTCATCGAGCAGCCTTTTCATGGCCGCAGCAATTTCAACGCGGGGAACCTTATAGACGTCGCGCAGCGTGACCACGACGCGCGTGATGATTTCGGGGTAGACACGTGCGGTGCGCGTGGCGATGACCTTGGCAGCGCGCGGTGACAGGACCTCGTCGTCGTCAAGCAGGTAGCGAAGGATGACGGTCTCGTCGATGATGGTGCTACTCATGGATATCTACTTCCTCGGGACCCAAAACCGACTCGTCGCTTTCTGTGGCTAGGTATTCAATCCAGGCATTGCGCTCCTCGGAGCGGCGATTGGGGTCCCCATATGCTTTGAGCAGTCCATAGGCGGACGTGCCGTCCTTGGAGCGCACGGCGACCGGCTGAAAGGGGAGCTTGCGCATCAAAATACTCTGCGCGACAAATAGACGGACAGCCTCGGCGAGCGATGTGCCCATGGCGTCGTAGAGACGCTCGGCATGCTGCTTGTCTTCCTCGCGAATGCGCACCTGCAGGATGGCTCGTTTTTGAGTCGATGACATCACTGGCCTCCCTTAATGAGCGTGCAATTTGAATAGTCAAATACAACATCGGCTAATAATAGCCAATCTTACAACCACTACTTTATTGCACTAGAGTAATTGAGTGTAAACGATATTACAAACGTACTACATCTTTCAGAAACGAGCGTGAAATCTCCCTTGGATGTACGCATGTAATACACTCACCTTTATAGCTTCTAGAGAATAATTCCAACCTGCCAAAACCCCTGCAATACACCCGTATTGCAGGGCCTATGCTCAAGTTTGCCCCCTGCAACTGCGTATATTTAACCTGTATATCGTTGGAGAAACTCTACCGAGTGCCTGTTTCGCCGCATGCGCTCGATACGCCGATGCCAGGCCACGGGCGGCTTGGGGCAACGTCGACAGGGTCTCTCCGGCATGGGATTCAGGAGGGAGTGAACAACATGGGCAATAAACGAGTCGTGGCTGATTCTTCACGCTGCATTGGGTGTCAAACCTGTATGGCGGCGTGCATCGAGGCACACGATATTCCCGGCAACATCGCCGCGCCGCGCCTGCGCGTGACGCGTACGTACGAGATCTCCGCACCGGTGGCTTGCCATCATTGCGAGGATGCCCGTGCGCGAAGGCCTGTCCTACGGGCGCCTTGTTCTTTGATCCAAAGAACCATCGCATCGGCGTCAACGAGGACAACTGCATCGGCTGCAAGAGCTGCGTCATGGCATGCCCCTTTGGCGCCGTGAGCGTGGCGACCACGCAGGTCCCCGTCTTGATGGGTGACGTGCGAGTGGGTTCGCAGACTAAGAGCTTCGTGCTCAAGTGCGACCTGTGCGTGGACCGTCCCGGCGGTCCGGCATGTGCCGAGGCGTGTCCGACCAAGGGCCTCACCCTGGTAGACGAGGAGCGTCTGGCAGAACTGACTGCCGAGCGTGCCCGCGCCACCATCGAAAACGAGGCGTAAGCGTCGGGCGACAGGCCCAATGATTGTCAAATAAGTACCGAGTATTCGGTAGCAGAGAAAGGAAGGAGGGTGTCATGGAGAAGCATAAAGTGATCTGCCGTACTGCGGCGCCGGTTGCCAGTTTAACCTCCTGGTCCAAAACGGCCAGGTCGTGGGTACCGAACCGCTCAACGGCATCACCAATCAGGGCGAGCTGTGCCTTAAGGGCATGAGCGGCTACGACTTCATCAACGACACCAAGATCTTGACTCCTCGCGTACTGCACCCGATGATCCGCCGCACCAAGGGCGCGGATCTTGAGCGCGTAAGCTGGGACGAGGCACTGGATTTCACCGCATCTAAGATGCAGGCCATAATTGACGAATATGGTCCTAACGCTGTCATGACCACCGGCTCTTCGCGAGGCGGCGGCAATGAGGCGAACTACGTCATGCAGAAGTTTACGCGTGCGTGCATTGGCACCCACAGCGTAGACAACTGCGCCCGTACTTGACACGGCCCTACTGTCCTCGGTCTGATGGACACGGTTGGTTCAGGTTGCATGTCATGCTCCATCCCCGGTATGGAGGATGCGGGCTGCATTTTCCTCTTCGGCTATAACCCTGCCGATTCGCACCCCATCGTCGCAAGGCGTATCGTGCGAGCCAAAGAAAAGGGTTGCAAGATCATCGTCGCCGATCCGCGCCATATCGAAACCGCGCGTATCGCCGATCTCTACCTTCCGATCAAGAACGGTTGCAACGTTGCGTTCCTCAACGCCTTTGCCAACTGTCTGGTCAACGATGGCCTCTACGACAAGGAATTCGTCGCCGAGCACACGAACGGCTTTGACGAGTGGTGGGAGACCATCAAGAACTACACTCCCGAATCTGTACAGGACATCACGGGTGTCGAGCCCGCGTTGATCCACCAAGCTGCCGAGATGTACGCCACGGCGAAGCCCTCTGCCATCATTGGCTGGGGCATGGGCGTATGCCAGCAGAAGCAGAACCTGAAGACGGTGCACACCATCGCCTCCATCGCCTGCGTTGCCGGCCAGATCGGCAAACCCAATTCCGGCCTCGCGCCCGTGCGCGGTCAGAATAACGTCCAGGGCTCCTGCGATATGGGCATGCTGCCCAACCTGTACCCTGGCTACCAGAAAGTCACTGACCCCGCAGTGCGTGCCAAGTTTGCCAAAGCTTGGGGCGTGCCCGAGGAAAAGCTCCCGCTCGAGGAGGGCTACAAGCTCACCGATCTGGGCCACCTGGTCGACGAGGGCAAGGTGCACTGCTTCTACAACTACGGCGAGGACCCGGTGCAGACCGAGCCCGATTCGGCCGGTATGCGCAAGACGCTCTCCGAGCTGGATCTGTTCATTTGCCAGGACATCTTTATGACGCAGACGACCATGCTCGCCGACGTCATCCTGCCTGCCACCTCTTGGGGCGAGCACGAGGGCGTCTTTACCGCATCCGACCGTAGCTTCCAGCACTTTGACGCGGCCGTTCCGCCCAAGGGCGAGTGCCGTCACGACTGGGAGATCTTCGCGGAACCTGTCTACGCGCATGGGCTATCCCATGCACTACGACAACACCGAGCAGATCTGGAACGAGTGCATTAGCCTGTGCCCCAATTTTGTGGGCGCGACCTACGAGAAGATGGCTCCCGAGGGCGGCTACGCCCAGTGGCCCGTCAAGAGCACCGATGTGAACGACCACGGTACGCCCGACATGTTCGCTGGTGGCAAGTTCACCACCAAGGACGGCCGCGCCAACCTGATGGCGCACGACTGGGAGGCGCCCTCCGAGCTTCCCGATGATGAGTACCCGCTCATCCTGTGCACCGTCCGCGAGGTCGGCCACTACAGCTGCCGTTCGATGACCGGCAACTGCAAGACGCTGGCGCTGCTTGCCGATGAGCCCGGTTTTGTCCGCATGAATCCCGCGGACGCCCAGGCGCGCGGCATCAAGAACGGCGACATCGTCTCGATTCACAGCCGCCGCGGCCAGGTATACAGCCGCGCCGACGTGAGCGACCGTATCAACAAGGGCACGGTCTATATGACCTACCAGTGGTGGATCGGCAAGTGCAACGAGCTGACCATGCACAAGGTCGACCCGGTCTCGCATACGCCCGAGGACAAGTTCTCCGCCTGCCAGGTCGACGCCATTGCCGACCAGGTCTGGGCCGAGGGCGAGGTCGAGCGTCAGTACACCGAGCTCAAGCAGGCTCTGGTGGATGCCGCCGCTCCCCAAGACGTTGAGCCCGGCGCCGCCAAGTTCGACGACGAGGCGCACGTGAACCAAATCGTGTAGTCCCGTTCTCGTTGGCTTTTTGGGCCGGGCGTCCCGTACGTTCGGGAGCCCGGCCCGTTATTTGAAAGGAAGTGGGGATGAACCGCTTCATCGACATCAACCCGGAGAGGTGCATCGGCTGCGGAACATGCCAGTCCGCCTGTGCCGACGCCCACCGGATGCAGGGTCTTCAGGATACGCCGCGTCTGGCGCTCGTGAAGACCGGCGGTATTTCGGCCGCCCTTGCCTGCCACCATTGCGTGGGTGCCCCCTGCGCCGAGGTCTGCCCGGTGAATGCCATCGAGCACGATGGCGACCGCATCCACGTCAAGGAGCAGGAGTGCATCGGGTGCAGGCTGTGCGCCATCGCGTGCCCCTTCGGAGCCATCCATCCCGATGGCACGTCTATCGCCGGTGTCGCAGGCATGTGCGACCCGACGCCTTCGTATCCCAAGTCCCTGAGCAGCCTGCTTACGTGGCTCCCGGCCAGTACACCTGCGCTGTCAAGTGCGACCTGTGCGCCTCGATCCGGATGGCCCGCATTGTGTGGCGGCGTGCCCCACCAAGGCGCTGACCGTCATGGGCGGCGCGGCCGATCGCGAGCTCGACGAGGCCAAGCGCCTGCGCTCGATCGAAAACGGTCCGGTCGTCGACGTTACCGCCGTGGCCCAGGGCCTGTCCGAGAAAGCAGAAGGGAGCGTAAACAATGGATAGCATGACGCTGTTTATCGCATCGCTTGCCGTCTCGTGCATCGGTGCGCTCGCCTCGGTTCTGCTGATCAAGGCCGACAACGCCGCCAAGACCGCCGGCTGCCTGATCGGCGCCGTCGCGGCCGTGCTGTCGTTCATCGCGGGCCTCGAGGCCGTGCTTGGCGACGTTTCGTCCCTCAACACGGTCTTCTTTTTCCCGTTCGCCCGTCTCGAGCTCTTGCTCAACGGCCTTGCGGGCCTGATCGTGGTCCTCATCTCAATCCTCGCCTTTGCGGGCTTCATCTACGGTCTGTCCTACTTCGATGAGTACCCGGGCAAGGTCGGGCGCGCCGGTTTCTTCATGAACACCTTCGTCGCCTCGATGATGCTCGTCATCACCGCCGACAACGTGTTCTGGTTCCTGGTCGCCTTTGAGCTCATGTCCCTTACGAGCTACTTCCTTGTCGTTATCGAGGAGAACAAGAACTCCATTAGGGGCGGTTGGCTCTACTTCGTCATCGCGCACGTGGGCTTTGTCCTTATCATGGCGAGCTTCCTGCTCATGACCAACGGCGTGGGCGGTTCCTTCAGCTTCAGTGATTTCCGTACGCATGACTTTGGACCCGCCGTCTCCTCCGCGTGCTTCGTCCTCGCGTTCTTCGGATTCGGCGCAAAGGCCGGTATCATCCCGCTGCACTCCTGGCTGCCCCAGGCGCACCCCGAGGCGCCGTCCAACGTGTCCGCCCTCATGTCCGGCGGCATGATCAAGATCGGCATCCTGGGAATCCTCAAGGTCGGTCTCGACCTGCTCGCGGGTTCGGGCGTCCAGCTCTGGTGGGGCCTCATGGTCCTGGTCTTTGGATCCATCTCGTCGGTCCTGGGCGTCGTCTACGCCCTCCACGAGCACGACATTAAGCGCCTGCTGGCCTACCACTCCGTCGAGAACATCGGCATCATCTTGCTCGGTGTCGGCGCGTCCATGACGGCGCACGCCCTGGGCAACGACGTCATCGCGACGATCGCGCTCATGGCCGCCCTCTACCACACGCTCAACCACGCCATGTTCAAGGGCGAGCTGTTCCTCGGCGCGGGCTCCCTGCTCTATGCCACGGGTACGCGCAACATGGAGAAGATGGGCGGCCTGTTCCGCCGTATGCCGGTCACGGCCGTCTGCTTCCTCATCGGTGCCCTTGCCATCTCGGCTATCCCGCCGCTCAACGGCTTCGTTTCCGAGTGGTTCACCTACCAGTCCCTGTTCAACATCTCGACGCTCTCCGACCCGGTCGTCATGGTGTTCGCCGTCGCCTCCGCGGCCGCCCTCGCCATCACCGGTGCCCTGGCCGTCACGTGCTTCGTGAAGGCCTACGGCGTCTCGTTCGCGAGCAGCCCTCGTTCCCAGGAGGCCGCGAACGCCAAGGAGTCCCCGGCTCCGATGTTGTTCTCGCAGATGCTCCTCGCGGCCATCTGCGTGGTGCTGGGAATCGGCTCTCCCGTCATCGCCCCGGTTCTGGGCGACGTCGCCCAGAGCGTGCTTGCCGGCTCTGCCGTCACAGCCACCTCGGGCGTGTCTCTGGTGAACGAGATTTCCGGTGCCGCCACCTCCACCCCCGCGATCGCCATCGCGCTCGTGGTCCTCACCGGCCTCGCGTTCGTGTTGAGGTCCTGCCTCGGCACCAAGGCCCCCGCTAAGAAGACCGACCCTTGGGCGTGCGGCTACGAGCCCAACGAGCACATGCCCGTCGTCGCCACGAGCTTCGCGTCAGACGTAGAGCTCTTCATGGGCCCGCTCTACACCCTGCGCGAGGTATGCACCAAGATCTGCTGGTCCATCGCGCACGTGTTCCAGAAGCTCACCGGTGTCGCCCAGGGCGTTGAGCCCCTGCCCGACCGCTTCCTGGTCGATGCACCGAGCGAGGGTGCCGATAAGCTGGCCGGCCTCGCCTCCAAGATCGAGGGCGGCAACTACTCCGTATACATCTGCTACATCGTCGCGGCGCTCGTGGTCTTCCTCGTGCTCGCCGTGGTCATGGTCTAGAGAGGGGAGAGGATATTATGAACATCGTTCTTGCGATAGCGCAGGGCCTCGTGGTCATGCTGGTCGCGCCCTTCTTCTCCGGCCTCGCCCGTGTGATTCGCGCGAAGATGCACAATCGCCGCGGTCCGTCCATCCTTCAGGATTACCGGGACCTCGCGAAGCTCATGGCGCGTCCCGAGTCCGTGAGTTCCGACTCGAGCTTCGTGCTGCGCATCATGCCGCCGCTGTTCCTCGCGGTGTCGTTCATGCTCGCCATGGGCCTGCCCATGTTCACGCTCGAGAGCCCCATGCCCGTCTTTGGTGACGCCATCACCATCATGTACGCGCTCGCGCTGTCCCGTTTCTTCTTCGCGCTGTCCGGCGTGGATTCCTCCAACGCCTACGCGGGCTTCGGCGGTATCCGCGAGCTCCTCATGAGCGTGCTCATCGAGCCGTCCATGCTCATCGCGCTGTTTACCGTCGCCATCGTGTGCGGCTCCACGGACATTGCGACCATGGGTCAGCACATCGTTACGGGCAACGTCTCGAGCGTCGTCGCCGTCATCCTCGCCGGCGTCGCCTTCGCGGCCGCCTGCTATATGGAGCTCGGCAAGCTTCCGTTCGATCAGGCCGAAGCCGAGCAGGAGCTCCAGGAGGGCCCGCTCGCCGAGCTCTCCGGCCCGTCCCTGGCCATGATGAAGCTCGCCATGGGCATGAAGCAGGTCGTGGTCGTCGCTTGGTTCACCTCCATCTTCATCCCCTGGGGAGAGCCCGCGACCATCGGCGTCACCGCTCTCGTGGGCGCCGTCGTCTTCCTTGTCAAGTGCCTGGTCGATTTCGTTGTCTGCGGCGTGCTCGAGAACTCCGTTTCCCGTTCGCGCTTCAAGGTGCTCGGTAACCAGACCTGGGCCGTCGTCGGCATCGCGGTCCTCGCGTTCGTCTTCGTCGTCGTAGGCGTGTAGGGAGAAGGGAGAAACTATGTCAATCGAATCGAGCTTGTCCCTCTTTGCCATGGTGGCGATCGCCGTCCCCATGCTGGGCTCCCTGCTCATCGTCATGCTGCCGCGTCCCTACGCTAAATGGATCTGCGCCTTTGCCGGCGGCATCGCCACGGTCGCTTCCGTTGGCTTGGCCGCGACGTTTGCCGGAAACGGCATGAACGCGGTCGATGTAACCTGGGCGAGTATGGGCCAGACCTTGGTCATGGGCTTCATATTCGACCGGATGAGCACGCTGCTCGCACCCGCGTTCGTCGCTATCGGCCTGCTCGTCGTCATCTATTCGTTCCCGTACATGAGCGATAAGAACAAGGAGCATCCCGACGCGCCCCGTCGCCGCTTCTACGTGTACTTCTCCACGTTCATCGGCGCCATGGCCGGTCTCGCCTACAGCTCCACCATCGTCGGCCAGCTCGTTTTCTTCGAGATCACCGGCGTGTGCTCCTGGGGCCTCATCAGCTACTACATGACGCCCACGGCCAAGAAGGCCGGTATGAAGGCGCTCATCATCACCCATATCGGCGCTCTGGGACTCTACATCGGCGCGGCCTTCCTGTTCGCCGGAACCGGCACGTTCGCGCTGAGCGCGATCTCCCAGCTCGATTCCGGTATGAAGACCGTCGTGCTGCTGCTCATCCTGTTCGCCGCTTGGGCCAAGTCCGCCCAGTTCCCGCTCTACATGTGGCTGCCCTCCGCAATGGAGGCCCCCACGCCCGTTTCCGCCTACCTCCATGGCGCGTCCATGGTGAAGGTCGGCGTGTGCGTGTTCGCCCGCGCTCTTGCGAGTGCCGGCGATATCCCCGAGATCGTCGGTTGGGTCGCCATCATCGACGCGTCGTGACCATGCTCTTCGGCTTCCTCATGTACCTGCCCCAGAAGGATATGAAGCGCCTGCTCGCCTTCTCGACGATCGCGCAGCTCGCCTACGTGTTCTTCGGCCTGGGCCTCTCCGTGTTCGGAAGCCAGATGGCGTTCAACGGCGCCGTCGAGCACATCTTCAACCACGCGTTCACCAAGACCCTGTTCTTCCTCATCGCCGGCTCCCTCAGCTTCACGCTGGGAACCCGTATGTTGCCCAAGATCCAGGGCCTCATGAAGAAGTACCCGGTCACGGGCGTGGGCTTCGCGGTCGCCGCGACCGCTATCGCCGGCGTGCCCCCCATGAGCACGTTCTTCTCCAAGTTCCAGATTATTTCCGGTGGCTTCGCGGTTGGTGCTTCCAACACGGTCATCTTCGTCCTCGTGTGCGTCATGGTCGTCGAGACCGTCGCCACCTTCGCATGGTTCCTGCGTTGGATGGGTAAGGTCCTGCCCGGTGAGCCGAGCGAGACCGTGGCCGCCGGCCAGCCCCTTCCGCGCGCCATGGCGTTCGTGTTCGTCGTCCTCATGATCATGGTCGTCGTCGCCGGTCCTCTGTCCTCTAGTTGGATGGGTTAGGAGGTAGGACATGGGTTATTCGTTAGTCAATATCCTGGGCGGTCTTCTGATCGTGACCTCCACCATGGTGGTCGTCTCGAAGACCATCCCGTCCGCCATTAAGTGGTACGCGATCCAGTCGGTTGTCCTGGTGGGCGTGCTGCTCACCCTGGGCCTCACCACCGGTGCCACCGAGCTTCTCATGTGGGCCGCGTCGGCCTTCGTCACCAAGGTGATCCTCGTTCCGTTCATTCTCAACCGTGCCTACAAAAAGATGGGTTCGCCTGCCGATAGCACGCTGACCTCCTCCATCAAGCCGGCCTGGACCATCATCCTCACCGGTCTGGAGGTGGCCATCTGCTTCGCGGTGGTCACGCGCCTGAGCCTGCCCACCGCTGAGGTGGCTACTCCGGCCCTCGCCATCAGCTTCGCGCACTTCTTCGTCGGCCTCACGTGCATCATCTCCCAGCGCAACATCCTCAAGCAAATCTTCGGGTACTGCCTTATGGAGAACGGTAGCCACGTGACGCTCGCCCTGCTCGCGCCCACGGCCCCCGAGATCATCGAGATCGGCATCGCCACCGACGCCATTTTCGCCGTCATCATCATGTCCGCCGTCGTCGTGAGGATCTGGAACGACACCAAGTCGCTCGACTCCCACGACCTGACCGAATTGAAGGGGTAGGCCATGGATGTTTCAATGCTGACGGTCGCCCTGCTCGCTTGTCCCCTCGTGTTCTCCCTGATTATGGCTGCGCTCCCCAAGACGACGTCCTACAGCGTCTTTGCGGGGCTCAACACCATCTCCGTCGCGGCGACCCTCGTCCTTTCGGTCGTCACCGCGGGAACCATGCTCTCGAGCGGGCAGAATATCGACGCTTTGGGCCTGTGGCTCCATCTCGATTCGCTCTCGTCGATCTTCGTCCTTCTGGTAGGCATCATCGGGTTCATCACCGGCGTGTACTCCATCTCCTATATCAAGATCGATATCGAGGAGAAGACCATGCCGGCCGAGCGCACCAAGCAGTACTACGCGCTGTTTAGCCTGTTCGTTTTCACGATGCTGCTCGCCTGCCTGTCCAACAACATCATCCTCACCTGGGCGGCGGTCGAGGCCACCACGCTGTCGACCGTGTTCCTCGTGGGCATCTACAAGAACAAGCAGGCGCTCGAGGCGTCTTGGAAGTACGCGATGGTCTGCACCGCCGGCGTGGCCTTCGGCCTGTTCGGCACGCTGCTCATCTACGCGAACGCCGCCGATATCATGCCCAACGCGCATGAGGCAGCCTTCCTCACCTCCATCATGCCCTACGCCGACCAGTTCGACCCGATGCTCGTGCGCCTCGCGTTCGCGTTCATCGTCATCGGCTTCGGCACCAAGGCGGGCCTGTTCCCCATGCACACTTGGCTGCCGACGCGCACTCCCAGGCTCCGAGCCCGGTCTCCGCGCTGCTCTCGGGCGTGCTGCTCAAGTGCGCCATGCTGGTGATCATCCGCTTCTACTCCCTGTCCATCATCACGGTGGGCGACACCTATCCGCGTACGCTCCTGCTCATCCTGGGCACGCTGTCCATCCTGGTGGCCGCCCTGTGCATCTTTAAGCAGGACGATATCAAGCGCCGCTTCGCGTACTCCTCCGTCGACAACGTCGGCGTGGTCGCGCTGTGCCTGGGTATCGGTGGTCCGCTCGGTATCGCCGCCTGCCTGCTGCACTGCATCTTCCACGGTTTCACGAAGGCGCTCGCCTTCTGCATGGCCGGTAACATCCAGCACATCTACCACACCCGCGACCTGAACAAGATCAAGGGCGTCGTCGAGATCGCTCCCGTCACGGCAGCGCTCACCATCATCGCCCTGCTCGCGCTCGCCGCCTTCCCGCCGTTCGCCCTGTTCATCTCCGAGTTCCTCACCTTCGTGGCCGGCGTCCAGTCCGGTCCCATCTGGGTGGTCGTGCTCGTGGCCACTGGCCTCACCGGCGTGTACTTTGCCCTTACCGGCATCGCGCTCAAGTCCATCTTCGGCAAGGCGCCCGAGGGCATGAAGCGCCACGAGGTGCCCGCCCTCATGATCATCCCCGAGATCGCCCTCGCGATCGTGGTCATGTGGTTCGGTATCGCCACCCCGGTCGCCATCACGAGCGGCGTCGAGGATGCAACGTCCGTCGTTTTGAACCAGAGCGTCGAAGAGCTCCACGAGGCTCCTCTCTACCGCATGGTGTTCAGTTCCCAGACCAAGACAAGCGAGGTGAATTAGCACCATGGCAGAACCTGAAAAGAAGGACTACGCTCGTCGTTGCGAAAGCCACGTCGAGGCCCTGCGCGCCGCAGTGCCGGGCGCTATCGAGAAGGTTGAGTGGCAGTGCGAGGACCAGCTGACGATTACCGTCAAGCAGGACAAGCTGCCCGAGGCCGTCCACTACCTGTACTACGAGCGCTACGGCTGGATTCCCGTGATCATCGGCAACGACGAGCGCAGTCTGTGCGGCCGTTACGCCGTGTATTACGTCATCTCCATGGAGGGGGAGGACCCCGGCTGGGTGACCGTGCGCACCGAGGTCGATCCCGCCAAGATGACGTTCCCGTCCGTGACGCCGTTCGTCCCCGCCTGCGTGTGGGGCGAGCGCGAGCTGCGCGACATGTTCGGCCTGATCCCCGAGGGTCTGCCCGACCGTCGTCGCCTGGTGCTGCCCGACGATTGGCCCAGCGGTCTGTACCCGCTGCGCAAGGACTCCATGGACTACCGTTTCCGTCCCGCTCCCGCGAGCGACATGGAAAACTACGAGTTCTTGGCCGACACCAAGGGCAAGGAGACCACGCTCGTCCCCATGGGCCCGCTGCACATTACCTCCGACGAGCCCGGCCACTTCCGCCTGTTCGTCGAGGGCGAGACGATCGTTGACGCCGACTACCGTCTGTTCTACGTGCACCGCGGCATGGAGAAGGTTGCCGAGACGCGCCTGAACTATGACGCCGTGACGTTCCTCGCCGACCGTATCTGCGGCATCTGCGGCTGCGCTCACTCGGTGGCCTACGCCGAGGCCGTCGAGCGCGCCCAGGGCATTCATGTCCCGCCGCGCGCCCAGTACATCCGCGCTATCATGCTCGAGGTCGAGCGCCTGCACTCGCATCTGCTCAACATTGGCCTGGCGTCGCACTACACGGGCTTCGACTCCGGCTTCCAGCAGTTCTTCCGCGTCCGCGAGAAGTCCATGGACCTGGCCGAGAAGCTCTCCGGTCACCGTAAGACCTACGGCCTCAACGTGATCGGCGGCGTGCGTCGCGACATTTTGGCCGAGCAGAAGCTCTCCACGCTCACGACCATCCACCAGCTGCGCTCCGAGGTTCAGGAACTCGTCGACATGCTGCTCTCCACGCCCAACTTTATTGAGCGTACGAGTGGCATCGGCATTCTGGACCGCAAGATCGCACGCGACTTCTCGCCGGTCGGCCCGCTCATGCGTGGCTCGGGCTATGCCCGCGACGTGCGCTTTGACCATCCCTTCGACGGCTACGCCGATCCGGACGTCCAAAAGATGCACGCCGCCACGGCCGACACCTGCGATGCCTTCGGCCGTACCGCCGTTCGCATCCAGGAGGTCTACGACTCGATCGACATGATCGAGACCATGCTCGAGAACTGCCCGTCGGGCCCCATCCTCACCACGGATTGGGAGTACACCCCGCACAAGTACGCTATCGGCGCCACCGAGGCGCCGCGCGGCGAGGATGTGCATTGGGCCATGCTCGGCAATAACCAGAAGTGCTACCGCTGGCGCGCCAAGGCGGCCACGTACAGCAACTGGCCGGTCCTGCGCTACATGTTCCGCGGCAACACCGTGGGCGACGCAGCGCTGATCGTCGGCTCGCTCGACCCGTGCTACTCCTGCACCGACCGCGTGACGGTGACCGATGTCGCCGCCAAGCGCGACCACGTGCTCGACAAGGAGCAGTTCGAGAACGTCTGGCGCGACAAGTCGCCGCTTGCGGGCGAGGGCACCATGGCCGCCCCGCTCGATGAGGAGGCGCTCTAATATGCTGAAGCTTTGGAAGGTTAACGCCAAGGCCGGCGACGCGACGGTCAAGTACCCGTTTGCGCCGTTCCCCACCAACAAGGACATGCGCGGCAAGCCCGAGCACAATGCCGAGCTCTGCATCGCCTGCGGAGCCTGCGGCGTGGCGTGCCCGGCCGATGCCATTCGCATGGACACCGACCTTGCGGCCGATACCATCACCTGGTCGATCGACTACGGCCGCTGCATCTTTTGCGGCCGCTGTGAGGAAGCCTGCCCCATGGAGGCCATCAAGCTCACCGAGGAGTTTGAGCTGGCCGTCATGAGCAAGGACGACCTCACCAGCAAGAGCGTCTATACGCTCGAGCACTGCTCGCGTTGCGGCAAGCCGTTTGCCCCGCACAAGGAGATCGACTACGCCAAGCGCCTGCTGCAAAAGGCCGGCGGCATGGAGGCCATCCAGGCTGCCCGTACCGTCGGTATGTGCCAGGAGTGCAAGCGCGAGCTCGACGCCCTGCGCGCCGCCTCGGCCGTAAAGACCGGCAACGCGCACGGCATGGCTGCCAACGAGACGCTTGCGTCCGGTGAGCCTCAGGGCCCCGGCATGGAGTATCTGGGCGGCCACGGCGTGAACCCGGAGTATATCGACCGCGAGCTCAACCCCGATGCGCCCGAGATTCCCGCCGGTCCGGCGCCGGTCGAGGGCATCATCATGGATTTTGAAACGAAGGAGGAGTAACCATGGCCGAACCCACGCTTTTGCCCGAGCGGCTTCAGTACCGCCCGACCAAGATCGAGCTCGACGAGAGCATCGAGAAGGCCAAGGCGACCCTTCTTAAGAAGATCAAGCGCTCGGTGTACGTCTACCGCGTTGACTGCGGCGGCTGCAACGGCTGCGAAATCGAGATCTTCGGTTCCATCACGCCCGTCTTCGACGTCGAGCGCTTTGGCATCAAGGTCGTGCCTTCGCCCCGTCACGCCGATGTGCTGCTGTACACCGGTGCCGTGACGCGTGCCATGCGCATGCCGGCCCTGCGCGCCTTTGAGGCCGCACCCGATCCCAAGATCGTGGTGTCCTATGGCGCGTGCGGCTGCACCGGTGGCATCTTCTACGACAACTATTGCGTCTGGGGCGGCACGGACAAGATCTTGCCGGTCGATGTCTATATCCCCGGCTGCCCGCCCAGTCCCGCGCAGACCATCTACGGCTTTGCTATGGCACTTGGCCTGCTGGACCAAAAGCTCCATGCCGAGACCACGGTGGAGGCCGCCGGCGAGCAGGCCGATATCCTGCACCCCGGCGTGCCGTACAAGCTGCGCGTTGCCATCGAGCGCGAGGCTCGCGCCATGAGCGGCTACCGTTACGGCCGCGACCTGGCCAATGAGTTTATGGATACGCTCGAGGGCGCGCCCAAGGGCGATATCCGCGGTGCTATGGCGCTGCTCATCGACAAACAGGACGATCCGCGCCGCGTCGAGGTGTACTCGGCGCTGCAGGATCTGGTGCTGGCCGGAGGTCGCTAGATGGAGCTCACGGACCGCTCTGGTTACTTTGCGGGCCCCGGCATGCTCGGCGGCTCCTTTGGCGATGCCTCGCGCGCAAGCGACGAGGCTGCCGAGGGCGTCGCCGACCCCTGCCTGGGCCATGCGCCCGACCAGGTGGTCTTCTATGAGCTCACGCGTAAGTTTGTGGAGACCGAGGAAGACGTTCCCCAGGAGGCCTGCGACGTGCTGTACTACACGCTCGCCGTGGGCCACCACACCGGCGTGCTCGATTGCTTTGAGCCGCGCCTGTCGGTGCCGGTGGATGTGTTCTATTCGCTCGTCGACGCGCTGCCGGAGGGGGAGGCCAAGACCAAGTTCGAGGCCATCCGCTCCTTTGGCGAGTGCCAGCTCGACAAGGCTGCGGTGCCGTCGCTGCTCGAGGCCTGCGACACGCTGCTCGACGAGCGCGGTTTTCGCGGTTCTGCCAAGGCCGGCATCTCGGTGTTCGATGACGACTTTGGCCTGCATGCCCAGCAGGTCGCGTTCTTAATGAAGTTTCGCGATCTGGTTGAGCGCGTGCGCGATGTGTCGGGCGTGTATCTGACGGGAAGGTTGCAGTAATGGGTCGCGTTGTGGATGGCCGTGTGAACGGCGCCCCGTTTGCGGGCATTGTGCTCACGGCGGGAAGCGTGCTGCGCGCTGACGATGCCGCCGGCCCCGTTCTCTCCAAAAAGATGGAGGACGCGCCGCTTGCCGGCTGGTACACCATCGATGGCGGTCAGACGCCCGAGGATGACATCATCGAGGTCAAGCGCGAGCGTCCGCCGCGTTTGGTTTTGGTCGATGCCGCCGACATGGCGCTGCCCGTCGGCGCCATCCGCTTGCTCGACAAACGTGATGTGGCCCGCAAGTCGATGTTCACCACGCATTCGCTTCCCTTGTCGATTCTGATCGAAGAGATTGAACAATCGTGCGAAGATATCGTCTTCATAGGGATTCAGCCGGGCGACACGGAGTTCTACAACCCCATGTCCCCGGAAGTCTTTGACGCCGTCGACGCCGTGTACGACGCCGTGGCCGCCAACGACTTTTCCCACTTTGTCCGCTTGGGACAAGAGCAATAGGAGCGCTTGTCCCTGCTGATTAGGAAAGAAGTGATTGACATGGCAGATTCCAAGGCGGAGTATCCCGCTCCCGATTGCCTGGCGCCCGCCGCGATCGAGGCCAAGACCGAGGTCGCCGGCGTGACCAAGGCTAACCTGCCGGTCGCTAAGGCCTTTCTGTTGGCAATGTTCGCCGGCGCGTTTATCGCCTCGGCGGCCTGTTCTTTACGGTGTTTTTGAGCGACAGCACGCTGGGCTGGGGTGCCCAGCGGCGTCGTGGGCGGCCT
>ENA-OQED01000391-OQED01000391.1-human-gut-metagenome-genome-assembly--contig:-NODE-391-length-17529-cov-1.138777_pt1 | contig 17529 bp, 22 predicted proteins | sample MGYA00242790_ERZ504625 | MGnify/ENA primary metagenome ERZ504625 (study PRJEB26092, sample SAMD00036345) | human gut metagenome | host: Homo sapiens | study: EMG produced TPA metagenomics assembly of...
CGACGGCAGTGGACAGCAGAACTACGCGACGGCGACTGAGACCATCCCAGAAGCGTTCCGTCCGCTCGCCGACCAGAGCATCATATCGTTCCCGTCCTGCGGTTTCAGCCTGCTCGTCATGCGTGACGGGACAGTGCAGATGCTAGGCGACCCGAAATCCGCCTACTCCACGGCGCACGGCTGTTGGCTGACGGCCTAGACGAATTCCACGCCATCGGGCACCGGAATGATCTTCGGGAAGCATTGGACGATATCGGACGAACCCAAGCCTCCGATAAGCGTCACCGACCCGTCAGCGTTCCACCTCGCCTGTTTGCTGTACGCTGCGCCAGCCACGTTCGCGACGCACCCAAGACCGACCGTTTTAGAGGGCTTCACGCCCGCTTCGAACAGCCAGACACGGTAATCGCCGACTTGCACAGTGCTCCGGAACGAAGACAGGTCCACGAAAATCAGACCGTCTTTGACCGTGATGGTGTTAGAAGCGCCATAAGAAGCCGGAACGAACGATGCAGTGTTCTGCCAATTCAGCTGGCACGGCTGGGTTACGGAATCCCACAAAGCCCCCCTCGGCGTGAACAGGCGCACCGGCGTACCGACCGTGATGCCGTCAAGCGGGATGCGCCACAACGGCATGTACGCGTCAACCGCGCCGGACAATATCTTCCCTGACGGAATGGTCGGGTCAGCAGGCAGCCGTCGCGTTCGGCGTGCCCTTCAACACGACCAACTCCACCAGCTCATTACCGTTCTTGGGGTTACGATTGTAATGCGCGCAAATGATGTCATTGCGTTTCATGCCCTGCGACCCGTTGGAAATCGTCACCGATTCCGCCGACGTGATATGCCAGTCCAAACCTTGAATCGACGCGCAACCGGTACCGACCGTCGCCCTGTTGGACGAACTCATAGAACACTTGAACGCGTCGCCCCAGTCGAACACCACGTCGGACTTCGAAAACTTGGCCTGATGGATGATCGCCTTGTCCTCGCTTGAAATATGCGCCGTGCCGGCCTTGCCGTCAACCAGTTCGATGGTCACTGTCCAACCTCCTTCAACCATGCCTCAAACGATTCATCATCCTTCTGCATGAACGCCATGAAAGACGCATTGCATTGGGAACACAATTCGTAAATGTCAGGTGCCACATCATCCGCGATGCGGGTCGCCTTGCCAGCCGAATAGCGGCGCACGGTGAACCATTCACGAGCCTCCGTATCGCCAGCGGCGACGTAAGCGGTCTTGCCGCACTTGTCGCACACGTACTTCGAGTAACCGTCAGACTTCACTATCCAATCCTTTCAAACATTGAGCAGCCAAGCGAAGGCAACTGCCTCCACGTGCCGCCGAAATCCACGGAAGGGTCAACACCAGTCGTGTTCATCACCACATAGCCGACCGGGAACACGGCCTTCCCGGAAGCGCCGTCGCCGACATGCGCGCTAATGACACCATCCACGCTCACGATCGAGGAACCATCCACCCTCACGCCACCCAACACGTCCGTGGACGCCTCCGGCAGCGTGTAGGCGTTCGCGCCCCGTTCGACCGAAGCGAGCTTCGACCGCTCGCCATCGGTCATCATGCCCGACTTGGCACTGTCGGCCACGCTCTTGGCCGCATCGGCGACGTTCCTCGCATCCTCGGCGGTCTGATTCGCCTTGCCGATCTGCGCCGCGAAACCGGAAGCCGTCCTGTTCGCCGACTCGGCAGTCTGTCTGACGGAATCCAAATCCTCGGAAGCGACCTCCGCGTTGATCGTGCCGCCTGAAATCGACAGTCCACGGCCAGCCGTCAAAGACACGCCACCACCAGCCGAACCACCGGAAGACGAAGAGGAAGAACCGGAATAGTTCGCATTCGCCGACTGCACCGGCAGTCCGACCTCGAACGTCGAAGTCAAAATCCCGGAATCGATTTTCACGATCCGCTTCGTTACCACGGCGGTGACGTTGACACCGGAAGCCTGATCCGTCGCAACAATCTTGTCATCCACACGCAGACCATCGCCGACCTCATCGGACAACGTCACCTCGACCGAGCCACCGGTCTGCAATTCCTGCAAATGCTTCTTCGTCTCGGATTGCAGCGTGGACAAATCCGCGTTGGAATAGTCGTATGTGGCGCATACTTCATCGGCACCAACGAATGTCTGCGTCTGACTCACCACGCCGGTCGCATCCGCGAAATAATTAACCACCAGACGGTCCTTGAGCTCCTGCGAGCCAAGGCCGATAAGATGATTCACCGCGCGACGGTTGGTTTCGGCCTTGAAATCCACCAAGTCGGAATCGATCGTGTTCATGATGGTCTGCACCGGCACGATACCAAGCAGGATCTTGTTACTGGACACCTTGAAATCAAGCCTGCGGCCACATGATGCAAGCAATGTTCGCAATCCGGTGTAGGCGTCCACATAACGTGGATTCTGAAACATCCAATTCGACAAAATGGAAGCATCGGAGGAATCGACAGTGAAAACCGTATCCAAGCCGATGCGCTTCAAAAGGTTTTTGAGGATGTCAGGCAGCTTGCCGGAGACTGTCAGGTAATCCTGATTCGCATCCGGCTGCAATATCTTCGCCGCCAACATGCCAGTCCACGATTGACCTATCCAGGTTGTCGTGGAAGTTCCTCCGGCGACGGACACGCGACGATCGACTATTCGGCCTCCAACATCACTTCCATCGAGCCAAAAATACCAGCCTTGTGAAATGTTCGGCGCGAGTACGTCATCGATGGTCAATTCGAAGTCGTTTTCGTCCGTGCCGCAAGCCCAATCCAGCGTCACCTGCGATACGCTCGCATGTGGCGTCAGCTTGCCGTCGGCGAGGATAACGTCAGCCAAGGCACACCTCCATAAACGTCGAACATGGTCAAATCGATGCCATAATTGCCGGAAACCGTCAACAGCGAATCTCCGGCCGGTATCGGCTCGAAAACATACGAGCCGCTTCCACTGCCGTTCCCGCGAACGCCCTTGTCGAAAACATCCGAAACGTCGCCGTTTTCAGCTGTCAACGTTATCGACTTCCGCAATCCAGTGGCCGACAGCGACACATGACCGCCTTCCGGCACTGTCACATCAACCGCGTAAGTGTTGCCGCCAATCCGAAAAGACGGGTTGACGCAAGGGCCGAAAATGACCGCAGCGAACTCAGCGGCCTTGCCGGTCGGATTATCCAACGTCAAGGCGATTTTCGACGGAGCCAAATCGGTCGGCAAGTCCAGTGGAAGGTCAATCTGCGAGCCGGTGCCTGCCGTCATCGGAAAGAAATGCTGCACCGGCAGCGCACGACGCCAGACGCCATCGCACAATACGACCGTGTAGTCAGTCTGCGCATAGGCCGGCCAAGGCACCAGACCAAGCGATGAGCCGACGACATACGCCCGCTGGAACCATTCGCCATCGACGGTCAACATGCCTGGCGTAACGGCCTGCACGTCCGAATCGAAAGCCGTCTGCACCATGTCCAATCTTGACGGATCCGTGGTGCGGACGGTCATTTTCGCCGTCGAAGCGTTTCTGCTCACCGATTTGATGCCGCGCGTGGCTAGCGTGTACGTCCATGCGTACCCTCGCATTTCCTGCAGGTCAGCCACCCACAGATCATCGGCGTTGAGGTCGATGACCGTGCCATCATGCGACGTGTATTTAAGCTCGCGCATATTTTCGGATCAACCTCCCCAAGTCGCGGTCGCTGACTGTCGAATCATCGGACGCGGCGCTGATAATCGCGCCAAGATCGTTGTGCAGGCTGGTTATCGCCGCCACCACGGAAGCGGTATCAACCTGTACGCTGACCTGATTGCCTGTCATCTGATTGGCTGTGGCAAACACTTCACGTGGAATCTTCCGCTCGTTCAGCAGGCGCATGGTATCGACGCCGTAATAGGCCGTGGCCGCAGCATTGTGCGTGTACTCGCCCGCAGCGAGACGAGCGTTGAGCAGATACACGCTGTCGCTCAAACCATTGCCGGGCGCCCATGCCGGATCCACGTAGCCGGAGAACATGCCACCTCCGGCGAACTGCTGGAAGGCGCCGTCAGTGAACATTCCACCGGTGTAGCCGCCCACCTTCTTCGTCTTCTCCGTGACGGTGAAGCTCTTGTCCGCAATCTTGAAGTTGTTGATGGAGCGGAGCACCGGAGTCGCCTGGTCGTTGACCGATGCGGTGCTCTTCTTGTCGTTCAGCTTCTTGCGGTTAACGGCGTCTACCTTCGGTCCGGCCTTGTCGTCCGAATTGAGGGTGTTCTTCTTGTTGTTGAGCCTCTTCGCGTTCGCGGCGTTCGTCTTCGGCGTTGCCCTGTCGGTGGAATCCAAGGTGTTGCGCTTGTTTGACAGTTTCTTCGCGTTGGCCTTGTCTACCTTCGGCGAGGCGTTGTCCTTCGCGTCGAGTCTGGCTGTGGCTTTCTTGCCGTTGAGCTTTCCGATGTTCTTGGATGCGGTGTTCGCCTTCTTGGATGCCTTGTCGGTCGCGTCGATGGTGGCGTTGACGTGCTTCCTGTTGAAGTCGTCCATCATCTTCTGCGCCTTCTTGGCGCTGGCCGTGGCTTTCTTGGCGTCGGCGTCGAGCTTGGCCTTCGCTATTTTCTTGTTGAATTTGTCAAGGTTGGTTTCCGCGCCCTTGGTCTTCGACTTGGCCTTGGAATCGTCAACATCAAGCTTCGCCTTGTTGTTGTCGGCGGTCATCCTGATATTGTCGATGGAAGCCTTGATGCTATCGGAACTCAAACCCCAACGGTCTGCCAAGGCGTTAGCGGCCTGTTCGCTCATGCCCGAGGCTTCGGCCTGCCGGATGATCGCATCACGAGCATCCTGCAGCACGCCGTTCGCACGTTCGATCTCATCGCTGCTGAAACCGGTGCTCTCGCCCTGCTTGAGAATCTTTTCCGCAGCGTTCTGGGCGCTGCTGGCGATGTCCTCCAACGCCTGCTTGGTCTTCGTGCCCTGCTCTGAAAACCTGTCAAGCAGATTGCCGCTCTGGTCGAACACCACGCCATTATCCTTGCAGGTGTCGGACAGTTCGCCAATCTTCTGGTTCAGCTGGTCGACCGCCTGGTCTGCAGTCAGATTGCCCGACTCCAAACCAAACAACGCCTGAACAAGATCATCGATTTGGCTTGACGCATCCGAAGCGGAAGAGCCAAGCTCTTTGTTCGCGCTGGCAGCTTCCTTCGCTGCCGATGCAGACTTTCCGTCAGCATCCACCGCGTTCTTGGCGGCCTTGCTTTTCTCATTGGCCTTCCTGGAAGCATCATCGTAGGCCTTTGATTCCTCTTTCAGGGCTTTCTTGATGGCGGCTGCCGCAGTTCCGCCAATGCCGGGCTTGTCGATTTCCTTAATCTGCTTGTTGACGCGCTTCAACGCGGCTTCGTTCCCCATGGCCGCGCTGGTCATGTCGGTCAGGCTGATGCCCGCCTTGTCAAGCCATGTGGTCAACTTGACACCGCCACTGCTCATATCCTGATAGGCTCCGGCGATGGTCTCGCTGATGTTGCTGCCGGATTCCAGAGCCGACTGCAATTGCTCGGCGGCTTCCTTGGCCTTCTGCTGGCGGCTGATGAAAGCCGATAACGCCACTCCAGCCACCGTCAGGGCGATGCCCCACGGGCCGCCAAGCAGGCTCATGACACTGCTGCCGACCGCCTTGAAACCAGCGGTCTTCAACTGAGCCTTGGAAGCGGACGTGCCGAACGCCTCCATCTGCTCGGAAGCGCTCATCGAAGACCCCTTGAACAGGTCGAAAGCCGTCTGCGCGGATCCAAGCGCCGTCTTGACGCGTTGGATCGGATCGATGGCCAGACCGATGTTGTTGGCCATCGTGCTGGTGCTGCCGTTGAGATTGCCCGCGGCCTTGTGCACGGCTCCGAACACGCCGGCCAATGATGCCATGGCCACGATGGTCTGCTGCGCTCCGGACGGCAAACCGGCGAACGCGTCTACAAGCGTGTCCAGACCCTGCACCATCTTGCGCAAAGGCCCCTGAGCGCCCTCACCGACGGAAATCATCAAGGACTCCATCGAACCACTCAGATTCTCCAGATCACCCTTGAGATTGTTGTTCTTCGCGGCCGCTGCTCGGCGGCGTAGCCGCTTTCGGATACGGCCTTCGTCCACTTGTTGACACCGGACTCGCCCGCCTCGTACAGGTAGTTCGCTGCCTTGATCGCGTAACTGCCGAAGATGGTCGCGTTCGCCTGATTGCGCTGCTCGTCAGTCAGGTTCTTTTCGGCCTTCTGCAACTGTCCGGCGAAATTCGCCATGCCGACGAAATGATGTTGAGCGTCATATGCGCTGATACCCAATTCCTTCATCGTATTGGACGCTTCGGCGGACGGGGCGGCCAGCTTCATCAGCATACTGTTCAGCTGGGTGCCGGCCTCGGCGCCGATGGTACCGTTCTGCGCGAACAGGGCAAGAACGCCGGTGGTCTCCTGCACGTTCATGCCGAAACTGTTCGCCTGGGCGCCGCAATTGTTCAACGCCTCGCCGAAATCGGAGACATTGCCGACGGCCTTGCCGGCGCCAGCCGCCAAGGTATCGGCCACTTGGGAAGCCTGGGACCCTTTCAGGTGGAACATGCTCAACGCGTTGGCCATGTATTCGGCGGCATCTCCAACGGCCATTCCATCGGACGCGGCCAGATTCAAAGCGCCAGACAAGCCGCCTGTGAGAATATCCGTGACGCTCATGCCGGCCTTGCCGAGATCGTTGATCGCATCAGCGGAATCCGAAGCGGAATAAACCGTGGAAGCGCCTGCTTCGATGGCGGCGGCACGCAGCTGGTCCATTTGGGCGCTGGTCGCGCCGGTGTTCGCCTGGACGGTGCTCATCTGCTGGTCGAAGTCTGCGGCCATCTTGACTGCGGCCACGCCGAAAGCGGCCACTGCCAAACCTGCTGCGGTCATGCCGCTGGCGATGAGCGCGGACTTGCGTCCGGTGTTCTCCATGCCAGAGGCGACTGTTCTCGCAGTGCTTCCAGCACGGGTCATCGCCGCCTCATAGGAGGCTGTGTCTGCCATCAATCGGATGACGATGTTCTTGTTCTCCGCCAAAGCATCCTCCAAAAATCAGGTCAAATGCGCCACCAAGGCGTTCGCGGCCGGATTGTCCTTGCCGTTGGCCTCTGTCCAACGTTTCATGGCCTGCTGCATGTGCGCAGTGGCCCAGCAGACGCTGGTTTCGGCATGCAATGTAAGTTCGGCCTTCGGGTCTTGGCAGATCGAGCGAGGCAAACCGCACATGGGGCATAATGACCGTTCGTATTCCGCCAACGAGCGCATCCAATTACGCTCCGTCTCATCCCATTCGACCTCATCGCCCTCACTCGGGCGCCAGCCCATGAAACGCTTATAGCTGATGCCGAGCTGGCGGCAGATCTTAAGATCCTCGACTAGTTGTGGAGAACCTGCGAGGCGAGGTCGAATGCCGCTTTTGGGTCCGCTGCGGTGCCGTTCAGTTCGGCGATGGCCTGCCAGATCGGCGTGAACTGGCCATCGGTGAGTTCGTCGAATAGATTGCGCCACGCCTGTTCGGTCTTGTCCTCGTCGGACACCGGATTGCCGCCGATGGTCGCGGAGTCAAGCATGAGCGGCAGTGCCGCGGCGGCGGTGCCGAACATGTCGTTCGTGCCGTTGTCATTGCGGTGCGCGGCCAATGCCTGCGCCCACTTGCTTACCGGCAATGCCCGCAACGTGAGCTTCAATGTCTCCGCATCCGCCTGTTCGCGTAGCTCTTCGATGCGCCGCGCGGTGGCCTTCGCCTGCCGGTTCGTCCCGGCCTCCGTGATTTGTTCGCGCGTGGTCTCCTCGGCCAGCGCATCACCCAAGCGCGCAATGTCCTCGGCGACCTGCTGGTTGAGGATGATGGCGACATCCATGATACGTCTGGTGACCTTAAGCATAAAACATTCCTTTGCCTTGAAAAACCATGCTCCCTTTCCTCAAAAAGAAAATCCAGCACCGGAGAAAGGGGTGAAAGTCCGGTGCTGGAAGAATCAATCAGGCGACCTTCACGTTCTCCGCCCAGCCTGGAGCGCGGACGGAGAAATTGACCTTGCTGCGCAGCACACTGTTCGCGGCGATCGCCACCTTGGCACTCATGCCGATACGGACCGCATACACGTTCACCTTATCTCCGGCGACAAAAGTCGCATCCGTCTGCTTGCCGTAGCGGCGCACGAAGTAGCTTCCGCACCCTCGGTCAACGTATCCATTGCGGCGTTTTGAGCGGAATGCGCAGTGTTGGTGTTGTCGATGACCTCGATGCTTGGGCCGCTGATCTTCTTGCGACCGGGATTCTCGTAATCCTGCGCGCTGTTCTCACGCTGGTCGGAGATGGAATCCTGCGACGGCGAGCACGACCAGCCGCCCAGGGTGACGTAGTTGCTCAGGTCGGTGCCGGCGCTGATCTCGGACGCGGTCGGCTTCTGGATGTTTTTGATGGACGGCACCCAGATCGTGTTGACCAGACCGTCCGCCGGTGTGGAAGGAACTTCGGTTCCCAGAGTCAAAACCATGACTCCTCCTTAAATATTTGGGGTCACATGCGTGACCAGTTGAATTTGAAAGTCAATAGGCGCACCTGATAGAGCAGGCTCGTTTCCTCTGCGGTAAGTCCGGCCGCATAGGCGCCGGAATCGGAGAACAGAGTCAGACAGCCGGTGTCGAACCCCTGCGCGACGAACCGTTTGCCAGCAAGTCCTGGAATCATGAGGTCATCGGCCAGCGCGTTGACGGAATCGGCCGTAGTGCTCACGATGCGCACCGTCAAAGTGCCGATGCCGCAATGCACATGCTGCGTTTCGCCGACGATATGACCGTTGGTCGTGACCGTCTCAATCACCCACGGCGGCTTCTCCGTAGGCTTAGGCGCCGTCTGCCGGTACACGGCCCAGCCCGTTCGCCGGCTTCGGGATATGGCCGAGGATCGTGGCGGTCAACGTCATGATCGACTTCATTCAGACCACCTCCACGGCGGCACGCGCCACGTATTCCGCGAGCTTCGGCAATTCTTCCTCGCCGTGCTCGTAGAACTGGTGCGTTCCACCGCCCCTCGCGGTGCCGAAGAACGCGATGTTGGCGAGCGAACCCGCTCCGCCCTTGGTTGGGCCTATCTCGGCGGTGATACGCCCAGCATCCTCCGAAACGGTGTAGGTGATCGGGATACGCCTGAATGCGGCATTGCCGGAACCGTTCAGGTCGTCGCGAATCGAGTTCTTGACGTTCTGCGCGCCCTTCTTCACCGAAGCGGAGATCAAGGCGCGTCGAGCCACGCCCTTAGCGAGCAGCGCATCGCCGAAGGCCGTCAACCGCGAAGCGTCGAACAGTCCACTCATGAGTCCTCCTTCACGTTCCAACGGCAGGCGGTGGCGTGCGTCTTCTCGCTTTGAGGTGAGACGAGCCTGAGCCGCCTGCCGGCGAGCAGCGGATTAGCGGATTCCGTGACTTCCACCACGTCACCGGCGAGAAGGCCTGGAGTGCCGTATGGGAAATGCACGTACAAAGACCAGACCAACGAGACGGCGCCCATGGCTTGGGCTGCGCTGCCTTCGGTCTGCTCGCTGGCGAGGCCGCCGCTGGTCTGCACCTTGCAGCTGCCTTCGTACACCTTCTCCTTGCCGGTGGTCGGCAGTCCCGTGTCCGAATCCGTTGTGGTGTCTCCGGTGCGGGTGACGACGCACTGGTCGGTCATGAGGCTTTCGGCCATCTGGCGTAGTTTCGGCAGGGCTCTGATGAGAGGTGCCATGCTTGGCATGTCAACCTCCTCAGTAGTCGTAGGGGTAGTGCGGCAGCGGGATGACCACGGGTTCCGGAGCGATGACCGCCGTAGCGAGATCGCTGCTGACGCGTTTCAGCAGCATGTCCCATTCCTCGTCGAGGATGGAGATCTCGCCGCGACTGCGCGAGCTGTCGATGCTGGTCTGCATGTTACCGTCGTCGATCTGCAGCATGGTGCTGCTCACGCCCTCCGGGTTGAGCGCCTTGCGTGCGACGGCTGCGGATTCCACTTCGATGACGGTTTCCTGATATCTCGCGTCCGTGCACCATTCGTCCAGCACTGGGATGCGGTTGCGGATCATCATTTCGGCGCGGCGGAGCCATTTCCCGATCTGTCTGCCTTCGGTGCTGTCGGAGGCGATGTCGCGGCCGAGTTCGACTGCGACATCGTCGATTTGCGCCCAGGTCATGGATCACTTCGCGATGATGCCGGCGTTGCGCAGGCTGGCCAGCAAAGCGTTGATGGTGGCCATCTCCTGACCTGTGGTGGCGTCCCTCACCGCAGCAGCCTGCTTGGCGGGCATGCCGGACAGCACCGTATCGAGCGGCTTAGCTGCGCCGCCCGGCTGCGGCACATACACCGCGCTTGCCGGGATCATGTTCTCGTGGCGTCCGTTCGTGGTTTCCTGCATCATTCACCATCCTTCTCGCTGGTCTTCTTCTTCGGTTTCGCGGCGTCGGCGACCGTGCTCGGTTCGTCGGCCTGCACCTTGGCCACCGTGTAGCCGTGGCGCTGGAAATAGTCGGATGGATCCACATCGGTCTCACCGACGCCACCGACGAAGGTCACGCCGGCGGTGACGCCGTTGTACTCATTATTCGGAGCTTCGATTCGCCACATCATGATCACCTGACCTTGATCTTACGGAGCACGCCAGCGGCCTTGGTTGCCTTCAATGCGACGCCGACCGGACCAAGTTCGACCTCGCCGCGATGCACTGCGCCCGGCTGGGTGAAGTCAGGCAGCCAGGTCTTCACGAGGGTGCCGTCGGTGGTGGTGATGCCGCAGAAGCCGTCCAGGCCGACGCGGTACGCGTACAGGCTGGTGGTGCCGTCTGTGGCGATGGGGATGATCGGATCGTTGCTGCCGGCCTTCTCGCCGGCGTCGGCGAAGAGGATGCCGCCATAGGATTCGCGGCTGATCGGACGGCCGTTCGCGTTGGCGAGACCATCGATCGGTTCGCGTACGTACATGCTGGTGCGGCGCACCATGGCACGGACGCGGGCAAGGGCCTTCTTGTTGCCGACCACGATGGTCGGCGTGCCGTCAAGCAGGTCAAGGAACTCGTCGAGCGTGTCGATGGCCGTGTTGCCCTTCTCTCCTTCGAGGTCGGTCCAGTCGTAGGTGCCGGAGGTGGGCTTCATCTCGGTGCTTGAGCCGGTGAGCGCCTTGTCCAGGCCGTCGAAGGCCTTATCGTTCACGCCAACGTCGCCGTTGATCACGGTATCTTGGAACAGGGTTATCGCGGCCTTCACCTTGTCATTGATGTTGCGTGTCACCTCGTCGGACCCCTTCGGGCCGACGTTCGCGAGGATTCGGTCGATCTCGAAGGCGCCGCCGAGCACGGCGAGTGTGGTGCTGTACTTCTTGGTCGTGGTGGTGCTCGGCGAGTATTCCGTGTTGATGGCGCGGAATTCGGCGGTGGGCTGGGTCTCCTGTCGACGGTAGGAGTAGTCGAGCGTCGCGCCGCCTCCTGCAGGGTTCACGGCATCGTCGAAGATGAGGGAATCGAGGATGACGCTGGACTTTCGAAATTCGTCGATGACGAAGGGGTCGTAGTCTTCGAGGGCGTTGTTCTTCGCCTCTGCGAGAGTGACAGCCATAAGGTTGTCTCCTTCCTAATGAATCGGTTACTTGTAATATGCGGAAATGGCTTCGGAGAGACTGTTCGGCTTCGGGTCGCCGCCCTTGCCCTGACTCGGGTCGGGCTTGACGTTCGGCTTGTTCTGCACGTTGACGAGCTTCAGCAGGCTGTCCGCATCGGCTTCCAGCTCCTCGCGAGTGGATCCCTGCAGACGTTCCGCCAAGACCTTCGGCAATTGCTTGTCGACGGCGACCTCGTATCGCAGTGCCTTCGCGGCATTGCCGTTGTTGGACTTCTCCAGGCTGGCTATCCTCTCGCTGGCCTTTTCCGCGTCGGTCTTGTCGCGATCCTCGAATTCTTTGATTCTGGCGTTCGCGGCGGCGAGCTGTTCGCGCAGCGACTTGTTGGCCCTGCGCTCGTTCTTGAGCGCGGTCATGCCGTGTTCGCCGAGCTTCTCGTCGCCTTCGCCGCCGGTATTCGCCTGTGGGTCGGATTGCGGCGGCTCCGGCTGCGGCGGCTCTCCGCCGCCCGGTTCGGCACCGGTCTCGATGGTGCGGATGCGGATGGGATTCCACCATTTCCTATGCATTGTGTTTTCTCCTTGTGGTTTCCTTGGCCGTCACATCGCGTGCCGGCGCCGACACCATCGCGATGCCGGTGAAAAATTCGATTTCGGCTAGAGGATCCAGCCGTACTTGTAGAGCATGCCCAAGGCCTTCTCATGATCGTCGCCGCAGCGTGCGTAAATGGTCTCTGGCATGAGACGCGGCCTGTCGACCTTTGTGTACCGTCCGCCGTTCTTGATGAATTCCTTGGCGTATCCGGAGTCGATCATGCGTGATGCGGCGAGTCCGTGGCGCGTGGTGCCCTCGGTCGTGTACTTGATGTTCCGCCCGTCGATCTGGGCGGTGCGGATGCCGCGTTGGGCGTTAACCAGCTGGTTGAGGTCGGCTCCGTCCGCGTAGGCTCGGGCGTTGGCCCTTCCGCCAAGGACTTTGGCGAGCTGGCCTTCGTCCAGTGAATCAAGGTATTCGCTTGGACTGGTGCACGCGTTTGCCGGCGCTTTCGGGCCGGTGTAGACGGCGATGCAGTCGCAGTGCGGATGCTTTCGAAAGGCGTCTTGCCGCATGGCTGTCCGGCGAGGATGACGCATCTTCCGCAGCTCGGCGGTGTCAGGCCGCGCACGTAGGTGGATTGGTAGCAGATGCCGCGAGCGGTCATGCTTGTGGCCGACCGGTGAGTGTCCGCCAGCATGGTGCGCGTCCTGAGCACCAAGGTCACGCCTATGCGGTCCATGGCCACGTCCACCGGGGCGCCGTTGGATACGGCCTGCTTGCCGATGGTGATCGCCGTCCACATCGCGTCCACGGTATCCATGCCGTTGCCGTTCACGCCGACCCACTGCCATGGGTCCGGCTTGTATTCCGGGTGTGCTGCGTTCACGTCGAAGCGTTCCATGATTTTCGGCGTCGATGCGATCGCGTCGGAGGCGGTGTGGTATTGCGCCGTGTCCAATGCGCGGAAAAGTTCGGGCATCATGTCCGCGAAGGCGGTGTCGAAGTCTGGTTGCGCGTGCTTATGCCACAGTCTGAGCACCGTCGCGGCCAGCCGGTTGCTTCGACTGCGCAGCAGACGGTTCTGCGCCGTCGCCTCCTGCGGAAGCGTCTGCCCCGCCATCGTCGCCGCCATAGTCCACGTCCTCATGAATTGGCCATAGGATTCGCTGATCTGCTTGGCGAAGTACTCGCGCTCCTTGTCCTTGCGGGCCTCGCTCCAGCCAAGCTCGTCCCATGCCCCTCGCGGGAAAGGATGCCGGACGCCATGAGCTTCGTGATCGCATCAGCACGCTGAGCGTAGGTCGGCGTGTTCGGATCCTCCCAGTCGCAGCGCACCAGGTTCGCGTTAATGTCGTCGCTGGTGGCGAGCTTGTGCGCCACGGCCATGACCTGCGACCACGCATCGCCGTCAACGGCGTTCTTCAGCTCGACGTTCTTCACCAGTCTCAGCTCGTCGGCGCGGATGGCTCCCTCGGCTGCTGGATTGGCGGTGTTCATTCCGAAGTAACGCATCGGAAGACCGGTGATGGCGCTCATCTGCTCGCTCAGCAGGTCGATGACCGTCTTGAAGTTCGACAGGTCGGATGCAGTGAACTGGCCGAATTTCGCGTTCGCGTTCTTGGAGGTGAGCATCGAGTTGAAATAGGTCTTTATCGCCGATGCCGGCTGTCCGGTCTTCGCGTCGATGAAGTCGTTGTGTGTGACGCCGATCGCCCATTTGCCTGGCACCGCGTGAGTTTCCATGGCGATCTGCAGGTCGAGGATGGCGCGTGCGGCCATGTCTGTCGGCCGCACCACGTCGGCCATCTCGCTCTCGCCAAGGAAGTCGCCGGCGCGCGGACGGTTGAGGAACTGCACAACAGGGACGACGCCGAGGTGGTGGTCGTCGCGGCCGGTCATGACCCACTTGCCGTGCTGTTTCTCCAGCCAGAGCGTGTATTCGGGCGTGTACAGTGTCGCGTAGTCCGGCGTCCCGTTCTCCCAAGGGTCGAAATAGACGCGGAGCGCTGATTCGACGGTTCTCGTGCGAGGGTCGATGCGCGCGATCATGTTCCTGGATGATTCGACGGTGATCAGTGGATGCCGTCTGTCCTTCGGGTTAGCGCCTACGCATACGAAGCCGTGGCCCTGCACGCGTGTTTCCGTGTGCAAAAGCACCTGCTGCGATTCCATGTTGTTGTATTCCCAAAGATCGCGCAGCTCGTTTGACACCTTGTCGTCATTCGGCACGGAGAAGGATTTGACCTGCTGGCGCTGCACGACGCTATCGACCACGATGCGCGGCCAATTCAGCGGAAAAACGAACGAACGGAGTTCGGCCGGCACGGCGATGCCGATGCTCTGGATGACCTGCCGTCCGCGATAGTAATCATCCCACTGCCTATGGGGCTTGCGCAGTCGTGCAAGCCGGTAGGTGAGGCTCCTGATGAGCTTCGCGTCATCGTCGGAAAGCCTCGATGCCTGTATCAGCTCCACAACAGCCTCCTTACCAGCCGTACACCATGACCGGTGAGCCGCCTGCGCTCCAGCCGAGCGCCCTCATGTCGGATGCCGCCTCGTGTGCGAGGATGTCGGCCATGGTTATGTCGATCTTCTGATTCTCGCTCGGCTTGCCGAGCACGTACTTGTCGCCTGGCTTGGCGACCTTACGCGCCGCCATCATATGCAATCGCGCCATGCGATCGTTGGAATGCGTCGTGGAATGGTCGGCGGTATCCTCCATGAAACGGGTGAGCGCGTCGAACATGCGCCCGATGCGATTGGTCGGCCAAGGCACCACGATGTCCTCGCCGAAGCGGCATGCCCACTCGTCCACCTGCGACTCCCACGGATGCGGATCGCAGTAGAAGCGCTGCACCTTGTACCTGTCGAACATTTCGGACACGCAGGCGTCGACCTCGCTTCGCGGTATGCGCCCCTCCCATTCAACCGGATTCCAATACGCCGGACGATTTGACGGCCCGTATGTCGGCGTCCAACGCCAGCCGTCCACGGTCTCCGCACGCAATGCCGTCCAGTCACCGGATTGCGAGCCATCGAAGCCGAGACAAATCTCAGCCCCCGGCTCGGGTGGCTGACGGTCAACCATCGTGCCATCGTAAAGCGGCTCAGGCATGTACGAACCCAAACCCTGCACGATCTCACAACCGTAGAAACGACGGGCCTGCGCCGGATCACGGGCCATAAGCTCGGTCGCGGTCGCTTCGACCTGATCGAGCGGCACCCACGGCGAGCCGGAATAGACGAATTCGAGAATCTTCCGCCTATCCTGCGGATCCGCGAAATCCAATGAGGGGTCATGCTTCGGGAAGAACTTCATGATGTCCGACGCCGTGCTCTCGTAGGTCATCTGGCCAAAGCTGGCGTCCATCGGATCCCATGGATTCGTCAACTCCAACATGCGGCCATCCATGGCCATTGCGCCACGCATCACCGTGTCGCCAACCTCGAACATGCCGCTGCGCCTAGTCCAGATGCCGGATTCGTCACCAAGGACGAAGTTCACCGGATTGCCCAGCTTGGAATGAGCTGAAGCCGTCACGGGGTCGATGCGACCGCCGTTCGGAAGGCGGATGAAGCCTTCGCGGACTTTCATCAGGTCGGACAGGTGGCCATTGCGCACCATCGACTGCAAAGGACGGTAGACGTTCGCCGTCTGCTCTTCGGAAGTGGCGAGCAGCTGAATCAAAGCGGTGCGACGCGGCATGCCCATCGGCTCACCCGGAGAATACTCATATTCGAAACCGCATGAGCAACCCCAGTCGGAGCAGCGGAACGTCTCGCCGCCTTTGGCCCAACCGCAGAACACGCAAGGCCCAACACCCTCAAAAGCAGCGACTGCCGCGCCGAAAGGCGACTTGCCAAGCTTCTGCCCGCCGACGATCTGACCTCGACGCCACCTGAACGCCGCAGCCTGACGAGGCCGAGCCGGATCATACACCGCATCAGGCTTCACCCGATAAAAATCGATGGCGTTGTCCAACTGCCAGCCGACCAATTCGAACGGCTTGCCAAGGTCAAAACCGTTGGGGACGACGCAGTGCGCGGCAATCCAGTCGGCAAAGAGAAAACCAAGGGACTTCGGAACGACCGGCGTTTTCTGCTCGCTCATTCCGCATCCTCTTTCTGATTCTCAAGCCACCGCTGCTTCGCGCTTTTGAACGGGATGATCTTGTCGGAAGATTCTGTTGAGCGTTTCGGCTTCGGCTCGTCATCGACAATCGCCCAACCATTCAGCCGAGGCCTTGTGGTGTCAAGCCGATGGTGTCGGCATACCGTGCAAGCGCGGTACGGTCAGCGGCCTTCGCCTCCGAAGACTCGCACAGTACGAACTGGCGCACATAAAGCGCGATCGTCGTGAACATGTATCCATAACGCGGCATATGCCATGCGATAGCCTGCGGCAACCGCCACAGGTCACGCCACAATTCACGCTCACGCCGATTCCACGCCTCCGTGGCCTTATCGTCACGCTCCTTGTGGTGGAAACCGTCGCCATCCTTCCAAGTGTCCCAGATCGTCCACTCGGACAGTGGAAAAGCCTTCGGGCGGTAACGGTATCCGCGAGCTGAGAGCGGAAGAATATCAGCGCCAAGACCACGCGCGTCCGACCGGGCGCTGGACGGATCCGGCATCGGACCGGAGCGTGTGCGTGCGCCGCCATGCGTCGCCATGCGACCTCCAATCCTCGAACCGGAAAAATTACGGTATCGGCCAGTCCGTCAAATCTTGAACTATCCGCGAACTTGCGAGTCCCCTCACCGGCGGTCTTGGCCTTGCCGTTCGGGGTACCCCCCTAGGGGTGTTGGCGGGTTGGTTGATTGTATTTTTTCCTGTTTTGGCGTGTGTTTTGTTGTTTTTGTTGTGTGTGCTTGTCTGGCTTGTCCGCTTGCGTTTGATTCGTTTGTGTCGTGTCGTGTTTGCGTTTGTGGTTTTCCTGTTGGTTGCGACTGTGGTTGCTGCAGTGGCTTGGCTTGGTGTCGTGTCCAGTGTTCGGCGCTTGCGGTTGCTTTGTGCTGTCCGTCTTTCCTGTTGCAGTGTCTGTGTTCCGGGCCTGTCCAGCTTTGTCTGTTGTCTGTGTGCCCGAGATCCCATTGGTCCGCGGCCGTGACTGGCTGTCCGCATTTGGCGCAGGTGTGTGTTTCGCCTGTGGCCAGTCGTGCCTCCCATGCCCTGCGGAGGTGGCGGTGTGCCGCGTCGTATCCTCTTGCTGTTGAGCTGCCACGCTGCCGCTCGTATGCGTGTGTGTGGATTGCGCAGAAGCGTGTGCCTTGTTTGACGAGTTGTGGGCAGTTGTGCCAGGCGCATCTGCGGAGACTCATGTGGCCTTGCCGCCTTCCGTGGCTGTGGTGTCCGGCATGTCCTGGGTACGTCACCCGCGAAG
>ENA-OQED01000392-OQED01000392.1-human-gut-metagenome-genome-assembly--contig:-NODE-392-length-17516-cov-0.825579_pt1 | contig 17516 bp, 21 predicted proteins | sample MGYA00242790_ERZ504625 | MGnify/ENA primary metagenome ERZ504625 (study PRJEB26092, sample SAMD00036345) | human gut metagenome | host: Homo sapiens | study: EMG produced TPA metagenomics assembly of...
TGTTTTTTCAGCCTGAAAAACATGTAGGCCTCTATTTTCCTTTGCTTTTGCCTTTGCAGCGCTTCATTCCAAGTTTTTTTCCGTAAAAACCCGAAAAAAGGTTGACAGCTTCTACGGTTTAAGGTATAATGCTTATCTGTAACGGACTGTTATTTGCAGACCGCATTTTGATAAGTAACCTCGTGAAAGGAGGGTTTTTGATATGCTGAGAACCTATCAGCCGAAGAAGCTCCACAGAAAGAAGGAGCACGGCTTCAGAAAGAGAATGTCTACACGCAACGGACGTAAAGTTCTGGCGCGTCGCAGAGCAAAGGGCAGAGCACGTTTAACCTATTAATGTATGCTTTGAGGGTCACCGCTGCGTGACCTTTCTTTGTTTTGCCTGATTTTTTCGGCGGCAAGGCTCTGCTATACTCAGCTTTGGCCTTACCGAACGGCTTTGGAGGCTTACCCATGGACATCCTTGTGCCGCTGACCGAAAACCACGAGTATAAGCGCGTTTACGCCCGCGGAAAAAGCGCGGTGCGCCCGGCGCTTGTGCTGTATTGCCTGCGCAATAAAAAGGTGAAGCAGGCGCGTGTGGGCATTACGGCCAGCAAAAAGATCGGCAACGCGGTCAAGCGGAACCGTGCGCGGCGCCTTCTGCGTGAAAGCATCCGTGCGCTGTATCCGCAGCTGAAGCCGGGGTATGACTTTGTCCTCGTCAGCCGCGGCAGAACGCCGTTCGCAAACTATCAAATCGTATCTTCGCAGTTAAAAAGCGCGCTTGAGGAACTCGGCGTGCTTGTTGCCCTACCCAAAGATAAAAATAACTCCGCAAAAACGGCGGAAAATGACTCCGAAAGGACGTCGGAGACGGGCGAAGAAACCGCAAGTGTAACGAAAGAAGAATTGTCATAACGACAGATCAGAAAAGCAGTATGAGAAAACAGAAAGAGCCTGTGTCCGCTGCGATACAATACAAAGGCGGACGCATTTCGGCGAAAAAGGGTGTGCGGTATTGGCCGCGCCGCGCCGTCATTGGGCTCATCCATCTCTATCGGAAGCTGAGACCGCGTGCAACGCGCGGCTGCTGCAAGTATATCCCCACCTGCTCACAGTACGGGGAAGAAGCCGTGGAGCGGTATGGCGCCTTACTCGGCGGCGTACTTGCGCTTTGGCGCATTCTGCGGTGTAATCCGTTTTCCCGCGGTGGCTATGACCCCGTGCCGGAAAAGCGGAAAAAAGAATAAGTTTTGATCCGGGAAGGATTTGGTCAACTACTATGATGTCTATTTTTAATTTCTTCGGCAGCGTACTCGGTTATCTGCTGTGGTTCCTGTACACCGTTTTCAAAAACTACGGTATCGCGATCATCCTGTTCACGATCATCGTAAAGGCGCTGATGTTCCCGTTCTCGATTAAATCGCAGAAGAGCATGGCGGCGCAGTCCAGATTGGCAAGCAAGCAGCAGGAGCTGCAGAAGAAGTACGCCAAGGACCAGATGAAGTATAACGAAGAGCTGCAGAAGCTCTACGAAAAAGAGGGTGTGAATCCCGGCGGCGGCTGTCTGACGACGCTGCTTCCGTTCCCGATCATGCTCGGCATTTATTACTCCGTTATTTATCCGCTCTCGAACACCCTGCATATTGCAAAGGACACTATTTCGCAGGCTACGGAATTCGTTTCTAAGATTCCGGGCATTGCGAGCACGAACCAGTATGTAGAGCTTGAGATCGTTAAGAATTTCGACGCACTGAAGGACCACCTGACGATGTTCTCCGCGGACGATGTGCAGAAGATTGAGTTTTTCGGCAAGGGCTTCAAATGCTTCGGTCTTGACCTGCTCGCGTCCCCGAACACGAGCTCGTTCGCTTCTATGCTGTGGATCATCCCGGTGCTGGCACTTGTGACCTACTGGGGCCAGTCCTTTGTCATGCAGAAGCTGCAGCCCACACAGCAGCAGGGCGCAGGTCAGGGCTGCATGAAGGTCATGATGTACGGCATGCCGCTTCTGTCTGCATACTGGGCATACATCATGCCGGCAGCTGTCGGTTTCTATTGGATTATTTCCGCGCTGGTCGGTTTTGCACAGACGCTCATCACGCACAAGTATTTTTCGCCGGAGCAGGTCTCCGCAAAGTCGGAAGCGAGCCGCTATGTGACGCTTTTACAGGCAGATCGGAAGGTGAAGCCGCTGCCCGCAAATCTGCAAAAGCAGATTGCCGATAAGATTGAGGCGAAGAACCAGGCGCAGGCAGAGCGCCAGGCCGCGCAGAAGGAAAAGAAAGCGGCCGGTAAAAAAGGCGGAAATGCGCAGAAAAACAAAGGCAATTCTACCGATTATCTCGGAAGCAAGAAATAAATAAAGGCTGTTATCCCCACCTCCTTTCACTCCGAAACGGGATAAAGATAGAGTATTGAAAAGAAGAAAGGAAGAAGAAAGCCATGGTAAAAGAAGCAATCGCAACAGGCGCAACCACAGAAGAAGCGTATGAAAAAGCATGCGCAATGCTGGGCGTAGATCCCGCAGACGCAGAGTTTGAAGTTCTCGAAACGGAAGAGAAAAAGCGCTTCGGCCTTTTCGGCGGCAGACCGGCAAAGGTGCGCGCGTTCATCCGTTCCACACCGGCAGACGCCGCAGCAGAGTATCTGCGCAACGTTCTTTCCGGCATGGGCCTCGGCGACGTAAATATTGAGATCCGCGAAGAAGAGGCAGGCGCAGAGCTTGTGCTCACCGGCGAAAATATCGGCTTCATCATCGGCCACCGCGGCGAAACGCTGGATTCCCTCCAGTATCTTGCGTCTCTCGTTGCAAACCATGTGGACGAGTCTTATTATCGCATTACGCTGGACGTGGGCAATTACCGCGAAAAGCGCAAGGAAACGCTTGAAAACCTCGGCAGAAAGATGGCTGCCCGCGCCGTAAAGACCGGTCGCAATGCCTCCTTGGAGCCGATGAATCCGTATGAGCGCCGCATCATCCACACCGCCGTGCAGGAGGTTGAGGGTGCGAAATCTTGGAGCGAGGGTGAAGACCTTGCCCGTCACGTTGTGATCGGCCCTGAGGGCGGCGAGCGCTACGTAAGACGCGATAACCGTCGCCGGCGGCAATAACCGCGGCAGAAACGGCGGCTACAACCGCGATAATCGCGGAGGCCGCGCTCCGCGCAGAGATAACCGCGACAGCCGTCCGATGCAGAACCGCACCGCTCCCGCAGCACCGCGCGTTCTGGACGACGTTTCTACGCCTTACGGTAAGATCTCCAAAACTAAAACTTTAAAACAGAGAACCTCCGTATACTTGCGTATGCGGAGGTTTTTACGCTTTCTCTGTGATTTTCCTGCGTTTTCCGACATTCTGCGTGACAATCTTTTCGCCGCGTGATATAATACAAAATGAGAAAGTGTTGCATGTGCAGCGAGCGAGAAGAAGGGATAAACTATGAAGACCATTGCAGCAATCTCTACGGCGGCGGCGCCGGGCGGCATCGGAGTCATTCGCATTTCGGGCGATGAGGCCCGCGCGGTCGGCGACCGTGTTTTTAAGTCGTTTTCCGGCGCGAAGCTCTGTGATATGGCGGGTTACACGTGCCGCTTCGGACACGTGTATGCGCCGGACGGCGAGCGCTCGATGAGTGCGTTGCGACCGTTTTTGCCGCACCGCACAGCTTTACGGGTGAAGACGTGGTGGAGCTTTCCTGCCACGGAGGATTGTTCGTTTTAAAGCGGTTTTGCAGGCGGTTTTTGCTGCCGGTGCGGTCTCTGCGGCGCCGGGCGAATTTACGCGCCGCGCGTTTTTAAACGGCAAAATGGACCTTGCGCAGGCGGAAGCCGTCATGCAGATCATCTCCGCGCAGGGGCGCGAAGCGATGAAAGCGGCGCAGGCGGGACACGACGGCGCACTTTCCCGCCGCATTGAAAAGCTGCGTTCGGATCTGACGGACATTGGTGCGCACCTTGCCGCGTGGGCGGATTACCCGGACGACGACATTCCACAGGTGGATGAGACGATGCTGAAAACGCGCCTTGCCGCCGGAAAAACGGCGCTGAAAGACTTGCTCGCCGGCTTTGACGGCGGGCGCATTCTGCGTGAAGGCGTGGTGACGGTCATTGCAGGCCGCCCGAACGCCGGCAAATCCACGCTGATGAACCTGCTTGCGGGCTGCGAGCGCTCCATTGTGACCGATCTTGCGGGCACGACGCGTGACGTGGTGGAGGAGACTGTGCTGCTCGGTGAAATTCCGCTGCGTCTTGCCGATACCGCCGGTATCCGCGATACGGAAGACCGCGTGGAGCAGATCGGCGTGCGCATGGCTTTAGATCGCGTCAAAACGGCACAGTTTGTGCTGGCGGTGTTTGATGCGAGTGAAGAGCTGAACGACGACGACCGCGCGTTGATGGACGCCATAGGCGATACACCGGCCGTGGCGGTCATCAATAAATCCGACCTCGCGCCGAAGATCGACCGTGCGGAGATCGATAAGCATTTCAAAGAGGTCGTGACGGTCTCGGCAATTTCCGGCGAGGGACTGCCTGCGCTGCAAAACGCTGCAGCGCACGCACTGAAAACCGCTGAGCTGAACCCGAACGACGGCATTCTCTATACGGAGCGCCAACGCGCGGACGTACAAGAGGCGCTCACGGCGTTGGAGGAAGCGGAAAACGCTTTGCTTATGGGCATGACGTGGGACGCGGTGACGGTCTCGCTGGAGGGTGCCATTGCAGCTTTAAATGAACTGACCGGAGAGCGTGTTTCGGATGCGGTGGTCGATCAGGTATTTGAAAAGTTCTGCGTGGGAAAATAAAATATCAAAATTGTTATATTTTATCTTTGGAATAAGCTGTATTTCAGAATAAATCGGAAAAGAAGTTAAATTATGAGCTATGATGCAGGAAAATACGATGTTGCCGTGATCGGCGCGGGACACGCGGGAATTGAGGCGGCTTTGGCCTCGGCGCGTCTCGGCTGCCGCACGGTGATCTTCACAATAAACATGGACGCTGTGGGCAACTGCCCGTGCAACCCGAGCATCGGCGGCACAGCAAAGGGCCACCTTGTGCGCGAAGTGGACGCGCTCGGCGGCGAAATGGGCAAAACGGCGGACGAATGCACGCTGCAAAGCCGCATGCTGAACCTTGGTAAAGGCCCTGCGGTGCACTCGCTGCGCGCGCAGATCGACCGCAACAAGTACGCGCGCGTGATGAAGCATAAGCTTGAGCAGTGCGAAAACCTCGTGATGCGCCAGGCGGAGGTCATCGACATTGAGCGAGACGGCGAAAACTGGCTGCTGACGACACGCCTCGGCGCGGTTTACACGTGCCGCGCGGTTGTACTGGCGACCGGCACATTTCTCGGCGGGCGCATCTTTGTGGGTGAGGTTTCGTATGCGGGCGGCCCGGATGGCATGTTCCCGGCGACGGAACTTGCGGGTTCTTTAAAAGAGCTTGGCATTTCGTTGCGCCGCTTTAAAACCGGCACCCCGGCGCGTGTGCTGCGCTCATCCATCGATTTTACCGACCTCGAGGTTCAAAAGGGCGATGAACCTGTCACGCCGTTCTCATTTGATGCGGAAATGCCGCCGAAAAACTCGGCTGTGTGCTACGTGAGCTGGACAAACGACCGCACGAAGCAGGTTATTCTCGATAATATCCACCGTTCGCCGCTGTATACGGGCATGATCGAAGGCGTTGGCCCGCGCTACTGCCCGAGCATTGAAGATAAGATCATGCGCTTTTCCGAAAAGCCGCGCCATCAGCTTTTTTATTGAACCGTGCGGCGCGGAAACCGAGGAGATGTACTTGCAGGGTATGAGCTCTTCACTGCCGGAAGAAGTGCAGATTGCGTTTTACCGCACGATCAAGGGGCTTGAGCACGTAGAAATCATGCGAAACGCGTATGCGATCGAATATGATTGCTGCGACCCGCTGCAGCTGAACGCCACGCTGGAGTTTCGCGATTATCCGGGACTTTACGGCGCGGGGCAGTTCAACGGCAGTTCCGGCTATGAAGAAGCCGCCGCGCAGGGTTTTGTGGCAGGTGCAAATGCTGCGCTGAAAGTCTTAAATCGTGACCCGCTTATTTTGGATCGCGCGGGCTCGTACATCGGCACGCTCATCGACGACCTCATCACGAAAGGCGTCACCGACCCGTACCGCATGATGACCTCGCGCTCTGAATACCGTCTTGTGCTGCGGCAGGATAACGCCGATGAGCGACTGACGCCAATCGGCCGCGAGCTGGGGCTCATCGATGACCGCCGTTGGGCGAAGTTTGAAAAGAAGCAGGCGCAGAAAGAAGCGGAGATGAAGCGTGCGGAGAAAACGGTGTTTTCGCCGACGGACGCGCTGAACGAAGTGCTGGTTTCATGTGAAACATCGCCGGTCACGACGGGTGTGCGCCTTTCTGAGCTGCTGCGCCGCCCGCAGGTGACTTATGCGGACCTGACACCCATCGACACCGAACGCCCGGATTACCCGCGTGAGATTTTTGAAAGCGTGGAGACGGCGCTTAAATATGAGGGCTACATCAAGCGCCAGCTGCAGGACATTGCCGAAATGCGCCGGTTGGAAAAGAAGCTGCTGCCGAAAGAGATCAACTACGCCGAGATTTCGGGTCTGCGACTTGAGGCACAGGAAAAACTCAATCGCGTGCGTCCGGAAAACGTGGGACAGGCAGGGCGTATTTCCGGCGTTTCCCCGGCGGATATTTCCGTGCTGTTGATTTGGCTCTCTGCGCACAATGAAGGAAAGTGATGTCCGCTACATTTAACATGCAATGAATTGAACTTAATTACTATAATATTTATAAAACAAAACTGAAAGGGCAGCTTTGCTTTAGGCGAGCTGAAATTTTGATTATGGATATTAAAAATCTGCTGATTTCAAAAGCAAAAGAGATTGGCGTAAAGGTTTCGCCTGCACAGGCGGAGCAGTTCCAGATCTATCTTGATCTGCTTTTGGAGCGCAACACCGTGATGAACCTCACGGCCATCACCGACCCGGAAGAGGCAGTCATAAAACATTTTGTGGATAGCTTGACGTTGCTGAAAGCGCTTGAAATTAAAAAGAATGCGAAAGTTATCGACGTAGGCACCGGTGCGGGCTTTCCCGGCATTCCGCTCAAGATCATGCGCCCGGACATTGAACTGACGCTGCTCGATTCTTTGAATAAGCGGCTTGTTTTTCTGCGCGAAGTGTGTGATGCCATCGGCATTGAAGCCGAGACGATTCACAAGCGTGCGGAAGAAGCCGGAAAAGACACTAAGCTACGTGAAAGCTTGATGTTGCAACGGCTCGTGCGGTCGCAAATATGAATATTTTGGCGGAATATTGCATTCCGCTCATTAAAATGAAGGGCTATTTTGCCGCGATGAAAGGTCCGAGTCTGCCGGATGAACTGGAATATGCCCGAAAAGCAATCTCTTCGCTTGGATGCGATGTTGTAAAAACGGTTCCTTTCATTCTGCCGGATGAGGAACAGAGCGAGCGCTTTGTTGCCGTAATGCGCAAATTGCGCTTTACGCCGAAAATGTATCCGCGTCACGGCGGTACGATTACCAAAAAGCCACTATTTTTAGAACAGAAAGGGGAAGCAAAATGAACATTATCTACCGCAAAGCCGAATTGAACGACATTCCGAAGCTGAACCCACTTTTGGCGCAGCTTTCCGATGCGATGGCAGATCCGCAGAAAATGGCGGAAAAGATAGAGAAAATTGCAAAGAACGAGGATAACTATTTGCTTGTAGCTGAAAATACGGAAAACGGCGACCTTTGTGGCTCTTTGATTGGTGTTGTATTTGAAGATATTTGCGATACCTGCAAGCCGATTTTACTCGTTGAAAATGTTGTTACGGACGAAAAGTACCGCGGAAAAGGTATCGGACGCGGCATGTTTGAAGCCATTGAGACGTGGGGCAGAGAGAAAGAGTGCCACTACTGCATTTTGGTCTCCGGCCTGCAGCGTACCGGCGCGCATAAATTCTATGATGCCATTGGCTACAGTGAAGTGAAGGGCTTTAAGAAATATTTGTAAAAGCACTCAAATTAAGGGCAGCTATGCAGAGGTAATTCGCATAGCTGCCCTTTTTTTGTTTCACGTGGAACTTATAACTCTTTCACCATGAAGTATTCGCCGCGCGTGGTGCCGTCGGAATAGCGCAGAGAATTTGGTAAAAAGCCATATTCTTTAAATCCGAGGCTTTCGTAAACATGCTTTGCACGCTCGTTGCCTTCAATCACACCCAGTTCCGCTTGTGTGTATCCGCATTGCTTTGCAAGCTCCAAAAGTGTGTTTAATAATACACGCCCAAGTCCAAGATTGCAATATTTTTTCATATAACGCGATGGAAACACAGCAGCGGTGCTTCATGCGGCGCTTATCACCTTGTGACGCCAGCGAACAGTTGCCGGCAAGCTCGCCGTTTACATAAGCGGTGAGCATGATCTCGTTTGGACTTTCCGCTTTGTTTTGCAAAATTGCGCGTTCTTTTTCGACGGTGAAATTCACCTCATCCGGCTCACGCAGTAAAAACGGAGATTCGCCCGAAACGGTGCGCAGGTATTCAATCGTTTGCTTGGCATCTTCAGGGCGCGCATTGCGTACGTACGGCGGTACACCCGTTTTTCAGCTTGATTTCGGTTTCTGCATAGATCATGTTCTTTCGCTCCTTTTCTCTAAAAATGGCGGGAATATGCGCCTTTTCGACGCTTTTCCGTTTGAATATTTCTATTATTATAGCACCGCGTTTTGAAAAAAGCAAGAAAAAACTTTTTTGTACGTTGACAGATTGCGGCAAAATCTGCCTTTTCATTGTGGTAAGCTATTTCCTGTAAAGAGAACAAGCCCTCACAAAGGACAACTTCTTACACTGGAAATTCAAGCAGGAGGTGCGGCGTATGGCATTTGCGGAAAAGAAAAGGCTTTTGGAGCTTTCACCGGATAAGATTGTGCCAAATCCTGCACAGCCGCGATTGGATTTTCCGCAGGACGAGCTTTTGCAGCTCGCAGAAAGCATTCGTCAAAACGGCGTTTTGCAGCCGATTCTTGTGCGCAGAGATCGCGACCGCTACGTTTTGGTGGCAGGGGAGCGCCGCTGGCGTGCTTCGCGTATGGCGGGGCTCAAAACCATCCCGGCCATTGTGCAGGAGCTTTCTCCGCAGGACGGCGCGGTGTTGGCGCTTATTGAAAACATGCAGCGCAGTGATCTGAATTTTTTTGAGGAAGCTGCTGCAATCTATGCTTTGATGCAGGATCGCGCTATGACGCAGGAGGAGACCGCACGTAGGCTCGGCATGAGCCAGCCGTCGCTTGCAAACAAGATCCGTTTGCTGCGGCTTTCCGGCGAAGAGCAGCGCATGGTGCTGGAAAACCACCTTACGGAGCGTCACGCGCGTGCTTTGCTTAGAATGGAAGATCCGGAAAAGCGCATGGCAGCGTTGAAGACCGTTATAGAGCGCAAAATGAACGTGGCGCAGACGGATACGTATATCAAATCACTTTTGGAGCAGGAGGGACAGGCGAAAAGGCCGAAGAGGACATTCATTGCGAAAGATGTTCGCCTGTTCCTCAACACGATCGACCATGCTGTCCAAACCATGAAAGAGGCCGGCATCGGCGCGGCTTTTCAGCGTAAGGAAACGGATGAGTATTACGAATGCGTCGTCCGCATCCCAAAATCAGCTGCACATAAGGCAAGCTGATGCGCCAGAACTTAATATCGAGTACGAGGTAAACCCATTCCCTTATTCATTTCCCACAACACAGAAGGATTGTCGGCAAATGCCGGCAGTCCTTCTGTGTTTTTAATACTTTTTTCGATTTAAAACTGCAAATGTTTCACATGAAACATCAAAATTTACCAAAACGCGATAAAATCCGGCTGTTTCACATGAAACGTTGCAAAAAAATGAACTTTTCTCTTTATTCTGTGCCGGATATGTGCTACAATATCCTATATAAGAGAAAGAAGAAGGAAAGGGGCGCGGTACATGAGCAAGGTAATTGCCGTGGCGAACCAAAAAGGCGGCGTGGGCAAGACGACCAGCGCAGTAAATATTGCCGCATGGCTCGGCGCAAAAGGGAAAAAGACGCTTTTGGTCGATATTGACCCGCAGGGCAACTCCACGAGCGGCGTAGGTTTTGATCGCCGAACGCTGAAAACGACCTCGTATGATATTCTCATCAACGGGGCAAAGGGCGAAGATGCCGTTCTCGAAACAAAATTTGAAAAGCTTTCTGTCATCCCTTCCAAGGCTGATCTGGCTGCGGCGGAGATTGAGCTTGCGGATTTGAACGGGCGCGAGTCCGTTTTAAAGAAAGCTTTGGCGCCACTGCGCACAGAATTTGACTATATCATCATCGCTTGCCCGCCGTCGCTGGGACTTATTACAACGAACGCGCTGAATGCTTCGGACTCTGTTTTGATCCCAGTACAGTGCGAATACTACGCGTTGGAAGGCCTTTCTCAGCTGATGAGCTCCGTGCAGGCTGTAAAGCGCCGTTACAACGACCGTTTAGAGCTGGAAGGTGTTTTGCTGACGATGTATGACGGCAGACTGAACCTGACACAGCAGGTTGTGACGGAAATCAAAAAGTATTTCCCGCGCAAGGTGTTTGCAACAGTCATTCCGCGCACAGTGCGTCTTTCCGAGGCGCCGAGCTACGGACAGCCGATCTTGTACTACGATAAATCCAACAAAGGCTGCATCGCATACGGTGCGCTTGCGGACGAAATTTTGAAGAAAAACCGCTGATTTCGGCGGCAAAACCGGTTCTATGCGCAAAATCGTGTGGTATGGTCTAAAATGCGACAAGAAGGAGATGGTCTTTCGCAATGGCAAAAAAGGAGGCCTCGGCAAGGGGCTGGACGCAATTTTCTATGACAATGCGCGTGAGGATGATGCCGGCGCGGTGGAGCTCAGCATAAACGACTTAGAGCCGAACCGTACGCAGCCGCGCCAGAGCTTTGATGACGGCGCGATGACCGAGCTGGCGGATTCTATTGCGCAGCACGGTGTTTTGCAACCAATCTTAGTACGCCCACTGCTTTCCGGCGGCTATCAGATCGTTGCGGGTGAACGACGCTGGCGTGCTTCTCGCATGGCAGGACTGACGACCGTACCGGCGGTTATCCGCGACCTGACGGACAGCGAAGTGATGCAGCTGGCGCTGATTGAGAACTTGCAGCGCGAGAATTTGAAGCCGCTGGAAGAAGCAAACGGCTACAAGATGCTGATGGATAACTTCGAGTTCACGCAGGAGGAGATTGCAAAAACAGTGGGCAAATCCCGCCCGGCGATCACGAATGCACTGCGGCTTTTGAATCTGCCGGAGGATATGCAGAACATGCTGGAGCGCGGCGAAATGACTGCGGGCCATGCCAGAAACGCTGCTGAGCTTCAAAAACGAGACCAGATGAAAGCGGCGGCAAGACGCGTGACCATGGAGGGCATCTCCGTGCGCGAGTTGGAAAAAATGGCAAAGCGCGCAAACGAGGAGAAGCCGGAAAAGGCAGATAAACCCGCAAAGCGCCGCATCCGCTACTATGATGAGGCCGAGCTTGCACTTCGTGACGTTTTAAACCGTGTGGTGCATATCTCCGGCACAAAGAAAAAAGCAGCGCTGACGATCGAATTTTACGGCGAGGAAGACCTCAAGAACCTGCTGTATGATTTGAAATTGACCGATAAAACGGACGAATAAAGTCTTTCGTCAAGTTTTCTCCAGAAAACTTGGCGGATTCTTAGGGCAGAGCCTAAAGTCGCTTTCCGCAGAAAGCGAAATTTTTGCCTACATCAAAATCAGGAAAGCAGGTTTAACAGTCAGGGAGACTGTTGAACCGTAGAAAACCCTATTAAGGGGTTTTCTGAAGCGATTGCAAAGCAAGCGCTTTTAAATAAAGAACTTTGCAGTTTTACAAATAACCGAAAGGAATGTTCCAAAATGATCGATATTAAGTTTTTGAGAGAAAATCCGGACATTGTCCGCGAGAATATCAAGAAAAAGTTCCAAGACGCGAAGCTTCCGCTTGTCGATGAAGTCATCGAGCTGGACGCCGAAAAACGCGCTACGCAGCAGAAGGCCGACAGCCTGCGCGCTTCCAGAAATAAGCTCTCCAAGCAGATCGGTGCACTGATGGGTCAGGGTAAGAAGGCCGAAGCTGAGGAAGTCAAGCACAGGTCAAGGCACAGTCCGATGAGCTCATCGCCGCAGAAGCGAAGGAAAAGGAGCTCGACGAGAAGATCCTCAAAATCATGATGACGATTCCGAATATCATCGACGCCAGCGTGCCGGTCGGCAAAGACGACAGCGAAAACGTCGAGGTTGAGCGTTTCGGCGAGCCGGTCGTTCCGGATTTCCCGGTTCCGTACCACACGGAGATCATGGAAAGCTTCAACGGTATCGATCTGGACGCTGCACGCCGCGTTGCGGGTAACGGCTTCTATTATCTGATGGGCGACATCGCGCGTCTGCACTCTGCCGTTATCGCGTATGCGCGCGATTTTATGATTGACCGCGGCTTCACGTATGTTATCCCGCCGTATATGATTCGCAGCGACGTCGTTACCGGCGTTATGAGCTTTGCGGAAATGGATTCCATGATGTACAAGATCGAGGGTGAAGACCTGTATCTCGTCGGTACCAGCGAGCACTCCATGATCGGTAAATTCATCGACCAGATCCTGCCGGAAGCCGAACTGCCGCTCACGCTGACCAGCTATTCTCCGTGCTTCCGTAAAGAAAAAGGAGCACACGGCATCGAGGAGCGCGGCGTTTACCGTATTCACCAGTTTGAAAAGCAGGAAATGATTGTCGTCTGCAAGCCGGAGACTCCATGAAGTGGTATGATAAGCTCTGGAAGAACACCGTAGACCTGTTCCGCAGCATGGATATCCCGGTCCGCACGCTCGAGTGCTGCTCGGGCGACCTCGCAGATCTTAAGGTTAAGTCTGTGGACGTTGAAGCGTGGTCCCCGCGCCAGAAAAAGTACTTTGAGGTCGGCAGCTGCTCCAACCTCGGTGACGCACAGGCGCGCCGTCTGCGCATCCGCGTAAACGGCGAAAACGGCAAGTACCTTGCCCACACGCTGAACAACACCGTTGTTGCACCGCCGCGTATGCTCATCGCATTCCTTGAGAATAACCTCCAGGCAGACGGCAGCGTTCGCATCCCGGAAGCTCTGCGTCCGTACATGGGCGGCAAGGAAGTTATCGTCCCGAAAAAGTGATTTTTGCAAATTAAATAGGTGACAAAAGAGGCACATGCAAAGTAAAATGCATGTGCCTCTTTTGCCGTCTGCTTATAGAAAGACTTGCTCTGATGACCGTATTAAAAAAATAGGAGAAATGATGCAAAGCGGAACGAAAGAACACGAACTTTCAAAAGGCAACAGTTTTCGCCATCGTCTTGTGTAAAACTTTTTCTGAGGATATGTGGAAAACAGATTTTCAACTTAAAGGAGTGAAAGAATATTCAACAGTTTCGAACGTATGTATCTCCGATTACGGACACATTTCGACAGATATACACAGATGTGTCCACGATGCGAGAACAAACAACCATACAATCGCAGAACGAAGTTGTGTATAAATATGCATAATTCTGCAAAATTACGGTGTGGAAAACTCGGTGGAAAGTGTGGAAAAGCACACGGTATAGTGGGGGAAACTAAGTTTTTCACAAGGTATCGGCTATATATGGAAAGGCAATATACTTTACGCATTCATTTTTACGACATGTTGCGTGCGGGTACGCTAAAAAGCAGCGTAAAATGGATTGGAAACGTTATTTCGACATATACAAAAAAGGCGTGTGTTTTCAGACAAAACAAAAGGCCCGCCGAAGCGAGCCTTTAAGAGCACAGAGTATTTGAAGGTCATGCCGCAGCCGTTTCTTTTTTATTGCGGTGGAAGAGAAAGCTTGCGGCGAAGATCGCAACGGAAACGAGAAACATGCAGCTGTTACGCCATAGAACGCTTTGCCGCCGATGGTGTCAAACAGAACGCCGCCGAGCAGGTTGCCGAGAATGCCGGAGATTTGCGCCACGGAAATGAACAGGCTGTGCGCCGTGGCACGCAGCTCCACGGGTGCAAGCTCATAGATATAGTTCGTGCCCGTGCCGAGAAATGCACCGTTGCCAAGCCGTAAACGCGGCAAATACCAACATAGTCGGCAGCGAATTCACAAGGAAGCAGAAGCACAGACACTCCGTCGCCATCAAAATTGCAGAAAGCATGATGAGGTATTTCATCTTGATATGGCGGCGCAGGCGGCCGATGAAGAACAGAAACGGGATTTCCATCATAGCACGCACGGAGAGAATGAGCCCAAGATTGACGGTATCGATCTGAATATCCGCCATGTAATACGTCAAGAAGCTCCCTTCAAACGCCACGGCCATCTGGAAGAAGAATGCAAAAATGAGAAACGCCATGTATGCGTAGTTTTTCAGCAGTACGCCGGCACCCGTTGCGCTCTTTTTTACACGCTTGCCGCTCTGCGGCTCAAAGCAGAAATACGTCAGAACAATGGCAGGAATCATCACAATGCCCATCACCCAGAACGTCGAGGCACACCCGCCGCAGGAATGAGCGCGTTTACCGTGATAACACCGGCAATGGCAAATAAAAGCGAGCCGCTGCTGCGTACCATGCCGTAATTCAGTCGATGCTCCGCACAGTTGCGCACCGTAAGGTTATCGACAAACGGCGACATCGGTACGCGGAAAAAGTTGATGATCGGGATCAAGATTAGAAATAATAGCGTTGAGTAGGATTGCCCCGTCGGAATGAGCGGCACAAAAATGAAAAGGCCGCAGCCGAGCGTCAGCGTTAAAATGACAATTTTGCGCACGCTGCCGATACGATCGCTCACCGTGCCCCAAAACGTCATGGCGAAAATAGCGACGGCACAGGCAATGGCGTTTAATAAGCCGAAATCCGTAGCGGGAAAGCCGATGCTTTGCAGGTAGACTGTTTGATAATTGCCTACCGCCATGGCCGCCCAAAAAATGCCCTGCACGCCGGCAAGGCGTAGCGTTTCCGCCATCTCCGGGGAGAGGGAGCGCAATCTGCGAAGCTGTTCATGAAAAACCATCCTTTTAGCCCAATAGGGCCGAGTGTAATAGGGGGAGCGCGGAAAATATGCCGTGCGCCGAATGTGTCGGGTACGGGAGATATGCTTTTGATATAGTAGTTTTAGGGTATATCAAACAGGACGGAGTGTCAAGACATTTTGTAATTTCCGTATAAAGTTTTTTACAAAGGGAGCACTTTCTAATATATTATAAAAGGAGTGCTATCGGAGCAAGAACGAATAAGGCTTTCAGTCAGCCTTTTTCGAGGAAGTGGATGAGGCCTTGAGGAGTGCTTTTTAGAAGTTCAGTCCGTCAAAATCCTGCAAAAATCGTCCCAAAGTCCGGGAGTTAGCCACATAAAACCGCTTTTTGTGGCTTTTCCCTAAAAAGCGCATAGAACGCTCAGCGGGTATCTCTGTTTTTTCGAGGACAAAACAGTTTGAAAATGTACCGCGAAAGTGGTACAATCTAATATCAAATAATATATTTCCCCCGGCTTGCCGGGAAATTTTTCCTATGCGGTATGCGGAAATTACCGCATAAAGACAACAAAACACGGTGCACAAGGCGAAAGGATGGTTGACGGTATGCTGAACACAGAATTCACCTCTAAGTTTGTCAAAGAGGGGCTCACCTTTGACGACGTTCTTCTGATCCCGGCAGAATCACACGTACTGCCCAGTCAGGTAGACATTTCCACTCATCTCACAAAGAAGATCAAGCTGAACACCCCCATTATGACGGCGGCTATGGATACCGTCACGGAAGCGGATATGGCCATTGCCATTGCGCGTGAGGGCGGCATCGGCATCATTCACAAGAACATGTCCATTGAGCGTCAGGCCGATCAGGTCGATATGGTCAAGCGCTCCGAGAACGGCGTTATCGTTGATCCGTTCTTCCTTGCGCCGGAGAACACCGTGCGCGAGGCGGATAACCTCATGGGCCGCTACAAGATCTCCGGCGTGCCGATCTGCGAAAACGGCAAGCTCGTCGGCATCATCACGAACCGCGACCTGCGCTTCATGTCCGGCTCCGATTTCGACCAGAAGATCGAAAACGTCATGACGAAGGATCACCTCGTCACCGCGCCGGTCGGTACCACCCTCAAGGATGCACAGGAGATCCTGCGCCACCACAGAATCGAAAAGCTTCCGATTGTCGATGAAAAGGGCTATCTGAAGGGCCTCATCACGATTAAAGATATTGAAAAAGCTGTGCAGTACCCGAACTCTGCAAGAGACGAAGGCGGCCGTCTGCTCTGCGGCGCGGCTATCGGCGCTACGGCTGACGTTTTGGACCGCGTTGCTGCCCTTGTGGAAGCACAGGTCGATGTTGTCGTGCTCGATTCTGCACACGGTCACAACAGCGGCATCATCGAAGCAGTGAAAAAGGTCAAGAAAGCATACCCGGACCTCCAGCTCATTGCGGGTAACGTTGCAACGGCAGAGGGCACCCGTGCGCTTATCGAAGCCGGCGCAGACTGCGTAAAGATCGGCATCGGCCCGGGCTCCATCTGCACCACCCGTGTGGTTGCCGGCATCGGCGTGCCGCAGGTCACGGCTGTGTATGACGCAGCATGCGCGGCGGCGGAATACGGCGTTCCGGTTATCGCAGACGGCGGCATCAAGTACAGCGGTGATATCGTCAAGGCGCTCGCAGCAGGTGCAAGCGTTGTTATGCTCGGCTCCCTTGTTGCAGGCTGCAAGGAGACCCCGGGCGAGTACGAGCTCTATCAGGCAGACAGTTCAAGGTCTACCGCGGCATGGGCTCTCTGGGCGCTATGGGTAAGGGCTCCAGCGATCGCTACTTCCAGGCAAACAACAAGAAGTACGTTCCGGAAGGCGTTGAGGGCCGCGTGCCTTATAAGGGACCGCTCGCAGATACCATTTATCAGATGGTCGGCGGTCTGCGCTCCGGCATGGGTTATGTGGGTTGCGCAAATATCCCGGAAATGCACGAGAAGGCACAGTTCGTGCGCATTACGGGTGCGGGTTTGAAGGAAAGCCATCCGCACGATATTCAGATTACGAAGGAAGCCCCGAACTACTCTATCCACGGCTGATTTTAAATTTGCATTACGGAACCTCTTCGTCTGCACGGCGAAGGGGTTCCGTTTTGTTTTCCGCAGTTGCACAAAAACCGGTAAGCATGCATAGTGAAGGACATCTGATGCAAACTAAAGCAAAAATCCGTATTCTATATCGATATTGGAATATCATATACTATTATATATAGGATGGCATTGCAGCAAAAAACGCATAGAAAACAGCGCACATAGGGGAGAGGCAGGTGGACAAAACTTCGAAAATGTCCAACATATTTTCCGGGTAAACTGCATTTTTGCGCGTTCTCTTTCAAAAACAGGAGAAAACTTGTCGGATTTCGCCGTAAAATGCAGGAATTCGGTTTCTATCCGTCGTTCGTGCACAATACACGGAAACTTGTATTTTTGTAG
>ENA-OQED01000393-OQED01000393.1-human-gut-metagenome-genome-assembly--contig:-NODE-393-length-17494-cov-1.165717_pt1 | contig 17494 bp, 18 predicted proteins | sample MGYA00242790_ERZ504625 | MGnify/ENA primary metagenome ERZ504625 (study PRJEB26092, sample SAMD00036345) | human gut metagenome | host: Homo sapiens | study: EMG produced TPA metagenomics assembly of...
AAAAAATGTGCCGTGAGATGGTCCATGATTTTGATACGATCCCGATCTCCGATGAGAAAAAGCCTCGCGTTGGTATCGTAGGTGAGATCCTTGTCAAGTTCCTGCCTGCTGCCAACAACCACCTGGCAGATCTTCTGGAGGCAGAAGGGGCAGAACCGGTTGTTCCGGATCTTATCGACTTTATCTGCTACTGCTTCTACAACCAGAATTTCAAGGTTGAAAAGCTTGGATTCAAGAAATCCAAGGCAACCATCGCAAATCTTGGCCTCAGAGCCATCGACTGGCTGAGAAAAACAGCAAATGAGGCCCTGGAGCAGAGCCGCCACTTTACACCGGCCGCAGATATCCGTGATCTTGCAAAAATGGCTGCGCCCATCGTTTCTGCCGGAAATCAGACCGGTGAAGGATGGTTCCTGACCGGAGAGATGATGGAACTCATCCACGGCGGTATCCCGAACATCGTCTGCATCCAGCCTTTTGGATGCCTGCCGAACCACATCGTAGGAAAAGGTGTCATCAAGGAAGTTCGCCGTGAGCATCCGGAAGCCAACATTGTTGCCATCGACTACGATCCAGGTGCCAGCGAAGTAAATCAGCTGAACAGGATCAAGCTTATGCTTTCCACAGCACAGAAGAATCTGCATAAAGACGATAAAAAAGACGCATAACAAGAAATGCAGGTTACAAACATCTTTTTCCCAAAAAACAAATTCAAAGCTGCACAGCCGCAGGATCCCTGCCGGCTGTGCAGCTCTTTTTATTTCAGATATGATTCCTGTCAGACAGATTTTTTCTCTGATCCATCACTCTTCACAGGAAGCTTTGCACGGAGCATCAAAGCTCGGGTTAAAGGCATAGAAATTTTTGGCATCCAGCTGCTCCTGCACGGATCTCAGTGCTTCACCGAAACGCTGGAAATGGACTACCTCTCTTGCCCGAAGGAAACGGATGGGATCTGCAACCTCCGGGATATTTTTCACCACCCGGAGGATATTATCGTAGGTGGAGCGTGCCTTCTGTTCTGCTGCTAGATCTTCAAACAGATCCGTGATCGGATCACCCTTACTCTGGAATTCGCAGGCATTAAACGGCACTCCACCTGCAGCCTGCGGCCAGATTCCCACCGTGTGGTCAATATAATACGGCCCAAGTCCGCTGTTCTCGATTTCTTCCATAGAAAGATCCTTTGTCAGCTGATGGACAATGGTGGATACGATTTCCAAATGCGCCAGTTCTTCTGTTCCCACATCATTGAGCACTGCCGCGACCATCCGGTTCGGTGCGGTAAAACGCTGGGAAAGATACCGCATGGAAGCTCCTATTTCTCCGTCCGGCCCGCCATACTGGCTGGATATAAACTGTGCCAGCTTTGCGTTGGGCGTCTTGATATTTACAGGATACTGGAGTCTTTTTTCATAATTCCACATACCTTATCTGCACCCTCCTTCCTGTTCCCATGGAAACGGCTGTTCCATCCACTGCCATGACTTAAGATCGCTGTCGTTTCCGGTATCAATGGTCAGCGGTCCATAAAATTTTGCATATTTTTCCAGGAGTTCATTTCTTCTGGCTGAAAGCTCACTGTAATATTCAAGAGCTCTTTTTTCTTTTGGATGCGTATCCAGAAAAAGGAGAAGATCGTCAATGGCAAAGCTTACCTGGTCAATAAACTGCAGCAGTTCTTTTTTGGAAGTACAATTTCCGGACATCATCGACTTCCTCCTCTCCTGCCGCAGAACGGCTTGCAAAGCTCAGGGAAAATAGTTCCGACCTGAAGAGCTTTTTTCAGCTCAAAGGTAGGCGCAAATTCCTGGTATGGTACATACGCCATTGCAGGAACCTGTTTTGCCATATCAGAAAATGATCGATCCGTCCGGCCTGCCATCCCGCTATTCATCCCACAGGTATACTGATATGGCCGGCAGCCCGAACGATTCATCTGAAATCGGTCCATAATCGAAATCCTTTCATTCATGATCACGCTATATTTTATGACCGTTTTTTAAACTTGTGAAAACAGGAATGTTCACTTTCCTTCACATATATCTATCTTTCTGCCATTTTTTTCTATATATACAGGAAAATATTACTGTTTAAAAATCAGATATACAGTGCTATAATATCCTTGCCTATCTTTACACGGATGGGCGCTTTTACTTATGATTTGTAGCCCTGACCGGCTATTGAAGGAGGAAATTATGCAGGTAATTATTGTAGGCTGCGGAAAAGTCGGTAGAAATCTTGCAGAGCAGCTTCAGGCAGAGGATATTGATATCACTCTTGTCGACGTTATTGCCGACAAGATCAATGATCTCTGCGAAAATATCGACGCTATGGGAATCGTCGGTAATGGTGCCAGCATCAATACTTTAATGGAGGCAGGTGTTGATACTGCAGATATTCTGATCGCAGTTACCGCTTCTGACGAGTTGAACCTTCTCTGCTGTCTGATCGCGCAGAAGGCCAACCACTGTCAGACCATCGCCCGCGTCCGTAATCCCATTTATGAAAAAGAAATCGGATTCATCAAAGAACGTCTTGGTGTTACCATGATCATTAACCCGGAGCTTGCCGCTGCCCAGGAAATTTCACGGCTTCTCCGTTTTCCATCTGCGATCAAGATTGACACCTTTGCACGTGGTCGTGTAGAGCTTCTCAAGTTTAAAGTTCTCCCGGAATTCAAGCTGGACGGAATGAGCGTTTCCCAGATCTCAGATGCTTTCCGAAGTGATATTCTGGTCTGCGCGATTGAAAGCCGTGACAATGTATCCATTCCTGGTGGTGATCACATTATACACGACGGAGATATGGTTTCCATTCTGGCCTCTCCGCTTAATGCAGCGGCATTTTTCCGTAAGATCGGTCTCAAGACCAATCAGGTCAAAAACTGTATCATCGTAGGTGGCGGAACCATTTCCTATTATCTTGCCCATGCACTTCTGGGTATGAAGATCAGTGTCAAGATCATCGAGCAGAACAAAAACCGCTGTGAGCACTTAAGCGAACTGCTTCCAGATGCGACTATCATCAATGGTGACGGAACGAACCGTTCTCTTCTGCTAGAAGAAGGACTTTCCGAGTCCGAATCCTTTGTCACTCTGACAAATCTGGATGAGGAGAATGTATTTCTTGCCCTCTTTGCCAAAAGCATCTCCGATGCCAAGCTGGTTGCCAAGGTCAACCGTCTGGAATTTGATGATGTCATCGACTCCCTGGATATCGGAAGTGTCATCTATCCGAAAAATATCACTGCTGATTATATCCTGCAGTATGTCCGTGCCACTCAGAACAGCATCGGCAGCAATGTAGAAACTCTTTATCATATTCTGGATGGCAATGCAGAAGCACTGGAATTTGCGATCCGTGAGGAATCTGCCGTAACTTATATCCCTCTTGCAGAGCTGAATCTCCGCAAAAATCTTCTGGTGGGATGCCTGAACCGCAACGGCCGCATCCGCATTCCCCGTGGTCAGGATATGATCCAGGTGGGAGATACCGTGATCATCGTAACCACTCACAAGGGGCTTCGCGACATCACAGATATACTTGAAAAATAGAGGTACTGCCAAATGAATTATTCGATTATTATTTATATCCTGGGATGGATCATGAATGTGGAGGCTGTCTGTATGCTGGTTCCCGGCATCACTGCCCTTATCTACCGCGAAAAATCCGGTATTGCCTTCCTAATCACGATCCTGGCATGTCTGGCCATCGGTGTTCCTCTGGTCAACCGCAAGCCCTCCAAAAAAGCATTCTACGCCCGTGAAGGTCTTGTTACCACTGCCTTAAGCTGGATCGTTCTCAGTATTGTCGGCGCTGTGCCTTTTGTACTCAGCGGAGCTATCCCCCGATCCGATCGATGCTTTTTTGAGATTCGTTTCCGGTTTTACCACAACCGGTTCCAGTATCCTTTCTGATCCAACACAGATGCCTTACTGCATCAACATCTGGAGATGCTTTTCCCACTGGATCGGCGGTATGGGGGTTCTGGTATTTATCCTGACACTGCTGCCTCTGGCAGGTGGCTATCATATGAACCTTATGAAGGCAGAAAGCCCCGGTCCTTCCGTAGGAAAGCTTCTTCCAAAAGTCCAGTCAACTGCCAAGATCCTGTACAAGATCTACATTGCGCTCACTGTTGCACTGATCATCCTCCTGCTTCTTGGAGGGATGCCTCTTTACGACAGTCTCTGTGCAGCATTTGGAACTGCCGGAACCGGTGGGTTCGGAATCAAATCCGACAGTATGGGAAGCTACAGCTTATATATTCAGATCGTCATCACCATCTTTATGATCCTGTTTGGCGTTAACTTCAATGTCTATTTTCTTCTTCTCACCAGGAAGTTTTCTCAGGCATTGAAATCTGAAGAGGTCCGCTGCTACTTCTTTGTGATCATCGCTTCTGCCCTGATGATCACATTCAACGTCCGACATCTGTTTGACAATGTGTGGGAAGCACTTCAGCAGGCATTTTTCCAGGTTGGTTCTATTATCACTACCACCGGTTATGCCACTACGGATTTTAACCAGTGGCCTGCGGTATCCAGGACGATCCTGGTACTGCTTACCTTCTGTGGTGCCTGTGCCGGCAGTACAGGCGGCGGAATCAAGATTTCCCGTCTTCTGCTTCTTGCAAAATCCGTCCGCAAGGAACTGCATCTTTATCTGCATCCCAATGCAGTAAAAAAGATCAAAATGGACGGAAAAGCGGTGTCTCACGAAGTTATGCGTGCCACCAATATTTATATGATCGTTTATCTGATGATCGTGGCTGCATCTATCTTTATCATCAGTTTTGATGAATTTGATCTTGTAACAAATTTCACAGCCGTAGTCACCACTTTAAACAATGTGGGTCCCGGTCTTTCCCTGATCGGTCCTACAGGAAACTTCGGGATCTTTTCTCCGCTGTCCAAGCTGGTCCTTTCTTTCGATATGCTGGCCGGCCGACTGGAGCTATTTCCGATCCTGATCCTTTTCCTTCGTGAAACCTGGAAGAAATTCTGATAAATATTCGTCATATTTTGCTATGTTTGTGGCATAAATTGTTCTTTTCACATTTATTTCAAATGTTAGACACACTTTCTTCACATTTTTACTGTATATTATAAACCATAGAAGGTGATGAACTTTCTATAATATTTTTCTTTTTCATACGCGCCGGTACGAAAGTACCGGCCTCCTTCCATTTATGGAGTATTTTTTTCCACTCCCTCATAATCGAAATCCGGAATAAAGCTTTCTGAAGCAGTTTCTCCTTCCTGTATAAATCCATTCTGAATCCCCATATCCACAGCAGCATCCAGAACTTTTTCATACTCTCTTTTTGTAACTTTCCGGTTTAATTCCTTAAATTCCACAAATTTTCTCACCGGCGTATACTGATTCATAATACTGATATAAATATCTTCCCCATAGGTTTCATGAAGATACCTCAGAGCCTTTATGGAATTTCCTGTATGTCCCGGCAGGATCAGATGACGGACAATAGTTCCTTTCCGGATGTATCCATCCTCTCCAAACTCACATTTCCCGGTCTGACGCACCATCTCTCCAATTGCAGCCTTTGCAGCCTGCACATAATCCGGCGCATAAGAAAATTTCTGTGCAAGCTCCGGATCCAGATATTTCAGATCCGGAAGATAAATGTCCACATATCCTTCCAGAAGCTTCAGGGTTTCTGTTTTTTCATACCCGCTGGAATTATACACCACCGGAATATCCAGACCATTCCTTCGGGCCATATCCAGTGCCTCTATGATCTGTGGTACATAGTGTGCACCTGTTACCAGATTGATGTTTGCAGCTCCTTTTTCCTTCAGTTCCAGAAAAATCTCTCCAAGCCGTTCCACACTTACAGCCCGTCCCCTGCTCCCGATGGCAATATCATGATTCTGGCAGAAACAGCAGCGCAGCCCGCACCCGGAAAAGAACACTGCCCCGGAGCCTTTTGTTCCGGAGATACAGGGTTCCTCCCACATATGAAGTGCAGCCCTTGCCAGATAAATTCTCTCATCCATGCCACAGAAGCCTTTTTTCCCTGCACTCCGGTCTGCCAGGCATTCTCTTGGACAAAGAGCACAAGCTGACATAATTTCTTCCGTACAGTGCGCGCTCCCTGCCATACTGCTGATTTTATTTTCATTCTCCACTTTCACTTTTCTCCTGATCTTTCTTCCAATATCGTTATTTTCTGTTATCTAGTACTAGTTTAGCACATCACGTCTGCTGCCAACAAGGCTTTCTCTGTTTACACTATATACTTAATATAGTACAATGGATTTCATGGAATCTTAAGAATTTACCCCTTTCGTCTTAATTTCCGGCTGCTATTCTAATAACATCAGGGAGGTACAAAAAAGTGGCTAACATACTTGTTTGCGATGACGACAAAGACATCGTGGAAGCTATCGAAATCTATCTTACGCAGGAAGGCTATCACATTCTGAAAGCCTATGACGGACAGGAAGCACTGGATATCCTGAACAGCGAAACTGTAGATCTGCTGATCATCGATGTGATGATGCCCCGTCTCGACGGGATCCGGGCAACAGTCAAGATCCGGGAAAGCAATCCTCTGCCCATCATCATCCTGTCCGCAAAATCTGAAGACACGGACAAAATCCTAGGCCTTAACATCGGTGCAGATGACTATATCACCAAACCTTTCAATCCTCTGGAGCTGATCGCCAGGGTAAAATCCCAGCTGCGCCGGTACACACAGCTTGGCTCCGCTGCACCGGTAGCATCAGAACACATCTACACAACCGGAGGTCTTACGGTAAACGATGACAAAAAAGAGGTGCTGGTAGATGGAGAAGCGGTACGGATGACGCCCATCGAATATAATATCCTGCTTCTTCTCATGAAAAATCCCGGACGTGTTTTTTCCACCACACAGATCTACGAGAGCATCTGGAATGAAGATGCTCTGGCCGCGGATAACACGGTAGCCGTCCACGTCCGTCACATTCGCGAAAAGATTGAGATCAACCCCAGGGATCCCCGCTATCTGAAAGTTGTCTGGGGCCTGGGTTATAAAATCGAAAAACTGAGCCGGTGAGCCAGCCGGCCATGAAGTATCTGTACTTCAGAAAGGGGTATTATGAATAAAAATAAACATACGGAAAAAAACCGTTCATTTATGCGCATTCCTGCTCTTGTCCTTGCCCTTATCCTGCCTCTGATCATGGTCTTTTCAGCGGCACTGGTGATCCAGGCAGGTATCCGGATGGACTCTGCAGAAGATCTTAAAACAAAGGATTATTTCCAGACCTCTGCTTTTGCTGACAGCTTTTACTCAAAAGCTTCCACAATCCTGTCCGGAATCTCAGCCAGAGAAATCCTGGATAAAACAAACGAAGATGCATACATTGATCTCGGAGAGCTTTATAACGGAGATTCCCTCTCCTTCAAAAACACCTCCGGACTAGCCTATTCCTTCAATGATCTTAAGGAATGGAGCTCACAGAGTATCCATTCCAATGATGACTGGATCGTCCTGGGCCTTACCACCCCGGAGGGTGAAAAAAAATATATGTACTATTCCGATTTCAAAAAAGCTCTGGAAGACGGAACCCTGCAACTAAATGCCAACTCCGGTGCCCTGAAATACGAGGGAATTTCCCAGAAAGACTGGACTGAGAGGATTCTTTCCGCTCTGAGCGCCGAATATGCAGACGGCGGCATCCAGTCACAGGAACCTCTGAAAAACATTACAGACAAAAACGGAAACGTGGTTTACACAGACGTGGCAGATATGCTCACTCCGATCCTTGATATCCCCTGTGCACCGGAAGGTTACGACAGTCTCCTGGATTACATGAATTCCACCTCATCCAAAACCAGGAATTTCAAAGGGAACCTGAACGATGCCTTTGAGCAGCTGGATAATGCCCGGGATCTTTTTTCCAGCTGGACAGAAGCTGCTCAGACACTGGATGAATACAGCAGTGATAATTCCAATATCCATTATGCCTATACGGATAACACCTCACAGAAAATCTTCACAAATACAGATGCAGCCTATACTTCCGACCTGACTGATATTTCCGGTTTTTCAGACAAAAAGCCTTACGTGTTCCTAAATGTCAACGAAACTGCCACAGATGAGAAAAATGCCCGGAATGGTCTTATGAACCTGAACCTTTCCGCTGCTGCAACCCCTTCTGTAGGAAACTGGATCGATCTCCTTCGAAACTCCACATAGATGAAACTGCATTTCTTGCCTGGATCGATGATACCAGCCTTCCTGTACAGGATTCCATTAAAACTGACAGACAGCATTTCCTGACTTACCGTACTTTATTTATCCCGGCTGCTGTGATCACCGTGATCAGTTTTCTGCTCTTTATCATAGATTTTATCTGGCTTACTGTCCACACCGGAAAAAGAAATTCCGCTAGCGGTAATACAGACACTGCTCAACCAGAACTGAACTTTTTTGACAGGATCTATACGGAAGTAGCAGCCGGACTTGTGTGTATCCCGGCACTTAGTGTATTGACTGCAGGACTGAGCATGCAAGCTTCCACCTATAACCTTGTCTCCTCCCTGATCATCCTGGGTATCACGATTTTCCTGATCACGTGCCTGTTCTGGATCGGCTATTTAAGCCTGATCCGCAGAATCAAAGCTCGCACCCTGTGGAAAAACAGCCTGCTTCGCAAATGCCTGAAGCTTCCCCATCTGTGTCTTTGTAAAGCCGGTAAGCTGATCGATTTTTTCTCCAGGAATACCATCAGCAGAATACGTATGGTAGTGGGACTTGGCGTATTTCTATTCCTTGAATTTTTCTTCAGTGCCCTGCTCGCGGCATCTGATGGATGGTTCCTGATGTTTTTGCTTCTATTCCTTCTGGATCTGGGTGCGCTTTTCTGCGTCTACAAAATTGCTCTTGGACGGGAACTCCTCCTTGATGGCCTGAAACGGATCACCGATGGAGAGCTCACTTACAAGATCCCGGAAAAGGAACTCCGTGGTGATCAGAAAGCAATGGCACAGTATATCAACCGCATTGGTGACGGGCTGGACGCTGCCGTGGAAAAAAGCCTCAAAGATGAGCGTATGAAAACCGAATTGATCACTAATGTCTCCCATGATCTGAAAACGCCACTGACTTCCATCATCAATTACATTGATCTGCTGAAAAGGCTGAACCTCAAAGATACGGAAGCACTGAAATATCTTGAGATCCTGGACTCAAAGGCACATCGTCTGAAAAGTCTGACCGAAGATGTAGTGGAAGCTTCCAAAGCCAGTACCGGAAATCTTTCTCTGGAAATGACGGAACTGAACTTTGTGGAAATGCTTTACCAGGTGATGGGGGAATTCGAAGAACGGATGGAAAACAGACATCTGACCCTGATGACACATCTGCCGGATTCTCCTGCCATGATCTATGCCGATGGCAGACGGATGTGGCGTATCCTTGAAAATCTTTTCGGCAATATTCTGAAATATGCCATGGAGAACACAAGGGTCTATGCAGAAGTTCTTCTGGAAAAAGATCAAGTCATCTTTACCCTGAAAAATATTTCCGCACAGCCTCTGAACATTCCGGCTGAAGAACTGACCGAACGTTTCATCCGCGGCGATGTTGCCAGAAATACAGAAGGCAGCGGACTTGGATTATCCATCGCACAGAGCCTTACCCAGCTTCAAGGTGGCACCTTTAAACTTTATCTGGACGGTGACCTTTTCAAAGTCTGCTTAAGTTTTCCACAGAAGATCTCTCCCACAGCCTTATCCGCACCGGAAGATCCTCATTCCGAAGCACATTCTTAACCATTCATAAAAAACAGCAGCGGAAGCCTGATGATATGATGGATCAGGAGCCAGGCTGCTGTTTTTCTCTTATTTTTGTTCTCTTTTACACTTTAATGGTGATCTCACGGTCTGTCCGGTTATATTTATAATACCGGACTCCGGCTGCATCCAGCATTTTTTTGGATGCGATCACCGACGGAGTATCTGCATATTTATCACAGTCGTATACGATAGTCCTGATCCCTGCCTGGATAATAGCCTTGGCACATTCGTTGCAGGGAAACAGGGACACATAAAGCTTGGCACCTTCCAGACTTCCTCCTCGGTAGTTCAGGATGGCATTGAGCTCACTGTGTGTCACATAAAGATATTTGGTATCCAGCGGATCTCCTTCTCTTCCCCAGGGAAACTCATCATCGGAGCATCCCTTTGGAAATCCATTGTACCCCATTGACAGGATCTTGTTATCTTCACTTACGATACAGGCACCAACCTGTGAATGCGGATCCTTGGAACGCATGCCGGAAAGCATGGCAACACCCATAAAATACTCATCCCAGGAAAGATATCCCTGTCGTTTCTGTCCTTTTTTATCCATACAGAATCCTCTTTTTCTATTGGTTTCTTACTGATCGATCAATCCTCGATCATGTTAATCCTTCTGATATGACGCTCATCCCCGGAAAATGGTGTATCCAGGAATGTATCCACGATCTTCAGAGCAAGTCCCGGTCCTACTACACGACCGCCCATGGCCAGAATGTTGGCATCGTTATGAAGTCTTGTTGCCTCTGCAGTAAAACAATCTGTACAAAGTGCAGCACGGATTCCCTTGAATTTATTAGCAGTGATGGAAATTCCGATACCTGTTCCGCAGATCAGGATTCCTTTCTCACACTCACCGTCCACGATTGCCTGTGCTACTTTCTTTCCATAAACAGGATAGTCTACAGATTCCGGACCATTGCATCCAAAATCTTTGTACTCCAGTCCTCTCTCTTCCAGATGCTTCTTTACCTCCTGCATCAGCTCATAGCCGCCATGATCACATCCCAGTGCTATCATTTTCTTTCTCCTCCTCAACGTTGATAATTTTATGACCAGCCGCTTTCAGTAAGCGGTTCATGATCGCCTGTCCCATTCTTGGTGTAAAAAATGCCTCTGAATAAATGGCACTTACATTACAGCTGTCAAAATCACGCAGGACCTCGTACAGATGATGCGCGATGGTTTCTTCCTGCTCCCGGCTTCCGATACTCTTTACGATTCCATGTGAATATCGGCCTTTTGTTTCATCTGTTGCGATGATTCCCACAGTCAGTCCCTTCTCCTCAGCCTCTCCGGCTCTTTTTTCGATTTCCGCGATCACACCCTCTGTGGCCCCCTCCACAATGGCAAGATCTGCCTTTGGTGCATAATGACGGTATTTCATTCCCGGTGCTTTTGGATGGACCTTGCTGTCCGGTTTGATCAGCCCCTTATCCATCCTTACATCTCCAAGTGTTTCCCGGAGCATTTCCAGGGAAATATATCCCGGCCGCAGGACTACCGGTATGTCTTCTGTAAAATCTACGATCGTAGATTCCAGACCGATATTTACCTGTCCTCCATCAATGATCATATCAATGGCTTCTCCCAGATCCTCTGCCACATGTCCCGCTGTCGTAGGACTTGGTCTTCCGGAAGTATTGGCACTTGGCGCTGCCACATATCCGCCAGCCGCAAGGATCAGCTCCTGTGCGATAGGATCACTTGGAAAACGTACTGCCACACTGTCCAGTCCTCCGGTTGTTTCCTTTGGCACGATATCTGCCTTGGGAAGGATCATTGTCAGCGGACCCGGCCAGTATTTCTCAGCCAGTACTCTGGCTTTTTCAGGAACCTCCGTAACGATCTTATCCAGGTCACGGATATCTGCGATATGTACGATCAGCGGATTGTCCGAAGGTCTTCCCTTGGCTGCATAGATCTTCATCGATGCTTTCGGATCCAGGGCATTTCCTCCAAGACCGTATACAGTCTCTGTGGGAAATGCCACAAGCCCGCCGTTTTTCAGAATCTCGCCACCTCTGGCAATTGCCTTTCTGTCTATATTCTCCGCTGTCATAACTGCTATTTCTGCTTTCATTTTACGCTCCATTTACTGTCTGATATAAATCCCCTGCTCTTCAATAAATCTTCCAGATCCTGAAGGGCATCCTGTGCCCAGGTTTCGGATTTCTGAAAAATCTCCGTGAAAAACATGTCTTTTACTATTTTTTTACCTGTTTCTGTTTTAAAGATCTTCTCTGCACTTTTCTTTATATGTTCTTTATCCAGTCCATCTTCAAAATAATTAACCAGAAAATCAGCTTCCACAAGGATCTGATAATCCAGCCCGTCAATATCCTTATAGGTATGATGATGTCCTACCAGATATTCCACTCTGCGGATCACCCTCTCCTGAAAGCCCAGTGCGGTAAGCATCTCTCTGGCAGCTGCCGGACCTTCTGCTTCCTGCGTCTTTCCATCAGAGCGTCCGTATTTTTCCATACCGACTTTGATCCCGATATCATGAACGAGAGCCGCAGCTTCCAGAACATACATCGTATCTTCATCCAGACCCTCACTCTGGCCGATCAGCTTGAAAGATCATGCACCTTCACAAAATGCTGGATATGCTTCGGATCCCCCTGATAATAATGGATCATTTCCATATAAAGTCTGTCGATTCTGTTCATAATATCCTCCTCTCTGCTGCCATCCTGCAACTGTCACTTTTTTCTGTATACTGCCAGCAGAAATCTCCTGCTGAGCATATCCGTTAACAGATAGCTACATAATAGTTACATTATAGCGTTATTATGGAAAAAATGTCAATCCTGCTCCACTTTCACAATGTAGGTTCCTGACATATCATCTTCAAAGACAATGCTTCCCAGACTCTGAAGAACACTGTCATTAAGCTCTGTTCCGTATTTTTCTTTTTCCTGTCCTCCTACAAAGATATAGGAAATATCATAACGGCTGATCAGTTTTTTTACCGTCTCTGCATCTGTAGATGTATAAATAGTCTGGATGTCCGCACTTTTTTCATTGAGGTCAGGTACATTATTTCTCCAGAGCCATTCATGCACATACCATCCCAGTACGGTCGGAAGCCCCGTAGATGCAGAAACTCTCTCATATCCGGTATAGCTGTCCCCGTTAGCCTCGAGCACCACAGGAGAGCCCTTGATATTCTGCTTCAGCCAGCGGATCGCCGACGCATCCTGAGGAAAATCCTGCTCAAGAAATGTAGTTGCATCCAGTCCTTGATACTCCGAAACCTTCCAGACATCCCCAAACCAGGAATGCACGGCATTTCCGAAATAGCCCGCGGTCCAGAGCAGTACAAAAAGCCCCACACCTGAAAGAATCCGGATAATCTTCTGTCTGGATATCACCAGCATACGATAAATCCCATATCCCATTGTCATTCCGAAAAGGATATATGCCTGATACGTCAGCTTGAACATAGTATTGGCTCTGGCATTTCCATTTTCATAAATATCCCGCACATATACAAGCTCCGGGATCAAAACCAGTCCGATAGCACATAAGCCCATGATCACTGCAAAAAGATCCGGAACTGTAATCGCCTCCAGCAGCCTGTAAAGACTTTTATGCTTCAGTCCCTTCATTTTTTCTGTGATGACAGACAGGATCAGCAAAACAGTAAGGAGCACCGGAAGTCCCCAAAGGATCAGAAGCTGATACCACAGTGAATGATGCTGTGCCAGTGCCACCCCCTGTACCATCGTATCAAATTTCAATGTAAAGGGCAGGATCACCAGATAAGAGAGACCTATGATCTCCACTGCCTGTACGATCGTCACTGCAAGGATCCTGATTATCTTTCCCTCAAATCGTATGATATTTGCGATCAGGACAACTCCACCGGTCACTACAAAATAGATCACAAAATCCCAGTAATTGGTCCACTGGAACATGCCAAGAAAAACGGACGCCAGAAGGATATGCGGCACTCAGAGCTGTCTCAGCCAGAAAACACTGCGTTCCTGTTTTTCAGGCTCAGGCCCTCTTTTTCGGATCATTTTCAGCCATGCATAGAGCATTCCCACCAGAAATGTCACAAACATCACATTTACCACATGGGCATGAAGATCTCCCAGAACAAAGGAATAGCATGGGAATTCATGTATGGTCTTATCACTGTCATTCACCGGATTATACCCTATGTAACGAGTTGCATCCGGGAACCAGTAGCTGGCTGTTTCTGCCACTCCCTGTATCTTCCGGATCAGCGGCAGTACACAACGGTAGACGATATAATGTACATTTCCCGCGATAGATACTGCAATGCCTGCAGTAACTCCTGCCAGTGAAGGAAGATATTTCTTCTTTCCATCCAGCCGTCCATACAGCCTGTCCTTCGTCATCTGACGGACCAGGGAAAACGGATACACAAAGGCAAACGCTGCCACAAAGGTACGCATCAGATTATAAGTCACTTCCACTCTGCTTCCTGTAAGCTTCGTAAGAAACACTGCAAAATACTGCCCGCCATAGTAATAATTGATGGTTCCCTGTGAATACCAGAGATCACGTGCAGGAAGAGTTTTGCTCCGCATCATAGCCTCCATGAAGCCATAATCCATAAATTTCTCTGTTCCGTATGCCTGCGGCCGGAATCCTGCCAGATAAGTCCACAGCAGAAAGATTCCAAAAAACAGAAGACTCCTCCCGAAAGATCAGCTGCATCTTTCCTGACGGATAACATTCAATGCCATGCTTCAGCTGAACATGAAAAAGTACAGCACATAAAATGCCAACAGCCACAGATACCCCTACACACACTGCAGCTGTAAAAGGAAGGATTTCCACCGCTACCAGAAGCCAGGTGAGAAATCCGGTAACCGCAATGGCAAGTACCTTTGAAAAAAGCCAGCCCCGGTCTTCAAAGCCTCCGAAAAGCCTTCCTGTGACCGGCATTGCCACCATTCCCATGAACAGTGCAAGCAGCCACCAGGTCCAGAATGTCCATACATCTCCTCCCAGGAGATACGCAGAAAGTACTGTCAGGAGCACTGCTGCAGTCAGCTCCGGAAATAATTCTCTGATCTTTTTTTTCATCTTTTTTCTGTTCCTCCTGTATCAGATCCTGCCCGCAGACGATAAAGTCCGCAAATGCGTCTTCCGATCTTTATGATCCGTTTCATGTTGATAGAGTTTTTTCCGGCCTGTCTCGGTCGGAATGTAATGGGGATATATTCCACATAAAGATGATGTTTTTCATAGATCACGGTCATCAGCACATTGGAAAGGAAAAATCCGCCTGGGATACGCTTCAGTACTTTGGCGAGCTGTTTTCCCTCCATCAGCCGATATGGCGTATTTGCATCTTTTACCCAGGTTCCAAAAATAAGGAAAAGCACAAGCCGCAGTATTCTTGTCACAAAAATCCTGGAAAGCCCATCTTCTCTCTTCTGCCGGTAGCCGATAAGAAGCCCGCACTTTTGACGTTTTTCCCAAAACTGCCAGAATTCCTCCGGAAGTGTTTGGCCGTCTGAATCCGTCTGAAAAATATAATTGGCACCTTTTTCTACTGCGTAACGATATCCCCTGAGTATTGTTCCTCCATGTCCTTCATTCGGTTTATCGATTCCGATAAGACGGTCATAATTTTTCTGATAATTCTGTATTTTTTTGTAGGTAGCATCTTTGCTGCCATCATTCAGGATCACCAGGCGGCTGTCCCCGCCGATCCTCTCCACTACCGGATACCATTGCTCGATCACGGTCCCGATATTTTTTTCTTCATTATATGCGGCATAATGATATATAAGCTGTCATGTTTCATAGATTCTTATTCTCCCATCCTCTGAGGTATACACCAGTGGATATGTCTCCCTGATGATATCCTCACGACATTCCTGCTGTTCAAATTCCATATCCTCCTCAAACAGGATATATGTGATCTTTTCCTGTTTTACGGTAGCTTTCAGTAGCTCCGGATCATCCGTGGTATATATGAGCACTGCCTGGCCGGCACGATAGCCCGTATCGTACCCTGCAGACCATGCATAATAAGGCCATCCGCAATACAGCATGGCACCGGACATAGTGACCTCGTTCATGGTATATTCCGGTGTCAGCAGAAGATCATTTTTCTTAAGATTTGCACTGAGCCAGTCCGTCAGGCTGCTTTCCATATTTACAGTCATCCTGTGTGCGGAATCGTTGTCTCTTAAGATGATCACGTAATCATAGATCCCCGTTGCACTAAGACAGATACAAAGGACCGCTGCCGCTGCGCGACCGGCCCATTTCTTCCAGCTGTTTTTCCCTGCAAGGAAAACACATCTTACGATCCAGCCCCAGAAAACTGTCACAAAGGCATAGGAAATCATCACATATTTATGATTGACATTGATGTCCGGAGTCAGAGATACCAGAAATGCAAATGCCATTGGAAGCAAACAGCCCATCAGCACTGCCCGCTGACCTCTCTTCAGAAATACTGCTGCCACGATCATTCCCACAAAGAAAAATCCACTGATCTCCACCAGATACCAGAGTACACCGGAAATGCTTTTATTGTCTGCCAGAAAGCCCCAGTAAAAGGATGGACTCATAACACTTCCCGACACAAAGATCTTCGACTGCAGTTCCGAAAAAAGCACCGCCAATCCGGCACAGATCACATAATCCAGCTTACCGTCAGAAAACACTGCCAGTCCGGCAAGGATCAGAAGTCCGCCGATCAGCGCAGCTCCGTTCCAGAAGGCAGTTAATCCCAGAAACAGTCCCAGAAGGATCGCCGTATCCACATTTCTGCAGATCCAGGCTTTTTTTTGTAAAAAAAACGGTTACGGACCCACAAAAATCCCTGCTCCTTGTGACTACATCCGGCTTCCACCCAATCCATAAAGATCCATACCACTACAGCTGCCATCAGAAGGCCGAAAGCCAGATGACGCTGGTTCAGATATACATTGAAATTCCATAATCCCCAGTTTTCATTGGTAGTATAACCGATAAACGCCGTATTTTCTTCCAGAGTCCGTACAAGGTCCCCCGCCTGAAGATGTTCCCACAGATAACGCCAGAACGCTGTTCCGCTGCGGAAAAAAAGAAAACAATGGCAGCTGCCCCTGCCCAGAAGCTTTTGAACATCCGGTAGCTGATCCCGTAAAGCACCATAAGAAATCCCGCCAGAGACAGGATGCTTACCAGATTATATCCCAGATCAAGACGAAGGCCCAGATACTCCAGATTTCCCACAAGGAACTGGAACATAAAATGATATTTCACATCCTGCCCGCCATAATGCGGATACTGGGTAGGAAAATTATTTCCCCTTGAAAAAGATCGCATCATTGCCGTGTGGGGTGCATAATCTCCGTATACCGAAAAGCCAGAGTACAGAATGCCGTCTTTCATATGGAAAACGTAAAACATCATCCAGGTCACAAAAACCGTCAAAATGCCAAAAAGCAGAAGCTCTTTTTTCAGGATCCATTTTCTGCTGATCATCCGTTCGGATATCACAAACATTTTTTGCTGTTTTTTCTTTTTCCACCGGAAGATTCCCGAAAGCAGCAGGATATCTACCAGAAATACGATCAGATTTCCATAAAAAAGAGGATGCTCTGCCCCCGCGCATATGCTGAACATCCAGGAAAGAATATAGACTGCCCAGGTCAGCATCAGGATTCCCATCCCAAACGCTGCCGGCAGG
>ENA-OQED01000395-OQED01000395.1-human-gut-metagenome-genome-assembly--contig:-NODE-395-length-17450-cov-1.077007_pt1 | contig 17450 bp, 13 predicted proteins | sample MGYA00242790_ERZ504625 | MGnify/ENA primary metagenome ERZ504625 (study PRJEB26092, sample SAMD00036345) | human gut metagenome | host: Homo sapiens | study: EMG produced TPA metagenomics assembly of...
TGCCCTGACCAAATGCGACAAGCTCAACAAGCGGAGCGCGCTGCACGCACACAGGCGCTGACGCAGGAGGCTCGCCGCATATCCCGGAGATTTTAAAAATCCCGTTCTCTGCTGTGACTGGCGAGGGCGCAGAAGAGCTTCGGGCGGTGATTGCCGCAGCTGTTGAAAATAGCGCGGGGCAATTGGGTAAAGTTTGACAACCGCTGGAAAGTGAATGTGAAGGAGTGTTTTGGAGATGTTTGTTTCAGATTGCCTGGATGTGAATGCGCAGGGTCACTTGACAATCGGCGGGCTCGATACGGTGGAGCTCGCCAAAGAATTCGGCACACCGGTTTATATCATGGATGAAAACCAGATTCGGCAGCACTGCCGGGATTTTGTGGAATCCATGAATGAGACCTACAGTGGCCACGGCCATGTGCTCTATGCGAGCAAGGCCTTCTCCTGCAAGGAGATGTGCCGCATCTGCAAGGAGGAGGGCATGGGGCTTGACGTTGTCTCTGGCGGAGAGCTCTATACCGCCCTGCAAGCGGGCTTTCCGGCTGATCGGATTTATATGCACGGTAATAACAAAACAGTGGAAGAGCTGCAAATGGCGCTTGACGCAGGAATTTCCCGTATCATTGTGGACAACCTCACCGAGCTACACACCCTAAATGATCTTGCGGCTCATACGGGCAAAAAGGCCGATATCATGTTCCGCATTAAGCCCGGTATTGATGCGCACACACACAGCTTTATTCGCACGGGGCAGATTGATTCCAAATTTGGCCTCGCTCTGGAAACGGGTGAAGCGCTGGAGGGCGTGCGCGAAGCGCTCAAAATGGAGCGCATTCATCTTTGCGGCCTGCACTGCCACATCGGCTCCCAGATTTTTGATATTGATCCTTTCGAGCACGCGGCCAAGGTAATGATCGAATTCATCGCGGAGATTCAAAAGAAAACCGGCTTCGCCATAAAGGAGCTTAATCTCGGCGGCGGTTTCGGCATCAAATACCGATCAAAGGACCGTCCGGAGGCTTACGGCGCCTATATGGCCGTGTGGCGCGCATTGTCAAGGAGCACTCCGCATTTTGCGGCATTGAAACGCCTGATATTCTCATTGAGCCGGGCCGCTCCATTGTCGGCACGGCGGGGATTACGCTCTACACAGTCGGCGCGGTGAAACACATCCCAAATATCCGCACCTATGTTTCCATTGACGGCGGCATGGACGACAATCCGCGCTATATCCTCTATCAATCGGATTATGAGGCCGTTTGCGCCAACAAAGCGGACAACCCCAAGGATATGACGGTTACCATCGCGGGCAAATGCTGTGAGAGCGGCGACCTGATTCAGGAAAATGCGCCCGTTCAAACGCTTGAGCCCGGCGATATTTTGGCTGTGCTCTCCACCGGGGCTTATAATTATTCAATGTCTTCCAACTATAACCGGATCCCCCGCCCTCCTGTCGTGATGGTCAAGGATGGCAAGGCCCGCCTTGTGGTGAAACGGGAAACGTATGACGACCTGATTCGAAACGATCTTTAATTTTTATAATGAAACAATGGCTGTGCGGATTGCGAATGATACGCAACCTGCACAGCCAAATTTTATTCTGCTGCAACCGCCTGCGACGGCTCGCTCCTATGCTCTGAATCCAGCAGAACCAATTGTTCGCAGCGGGCAACGCCACGCTCTAATATTGCCAGCGATTCTTCCTTGCTATAAACCCATTCTCCATCCGGCATAGATTGGATAAAATCATAAAGCGCCCCGCACAGGCTCTGTTCTTCAAAGAGAATGCTGGCATACAGCTGTGTGACCCTGTCATGCACTTCAAAGGAAGCTTTCTTCTCACCTTGACAGTGCAGAGAGAAAACCTCCGCAAAGGGAAAGCGCGACTCATTGACAAAATAGAGCAAACTTTTTCCATCCATAACGCTCTGATGAAATCGCTGGAGAAGTTCTAGCCTATCCCGCTGGTCAAACGCACGCGCATAAACAGGCGGAAACGCGCAAAGCCGTCCTTCATCAATAAAAAGATCCAGCCCACGCTCCCAGCAGATGCTGGTGATTTTCGTCATGCGGGGAGTCGTTGTTTGATAATACTCATAAAGCGCGTGTGCAAGCTCTTCTGTCCCATCCTCTTCCAGATTGACCACTCGCTCCATCATCTCTTTTGTGAGGAACGGCCCCAAGCATGGCTGAAGCTCCAAAGAATAGGTTTGGTATGGCTCGGCGCTGGCATAAAAGCTAGCGCTGGCGTTAATCATTTGCTCTGCCGAAGGCGCCCTGTGAATCAATGGCTTGGAGAGTTTGACCGCTTGGTCAAACCTCTCTTTATACGCCGCCAATAAGTCGTCATTGCTGATAAGGGCCGCCGTTTCCAAATTATCAGTGAACCACAGCAGCCTTTGATTGGTATAAAGATAGAAGGAGAATGGAGTAGACGCATCCGCATAGAGCGGCGCGGTGCTATAATAAAACCACGGATGATAGGCGCAACCCGGCGCGATACAAAAGGGCAGCACGCCAAAAAGCGCCTCCAGGTTATTCAGCTCCGTTTTCGTATCCTTTGTAAACGGGAGGACATGGCGCAGCTCCAGCCTCCCGCCTGCGCTGAGGTACATTCCAAGCAAGATGCGCTGTAGCATCCCCTGCCGCAAAATTGCATTTGTGCATACCATTGGCCGCTCCTGCGTGCTGAGCTCCTCGCTCAAAATCTGGTGCAGAACGCCCTCCACGGCAAACGGGCCGCGGTAAAGCTGGATCCCCTCTTTCGGAAGCGTGTGGAAATCGGCGGGCTCGATCGAATTGCAATCAGGCCGAGCCGTGTCCCGAGGGATCATCTGAACCAGCGCTGAGAGCTGCTGCTGCATATAGGAACGTCTCCGATAGGTCCATTCGCCCACACTGCTGACATAATAACAATGCGACAAAATGCGCTCTTCTTCCACTGTGAGTGGTAATTCACGCAACAAAATTCGAAATACCGATTGCTCCGGCAGCTCCTTCCCCTTCAGGAAGCTAGCAATGACGCTGCACGGCACGCCGGTGCGTTCCTCCAAAAGAGCTGTATCCGTTTTCCCCTCCTTGATAAAGTAGCTCAGGCATTCACTGAACTCAGACATATTGCACCTCGCCTTCTGATTTCTCACATGACGCTGCAATCAAATTGCGCAGGATCGCTTCCGATTCCTTCACCGTATAAAGCAGCCCACTCTCCGGCAGGCCGGAGAGAAAGCCCAAAATCGCCTGCCGCAGCGTTTTCTCTTGAATCTGCACATTGATGCCTCCATGGCCATTGGATGGATACGCATAGATAACGCATTTTTCATCCGCACTTGCATGAATGGAAATCTGATCGGGAAAATGAAAGCGTGCCGGATTCATCAAATGCAGCTCGACTCGGCCTGCCTGGATCAAGCTCAGCAGCCGTTTCAAAATGGAGATCCTCTCAGAATGCGTGAAGGGCCGAAAAAATTGCTCCGGTAAGGAATCGCTCCGGCCAGTTTTCAAAAATTGAGAAAAACAATCGACCGTTGTCATCGCAACGCACGTTTTGGTGCTGTGCTCCAGGCATTCAAAGTGGCGGCAAGTGCGTTCCACAATCGTGCGCACACCGGTCGATTCATCCCGCCTGGCCGAATACAAGAGCCCAGGGGTGCAGCAAAGCGCAAGGCACGGAAAGCCGCCTGAAGCGATAAATTGATCCCTGGCCTTTTTGCCCTGATAAAAAGCTTCCCCCATTTGGTATGCTTCCTCCAGCGATACAGCCCGCCGCAAAAGTGGCTGCGCATCTGCAAACATTTGCTGAAAACGCTGTTCGTAGCACATCCGCATTTCAGGCTCGCGAATCAAAGCAGCAAGCTTATCCTCCTCAGAAAAACAAAGCACGCATTTTGTTGTAATCAAATAGGAATGAAACAGAGAAGAGGGGTTGGCATGGGGAGAAACATTCTCATAATAGAAGCGGGGATCATAGCCGTCTACCGATGAAAAGCTAAACAGCAGTGCATCAAACAGCATTTTTAAATTATGCGGATGGGAGCCGATGCTTTTATGAAAACGGATTAGGTGGTGGATCTCCATTCGATCATTCTGTGCCAGATACAGTTGCAACAGCGTCCTGCCCACACCGGTCGTCCCATCCAGCATATTGGTGGATACCTGAGGATGCTCCTGCCCCTCTAATTCCTCTAAAAAACTTGACGGGCAACGTTTTCCACCATATACTCTCCCCGGATGCAGGAAACGCTGCTCCGCAGCAGCTCCGTCTGCCCGGCGAAATACCTGCCAGCAGAAATTGGAGGAAAACCTGCCGCCAAATCGTTAAATCGCTCCAGCCGCTTTTTGATATAGGCTCTTTGATAAAAAACACTTTCCCCGTTTTTTAGAATGTTATAATTTTCTAACAATCGCTCCCGCTCCTGCGGAAACAGACGAAGCGTTTTTACCACCTTTTGAAAAAAAGGCGCGCTGGGAACCAATTGCCCTTTTAAAACCCGGTGCAGTGTTGGCCGATCAACGCCCGCTTCCTGCGCAAAACCATAAACCGAATACCCATCTTCCTGAATGAGCCGTTCCAAAAATCGCTAAAATCCGACATGCTATGTTTCTCTCCCTCACATAGATGTTTCTAGAAACAAACTATTTTCGTTCATATCAGACGCAATAACAAAAATTCATTTTGCCACAGTCGGAACCACAGGTTGCTTTTTTGTAGTCAATCCGCTATGATGAATAGGACATAAGTAAGGGGGAATCTTTTACTTATGGGTGTGACTGCGTGTCATACACCTTTCCATACCTGCTTTAACAGGTGCAAAGAGCCGCGGCGGTTGGGGGCGCTACGGTCTCTTTGCATTTTTGTTACGCAGCGCAGCGGAGTAACAAAGCAAAGCCTGCCGCAATCCCTTGGAACAAAGAGATACGTAACGCCTACGGGAGCGAGCGGCTACCGGCTATTTTTTATTACGGCGTAGGGGCGAACACAGTTCCAGGCGAACATAGTTCGCCCCTACGCCGGGATAATAGTTTGGGAATCCACATGTATTGATTACAAGGGGCAAATACGGCGGGCCCCGCATCAATCGCGGGCCCGTTTTCGGCAAAGCCCGCCGCAAAAATCAGCGAGATAGGCACTGCTTACGAAAGCAGACGATTGGAACGCGTTATTTTCAGAAACCTGTAGGGCCGATTTGTGCTTAGGCGAACTACGTTTGCCTACGAACTACGCGCCTACGAGACCCGTTAAATCATGTAATAAGATTGAAAATAGATCGTAAACACTTTTTCGTAATGGGGGCTTCCATCACAAGGCCGGATGCTCCATTCCTGCAAACTGGCTATTATAAAGCTCCGCATAAAAACCGCCCTGCTCCAAAAGCTCCTCGTGCCGGCCCATTTCAACAATCCGGCCATGGTTCATCGCCAAAATGAGATCCGCCGTGCGGATAGTGGAGAGCCGATGCGCAATCACAAAGCAGGTGCGGTTTTGCATCAGCTCCTGCATGGCTTTCTGAATGAGCACCTCCGTGCGGGTATCGACGGAACTGGTCGCTTCATCGAGAATCAAAATGCCCGGATCGGCCAGAATGGCACGCGCGATGGTTAAGAGCTGGCGCTGCCCCTGCGAGAGGTTCATGCCTTCCTCTTCCAGAACCGTATCGTATCCATCCGGCAGTGTGTGGATGAAATGCGTCACCCGCGCCATATGCGCCGCTGCTTCTACTTCCTCTCGCGTTGCGCCGGGCCGGCCATAGGCGATGTTATCATAAATTGTGCCTTCAAAAAGCCATGTATCCTGCAACACCATGCCGAACAGACGCCGCAGGTTTTCCCTGGAAAGCTCGCGGATATCGGCGCCGTCTACCGTAATCCGACCGCCGTCCACATCGTAAAAACGCATGAGAAGATTGACAAGCGTGGTCTTGCCCGCCCCGGTGGGGCCGACAATGGCAACCAGCTGCCCGGCTTCGCCGCCAAATTCAAATCCTGAATCAATGGCTTTTCCGGCAGGTACTGAAAATCCACATGCTCAAAGCGGACTTCCCCCCGCGCCTTTTCAATCGTGTGAAGCGGCTGCTCCAATATTTCCTCTTCCTCATCAAGCAACCGGAAAACACGCTCTGCCGATGCGAGGGAGGATTGAATATTGTTTGCGATATTCCCCAGATCCGCGATCGGCTGGGTGAACATCTTGGAATACATGATAAACGACGTCACGTCGCCCAGCGAGATGCTACCTGAAAGGACGTAACTTCCCCCTGCCACACAGATTAGAACATAGCTGATATTATTGATAAAGCCCAAAAGCGGCATAATCGTTCCGGAAATAAACTGCGCCTTACGGCTGACGCGGTATAATTCATCATTGATTTCGTCAAATTCCGCAATTGCATTCTGCTCATGGCCGAATACCTTGACGATATTGTGGCCCGTATACATTTCTTCAATATGACCATTCAATTCACCCATATGATCCCACTGGCGGCGGAAATAACGCCGGGAATAGCGGGAGATCACGAATGTGACGACCAAGCAGGCCGGAAGCACGGAAATCGCGATCAGCGTCATCCGCCAGCTCACATAAAACATCATTCCCATCACAGAAATCAGCATCACCAGAGAGGATAAAATCTGTGTTAGGTTATTGTCAGCGTATTGCTCACATTATCGATATCGTTCATAATACGGCTGAGGATATCGCCCTTGGAATGGCCGTCAAAATAGCGAAGCGGCAGGCGAGAAAGCTTTTCATTCACCTGCTCACGCATTGCGCACACCACCTTCTGCGTTATGCCGGCCATTGTATAAGCCTGCACATAGCTGAAAACAGCGCTCATTCCAAACAGACCCGCGAGCAGCAGCAAAATCCGGCCGATTTTACCAAAATCCATTGTGCCGCCTGCAAGCTTTACTTCCACCTGCGCCTGAATCGCGTCTACCGCGTCGCCCAACAGCATAGGGCCAAACACAGTGACAAAGGTGCCAAGCACCGCCGTAACCAGCACGAGCAGAACTGCGGGCCAAAAAGGCTTCAGCAAGCCGAGCAGGCGCAGCGTCGTCCCGCGCACATCGCGCGGCCGCTCGTTAGGCGGGCGGCGGTTTTTGCTGCGGTTATAATCCTTCGCGCGCAGATTTCGCCTGGTATCCTTCCCCTGTCCGGCGGAGTGATGTTTGCTCATTCTAATGATTCATTCCTTTCCATCGGCGCAAAACTCGTTTGAAAGGGTCGGTTCTTTCAAACGATCTCCTCCTTCGCCAGCTGGGATTCTACAATCTCCTGATAAACGCGGCAGTTTGCAAGCAACTCACGATGCGTGCCTATTCCGGCCACCTTGCCTCATCGAGCACAATAATCCGGTCGGCGTCCAAAATCGTGCCCACGCGCTGGGCCACGATAATCAGATTGGCACGGTTAAAATACTTGCGGATGGCGGCTCTCAAGCGCGCGTCCGTGCGGAAATCCAGGGCGGAAAAGCTATCGTCAAAAATATAAAACTCCGCCGGACGGATGAGCGCCCTGGCAATCGCAAGGCGCTGCTTTTGCCCGCCGGACAGGTTGGTGCCGCTTTGCGACACCATATCGTAAAGCCCATTGGGCAGCTTCTCAACAAAAGAACGCGCCTGCGCAATCTCCAGCGTGTGGAGCATCTCCTCCTGGGTCGCGTCTTCCTTGCCATAGCGCAAATTATCTGCCACTGTGCCGCTAAACAAAAAGGCCTTTTGTGGAACAATGCCGATTTTGCGGTGCAGCATATCCTGCTCCTGCTCACGGACGTCCACACCGTCCACCAGCACACGGCCGCCCGTCACATCATAAAAACGAGGGATTAAATTCACCAGCGTAGATTTACCGCAACCGGTGCCGCCGATAATCGCCGTTACCTCCCCCGCACGCGCCTCAAAGCTGATGTGGCTGAGCACAGGCTCCTGCGCCCCCGGGTAAGAAAAAGAAACATCTTCAAAAACGAGATGCCCGCTCTCCCCTTTTGCCGCCGCTTTCGGAACCTGCGGCTCCAAAATCATCGGCTCCAGATCGAGCACCTCAGCGATCCTGCGCGCAGAAATTGCTGCGCGCGGCACCATAATAAAAAGGGAAACCGCCATTACAAGAGCAAAAATAATCATCAGCAGATAGAGCACAAACGCCTGCAAATTGCCCACCGTGCCCGCAATTTGAGCAGCCTGTGTTGCAGGGTTAAAGGAATCCACCTGCTTGCTGCCCACCCAGACGAGCGTAATAATCGTGCCATAAAGAAGCATCATCGCAACCGGGATTAGGGCGGCAAACATCCGATTAATGCGCAGAGCCGTGCCTGTGAGCTCGCGGTTTGCATCTCCAAAACGGCCATCCTCATAATCCGAGCGGTTGAATGCGCGAATCACGCGGATACCACTGAGTTTCTCCCGCACTACCTGGTTGAGGCGGTCCGTTTTTTTCTGCATCACATCGAACATTGGCATCACTTTTTTTACGATGACAAGCGCGATCGCCACAATGATAGGCAGCAAAAGAAAAATAATCATGCTCAGCCGTTTATTCATGATAAACGACATGATCACTCCGCCGATCATCATCAGCGGCGCGCTGATCACGTTGCGCAGCACCATGAGCACCATATCCTGAATCTGACGAATATCGTTGGTGGAGCGCGTGATGAGCGACGGCGTGCCGATCTTATCAATATCACTTTGAGATAGGCTCTCTACCTTATAAAACACAGCCCTGCGCAGCTCCCGCCCAAAGCCCGTGGAAGCCTTGCTGGAGCAGGCGCTTGCTAAGATGCTCACCAGCACGCCTACGGCGGAAATAGCCAGCATGATGGTGCCGACCCGCCATATGTAGCTGAGCTCGCCGCGCTTGATCCCTTCATTGATGATATCCGCCATCATTGACGGCAGGATCAGCTGCGAAAGAGAGTGCAGCAGGACCAGAAACACCGTCAGGATAGCCGCCGTACGGTAGGGCTTGAGATATTTCAGCACCTTACGCAAGCAGTTGCCCTCCTTTATATTCCGTGAGGAACGCCGGATCAGCCATAGGGATTCCGGCTTATTTTTGCATGTCTTTCCTCCATAGTATACCAACTTCTTTTTCAGAATTCAATGAGAAAGACGCATGAAAATATTGTTCGACAAAATAAGAATAACAAACCAAAAATCAGCGTATTCCGAGCCCTGAAGCCGGCGGAATACGCTGATTTTTATCTTGAAATGCTGATAATAGAGGCTCTGCACTCGTCTGGTAAAACGTTATGTACCTCTGATTCATGTATCAAACTACTCAAATTCCATCCGTTCGGGCACCCCCGCCCTTAGCATCACCTTTTTCTCAGCGATCCCCGCGCCTGACAACACGATGCACAAATCACTCTGCGCGGTCAAGGTTACCTCCCGCGCCTTCGAATGCTCTACCTTTGCGCTCACCATCACTCCCCCCTGCGCACGCAAGGTAAAAGAAAGGTTTTCCCACTCCTCCGGGATTGCCGGGCAAAGGCAAACCATACCGTTTTCAGAATACAACAGCATTTCCTGCAATGCATCCAACGCACAAAAATTCCCTTCTAACGTAAACGGGCGGTATTTCAGCTTGCTGTATCCCTGATCCTGAAAATCACCGTTGAGATGAAATCCATTCGGAGAGCAGAAATAGCGGAAAAAGAGATGCAGCGTATCGCGTGCCTTCTGTCCGTTTTTCTCCACTGTATAAAGATTTGCAAGCCATGCATAGGAATAGCCTACATAATGGTCGGGGCCCAGCCTCTCCAAATCCCGGATCGAAGCACTGATTCCTTTTTGATGCTCCTCATTGTCATAACGGAGGGTTCTAAGCGGATGGATCGACATCAGATGTGAAAAATGCCGGTGCGATGATTGCAACCGTTCATATCTGTTTATTTTGAGGCAGCCGTCTGTATCTGTATACAATGGAGCAAGAGCGGCAAGCGTATTCTCCCATATCTCTTGGTCTGCCTCTAGGTTCAGAGCGATACTCATATGGTAGAGGTCTTCAAACAGGCAGCGCATCAGGGCAAGATCATAATTGGAATTGGGCGCAAGCCATGCTTTTAAGGTATTGTCGTGTATTGCTGGCGAAGAGGAAAGCGGTAAGGTGAGTTCTCCATTTTCATCCCGGACAAGGAGAGCCAAAATCAGCTTTGCACACTCCTTGATATAAGGATATGCCTTTTGCTCTAAAAACGCTTGATCTCCCAAATAATCGGAATGCTTTTTGATCAGATGGCACAGCCAGAGCTGATTGGTGGGTGATAAAGCATACATCGGCCACCCGCCGAGCGGATTGCCCTGTAAATCCATCACGCCGGGCAGGCACATCCCGGGCGCTTCAAAATATGCGGCGGCAAATTTTTTGCTGATCTTCCAGTTGAAAAAGATAGTCGATCAGGCATTCTCCCTCTTCTAAATGGTTTGCTTTAGCATAGCTGGAATAGCAAAGCTCTGTATTCAAATCATGATGATAATCGCCCTTCCATGGGGGGAGTTCTCCGTTATCCGCCGTCCAAACACCCTGGAGCGGCATTGGATAATACCCCTTGCGCGAGCAAGATCCCAACAGGTAATTCCCAAGATACCAGTTTTTTTCAAGCAATTGATCCGGAATTTTCAGGTCACTTTTGTTCCAAAACTGCGTCCACCATTTGGCATGTTCCTGAAAAACTGAATCATAGCCTTCCTCCACAGCCTCTTTCAGCCTTTTCATACAAGCGGATATCAGCTGCTGTTCTTGCGCGCCGAGCCCTACTGTATAAGCCGCAACGGTCTCGCTTTCCCGCCGGAGGATATACAAAAAAATGCCGTAGCACCTGTCGCCCGGTATCGTCTGGATAAAATACTGGGTGCACGCGCCCCCACTCTCGATTTTTTCACTGCGGGAGGGCTCATAGCAGATATTTTTGAGAGACTGGCTAATTGCCTTTTTATTTTGCAGCCATTTTTTCCAATGCCGTCTGTCAGGATCGCCATATGCGGGCGGCTCAATTTGAAATTCACAGTCTGTAGAGTTGATCCGTATCATCCCCAAAGGACGGGATGCGCTGATAAAGCTGTTAAGCACAACACCGCCCGTCTCGACGGCCGCACTAGCATCTGATAGCCGGAGGGAGGATTTAACATTACCGCTTGTTTTCAGATCCAGTATAATTTTGCCCGCGGGCAATTTTGTGGGCGTTGCTTTATAATAGGGCAAATCAAAAATGCGCACAATCTCCCTTTGCCTTTTCTTTTTGACCAAGCGGATTAAATTCCGATAGGTATACTCCCCGCCAGCCACAGGCCCGCCGGTGCAATCCCACAAATCGCCCTTATCAATGCTGAACCGAAGTGCCGATGGGCCACCCCCAGATCAAACACCCCAAATCGCCATTTCCCAGAGGAACCGCTTCGTCCCACTTCTTGATTGTGTTAGGAAAATTCAGGTTGCAATATTCAGCAGGGATCACAGTAAATCACCTTTCCTTTTGGGTTAGCCCATTGCTATCCAGGCGCTCACCCAGCCTGATTCGAGACATGTGACGTATCTCTATTCATTGTATCAGCTTTTTTTTATCATAAATATCAAAATGGCGCCGAATTCCTAAGAAATCCTGCTCACTGTTGATACGCCCCTGATAAAAAACAGCCGGTAACCGCCAAATCCCATAGGCGATGCATAGCTTTTCGTTCCGTTAGGAGGCGGCAAGTTTTGCATGAAAAACAGGCCTTCGGTTGATGCGGAATCACCTCGCCAGACTAAAAAAACTGTTGCAAAATGAAAAACATTTTGCAACAGCCCTCTTTAAAAACACAACAAATGGATGAATTACATCGCCTCGACGATCGCCTTCGTATCGCGCGCGATCATCAATTCTTCCTCTGTGGGGATGACAAAAATGCGCACCTTAGATGCGGGTGTGGAAATTTCGGCCTCAACGCCGTGCAGCGCCTTTGCATTGATCGCATTGTCAATCTCAACGCCAAGATAGGAAAGATTGCCGCAGATATCCGCGCGGATGAACTGGCCGTTTTCGCCAATGCCGCCTGTAAAGACGATTGCGTCCACACCGTCGAGCGCGGCAACATAGGAGCCGATATATTTGCGGATCTGATACCACAGCATTTTACGCGTCAGGAGGGCGCGCTCATTGCCCTCGGCCGCCGCTTTGGCCAGATCACGATCGTCGCTCGAAATGCCGGAGATGCCGAGCATACCGGATTTTTTATTGAGCACCTCATCGGTCTGCTTGGGCGTCCAGCCTCTTTTGCCTGCAAGTAGGTCACCACGGACGGATCAAGCCCACCGCTGCGTGTGCCCATCATGAAGCCGTCGAGAGGCGTGAGCCCCATGCTGGTATCAATTACCTTGCCATCCTTGATCGCAGTGATGGAGGAGCCGTTGCCTAAATGGCAGGTGATCATCTTGATCTCTTCAAGATTCTTGCCCATCAGCTCTGCACAACGGGCGCTGACATAGCGGTGAGAAGTGCCGTGGAATCCATAACGGCGAATTTTATACTTTTCGTAATATTCATAGGGAATGGCATATAAATACGCCTCCGGCGGCATCGTGCTATGAAAGGCGTTGTCGAATACGACAACCTGCGGCACGTTCGGGCCGAATACCTCCTGGCAGGCACGAATGCCCTGTAGGTGCGCAGGGTTATGTAAGGGCGCCAGATCACGCAGCCGATCAATTCCCGCAATCACCGTATCGTCAACCAGCATGCTCTTATTGAAGGTTGCGCCGCCTTGGACGACCCGGTGGCCGACCGCCCGGATTTCATCAAGGCTCGCAATCACAGCGCAGTCGCCCTCGGTCAAAACAGCTTTTACCTGTTGGAACGCCACGGTATGGTTCGGCATTTCAACGTCAAAGTCGAATTTGCGCCCATCCGCTGTGTTGCCGTGCATATGGCCGCCTGCGCCGATGCGCTCGCAGATTCCCTTCGCCAGCACATTTTCCCCATCCATATCAATCAGCTGATATTTCAGGGAAGAGCTTCCCGCATTGATGACCAGGATTTTCATTCAACAATTCCCCCGCTTAAACAAAAATAATTTGCAGATTCTCTGTTGCCGTTTGGAACGGTAGCTGATATATTATAGACGGGATAGCTTGATTTTTCAAGGGCTTTCCGGCTTTTTGCGCCTAAAATAGCGCAAAAAAGGAAAAATCTTCACGCGGAATGAGAGAATGCCTGAAAATATGTCCCGGATCATCCCCAAAAAGGAGATAGCCAACATGAAAATTGCGGGAATCATTGCGGAATACAACCCTTTTCACGGCGGCCACGCCTACCAGATCGAGCAGACCCGCAAAGCAGGCGCTTCCCATATCGTAGCCGTGATGAGCGGGAATTATGTGCAGCGTGGTGAACCTGCCTTCCTTGAAAAACACGCCCGGGCGGAGATGGCGCTGCACGGCGGCGCGGACCTCGTGCTGGAGCTGCCGGTGCCGTGGAGCTGCGCCCGAGCGCAGGATTTCGCACGCGCGGGCGTTTCCCTCTTACACGCAATGGGCTGTGTGGAGTTGTTGAGCTTCGGCTCGGAATGCGGAAGCACCGCCCTCCTCTGCGAAACGGCGCAGGCCCTGGAATCCCCAGAGATGCGCGATTGCCTGCGCGGGTGTCTGGATGAAGGGATGAGCCTGCCCGCTGCGCGGGAAAAAGCTGCGGCCCAATGCCTTGGGAAAGAGGCCGCCGCCCTCCTGCAAGGGGCGAACGACGCGCTTGCCTTTGAATACCTGCGGGCGTTAAAAAGCCTGCATTCTCCAATCCGCCCGCTCGCTGTGTTGCGCAAAGGCGCACGGCACGATGAGACAGGTTGTGCCGAGGGCTTTCCCAGCGCCGCCCAGATACGAAGCCTGATTCTTCAGGATAACCCCCAAGGGGAAAAAAGCCTCCCCTCCTTCTCTTTTGAAATCCTGCGCCGGGAAATCACCGCAGGGCGCGCGCCCGTTTCCTATTCTGCAATGGAAACCGCCATTTTATCACACCTGCGCCGCCTATCCCCTGCCGATCTGGCACTTCTGCCGGATATCAGCGAAGGGCTGGAATATAGTATATGAAGGCATACGCTCCGCCTGCTCTCTCGGCAGCCTGTTCAGTTGCGTGAAAACCAAGCGCTATACGCATGCGCGCATCCGTAGGCTTACGCTGCATGCTTTTTTGGGCGTCACACAGGGGGATACCGCCCTCTCCCCTCCATACCTGCACGTGCTCGGCTTTAACGACAGGGGGCAGGAGGTTCTGCGGCGCATGCGGGATACGGCGAAGAAGCCGGTGCTGATGCGTGCCTCCGGCCTGCGAACCCTCTCCCCCGCCGCGCAAACGATCTACCGGTTGAACGCGTGCGCAACGGATCTTTTCGCCCTTGCCATGCCGCAAAAGCAACCCTGCGGCATGGAGCAGACGAAAAACGTGGTACGCCTTTCCAGCACGGGTTGACACCAGCCAAAGCATCTGCTACAATAAGCGGAAATTGAATCGTCCGTCCGGTCTGCCCGCCGGGGCTGGGCCGAATCAAACGGAGACTGCAAAGTATCGCTAGGCCTTTGGATACTTTGAGGTCTCTTTTTTCATTCCGTTCCCTTGAAAACGGTAAAAACAGGGTAACATAAATAGAAGAATCCCAAAGGAGGCTACATGGTGCAGCGCGAAGCAATTTTAAAAGGGAATATCACCGGCGTTTTCTTCCGCTATGTCACACCGGGTGTCATCGGCATGGTGGGGATGTCGCTTTACATTCTAGCGGATACCTACTTTATTGCCAACGGAGTGGGGCGCCTTGGCCTTGCGGCTCTGAATATCGGGCTGCCGGCTTATAATTTGATTTTTGGCATCGGCGCGCTGCTGGGCATTGGCGGCGGAACGGTCTTTTCCATTTTGCACGGGCGCGGGGAACTAGGCCGCGCCAATCGTCCCTTTACGATATCCGCTGTGCTCGGCACGGCGTTTTCCCTTCTGTTCGCTCTGCTGGGGCTAGTTGCGGCGGAACCGATCGCTTTCCTACTGGGCGCAACAGAAGAAACTGCCCTATACACCACAACCTATCTGCGCGTAATTCTGCTTTTCTCCCCGGCTTTCATCCTCAATAATATCATGACCGCTTTTGTGCGCAACGATGGCAACCCGCATCTTGCCATGGCTGCCATGACGATCTCCACGCTGACGAATATCGTTCTCGACTATGTATGCATCTATCCGCTGAAGCTCGGCATGTTCGGTGCAGCGCTTGCAACGGGCCTTGGCAGCGTGCTGGGACTTCTTATCCAGCTGACGCATTTTCTGCGCAGGGGCAACAGCCTGCGCTTGCAGCGCATTAGGCCGACTGTGCGCGAAACGCTCCAGATCATGCGCTGCGGCATTTCAAATTTTATCACAGAATTTTCCGCAGGCATTGTCATCCTCGCCTTTAACGCGGTCATCCTGCGGCTCGCCGGTAACACGGGCGTTGCAGCTTATGGGATCGCAGCGAATATCGCCATTGTCTGCACCGCATTTTTCAATGGCATCGGCCAGGGCGTGCAGCCCATCATCAGCACCAATTACGGCGCGTTGCAGATGGGGCGCGTTTGGCGCGCCTTCCTGCTGGCCGCCGCCTGTGCCGGCGTGATCGGCCTGCTCTTTTATGGCGCTGGCATGCTCTTTCCCACCCAGATCGCCGGGTATTCAATCAGGAAAAATCGCCGGAGCTTACCGCGCTCGCTGTGCGGGCGTTCCATCTATATTTTCTCGCCTTCGCCCTGATGGGCTTCAATATCATCACGATCACCACCCTCTCCGCCATGGCGCAGCTCAAGGAGGCATTTGCGCTCTCCATCCTACGGGGCGTCGCCGTCATTCTTCCGGTGCTGTTCCTGCTTTCCTATTTCTTCGGCCTGGACGGCGTTTGGCTGACAATCCCGGTCACCGAGCTGCTGATCGCCCTGCTGGGGGTCATCCTCCTGCTGCGCGCGCGCTGGAAGCTGAAAAAGCGCATGAAAACGATCAAACGGCTGCATAAAAGCAGTAGAAAGGATGATAAAATGTTGACGATTTCATATGCCACGCAGGCGGATCTCCCTTCCTGGATGAAACTCGTTCGCCTCCTTCGTTGGAACTTTCCCGGGTTAGAAACGGAGGAGGCGTTATCGGAATATGAAAAAACGCTGCGCAAGAATATTGGTCGCAGCAGCGCAATCTGTGCAAAGGATCACGAGCAAATTGTTGGAATATTGCTTTTTTCGCCCCATCACAACGAGCTTTCCTGCATAGCGATCCACCCCGACTACAGGCGGCGGGGAATTGCCTCAAAGCTGATTGGCAAAATGCTTCCAAAGCTAGACGCCACAAGGGATATCACTGTTTCCACCTTTCGGAAAGAGGATCCAAAGGGCAATGCCCCGCGCGCGCTTTATCAAAAATTGGGGTTTAAAGCGGGCGAATTGACCGAAGAGTTCGTATATCCTACCCAAAAATTTATTCTACGCGCAAATTTGCACGCAAAAGAAACGCCATGTGACAAAGTTCCTGAAAATTGACTGATTTGTGCTATACTAATTTTAAACGGACAGAATATATTTTGATAGATCAGATTTCGGAAACGGAGGCGTCACTTATGACGGATGTTATCATCATCGGCGCGGGCTGCGCCGGATTGACTGCGGCTATCTATGCACAGCGGGCGGGGTTGAGCACGATCCTGCTGGAGGAAAATTTCTATGGTGGCCAAATTGCCATTTCGAATGAAATTGAAAATTATCCCGCCATCCCCAGCATCACAGGGCCGGAACTCGCCCAGCAAATTTACGCGCAGGCAGAATCGCTTGGCGCGCAAATTCACTTTGAAACCGTCACACAGGCAGAGCTTTCCGCCAACCCCAAGGTAGTAACAACTCATACCGAGCGCTATGAGGCAAAGGCTGTTATTATTGCGAACGGCGTGAAGCGCCGCAAACTCGGCTGCCCCGGTGAGGAAGCGTTCACCGGCCGCGGCGTGAGCTACTGCGCCACCTGCGACGGCGCGTTTTTCCGGGGAAAAGACGTCGCCATCGTCGGCGGCGGCAACACGGCGCTGGAGGATGCGCTGTATCTTGCCAACGTCTGCCGCACTGTCTATTTGGTGCACCGGCGCGACGCATTCCGGGGTGAAAAGGCGTTGGCCGACCGCGTCAGGCAGAAGGAAAACATCAAAATTCAATATGACAGCGCCGTGTCTAAAATCCGCGGGGAAAGCGCCGTCTCCTCCGTGCTGCTGGAAAACACCAAAACAGGCGCACAGCAGGAGCTACCGGTCAGCGCCGTCTTTGTCGCCATTGGCCTGATTCCGGAAAACGAGATTTTCTCCCGCCAACTCCCGCTCGACGATAACGGCTATTTCGTCGCCGGAGAGGATTGCAAAACCCCGCTCGAAGGCGTGTTCGTCGCCGGGGACTGCCGCTCGAAGCTGCTTCGCCAGATCCATCACTGCCGCGGCCCGAC
>ENA-OQED01000398-OQED01000398.1-human-gut-metagenome-genome-assembly--contig:-NODE-398-length-17335-cov-1.636099_pt1 | contig 17335 bp, 19 predicted proteins | sample MGYA00242790_ERZ504625 | MGnify/ENA primary metagenome ERZ504625 (study PRJEB26092, sample SAMD00036345) | human gut metagenome | host: Homo sapiens | study: EMG produced TPA metagenomics assembly of...
TTCGAGGCCACCGGAGATAGCCTCTACTCGTGCAACCTGATCTCCGAATCCGATCCCACCAACCAATCCATCCCCACCGGCGAATGTACCCTGACCTATCCCGATCCCTTGGGCATGTTCGACCCGGCGAACCCCGCGGGCGTGGCATCTGCTGTCCGGTCGGATCAGATCATGACCGTTTGGATTGGCGTATCCGACGGGCAGCACAAGCCTGTCTATGCCAAAGTCGGCGCCTACTATTGCCCCAAAGCCACCAGCAAGGGCGGTACAGGCGAGCTGCATGCCGTGGATATCCTCGGCAAATTGCAGGACGCAGCAAAGCCCAACGCCCGCTCCCTTGACCACCTCCATAATCAGAGCCTCGCGGATTTCGTGCTCGGCCTTGGGGCCAGCCCGTGGATCCCGGCGACGGATTTTACAGGATCGGCCCCGACTGCCTTTGATAAAGGCACAAACCGCCTGGAGTGCCTGCGGTATGTATCACAATACCTGCACAAGCTGCTGTATGTCGACGCGGACGGCAATGCCCGGCTGACCGCCATGTCCCGTACGCCGGTTGCCGTAATCCCGTTGGATCAGTCCTACGAGCATCCGTCTATTGGGGCCCGCGAGGAGCTCGGCGGCATTGATTACACCTGGCACCGGTATGAAGATACGGGCGAAGAAATCCTTGCGGCTACCGCCGCCATACAGACCGCCAAAGGCGTGCCTGTCACTTACACGGCAATTACGGAGGAGCCGGTCGCATACACCCGCTGCGAAGTGGAGCATCCTTACGCAAGCGACTTTAAGGTGTCGCTGGTGTCGGCCACCTCCTATGCAATCCGGATTACTGTCAGGACGGACGCTGTGTTTACGGATCCGGATGAGTACAATGTCACGGTCAGGCTGTACGGCAAAAAGATTGAGGATCAGACAGGCTCCGGCACCTCCGAAAAGGACAGCGTGGTCAACAAGGAGCAGAACCGCATGTCCGTCGACAACCCAATCCCGGTCGGCATACTCGATCGGCTCACCTGGGGTATGTATCTCCGGCGGACCTACGGCAAGGCGGACATCACCTGCAACTGGCGTGGGGATGCGTCCCTGCAAGTGGGCGACCCGGTCACGGTGGAGGGCAAATACGGCCCTCTGAACGGCGTGATCATCAAGCAGGAGATCGATTACGATGGGGCGCTCACGATGCGCACTACGGTCCGCCAGCCGGATTGGATGATCAATCTGGGAGGTGAGGGCTGATGCATATTAAGACGGGCTGGACGCCCCGGGACTATCTTGACCTGTATGTAACGGACGACGGCGAGACGTTTGACCTGGTGCAGGGTGGCCAGGCAGGCAATAACGATGCTCTGGCCTTCAACCGGATCCTCGCAAACTGCAAGACCATCGCGGACACATACAACAAAATATTCGGTACGGCGTGGAGCTATGGCTTCACGTCGTTTACCGTGCAGTCGATTTACTCCGCCGCCAATTTACAATTGATTGAAAATCGCTGCGGGGAGCTTGCCCGGGCATTTGGGCTGGAGTATACGGAAAAGACCTGGGCGGCAGGGGATGTCGTTGATTATCGGGATTTAAACCGCTGGGAGGCGCCGTTTACCTTTTTAGAACGGTATGAAGACAAAACAGCAGATGATTTTGACGTCATCCGCTGCAGCACGATCCTGTGTGGCGGCGTGCCGGGAGATTACCGGTATCATTTCTGCGGTACGTTCAACTGCGGGGACAATACAGCTTATTTTAAATAACGGAGGTAGATTACATGGCCTATCAGAAAACACAGTGGAAGGATCATATTGAGGGCGTGCAAGTAGGCACACCGGTCAATGCGGTCAACATGAACAAAATCGAGGAAGGGATTGCTGCCGCAGCGGCCGCTGAAAGCGGCACCTGCTCTATGTGGACATTGCGTAGGGATAACGACTATGGCACCCAGCCGCGAGATGTGACATGGTACAAGATCGGCAAGTTTTGTCTGATTCCTGCGGTCTTTACCGCGACGCAAACTGCATCTCGCGTCCGGACTATTGCTGGCTTACCGTATCCGGCAAAGGACTATACCTGCGTGCCCATGTCATACGCGCCCGTGTCAGGTACCGCATCCCTGATGGGGACAATAGATGCCGGTAAGACGGAGGTCAACATACAATGGCTGGCAGACAATGTGTCCGGAAACGACGGCAAGTATTATGATATCCGAGTAAATATCATCTACCGGGTGGAGGATTGATGTGATTGGGCAGGCCGCAGCGGCCCATATCTACATCGGGGCTGCAATCATATTAGCGATATTGGTCACATCGATCTTCGGCGTGGCCTTATCAATATTATTAAGTCGGAAGGATGATTATCATGGCAAAAATCTATTTGAACGCAGAGCACGGCGGGACGGATTCCGGCGCGACAGCAAACGGCATCCGCGAGGATGAGGCGAATCTGAAGGTTGCAAAGTATGCGCGGGAATACCTCTCCGGCTACGACTGTACAACCGTCATGAGCCGGGAGACGGACAACGCGCTGTCGATCAATGAGCGGGTGGCGCAGGTCAGGGCGCAGAAACCCAATCTGGTGATTACCATCGCCCACAACGCCGGAGGCGGGGATGGCTGCGAGGTCTTCTACTGGCATACGGACAGCAAAGCCAAAGCCTTCGCACAGGAGTTGATTAAGCAGTTCCAGGCAATCGGGCAGAACAGCCGGGGGGTGAAGCCGTCCCAGCCCGGAAGCTACAACTTCGGCATGTGCCGTGAGCCCGCCGCAATGGGAATCCCGGCTGTGCTGGGAGAGTTTGCATTTCTGGACAACAAGGCGGACGTGGTGCTTGTGGACTCTGACGCAGATCTCAAGCGTGAGGGAGAGGCTTACGGGAAGGCAATCGTCAATTACCTCGGCCTGAAGAAAAAGACGGCTCAGCCCGAGAAGCCGTCCGAGCCCTCTGTGGGCGGGGCCATCAAAGTGGGGGATATCGTCCAGTTTACAGGAGGGAAAGTCTACGCATCGTCCACTGCGGCAACAGCGGCCGGCACGCGCGGCGCAAGCAAATGCAAAGTAACGGCAACCGCACCGGGCGCAAAGCATCCCTTCCACTGTATTAGCGAGGATGGCAAGGGCGTGTATGGCTGGGTCGATGCGGCGGCAGTTGGTGCACCCACAGCGGCCAAGCCCGTGGAGGTTGGCTGCACAGTCACGATCAACAAGGGAGCGGTATACGGCGGCTTGACCTCCGCGCGGGGCAATAAGGTGCCTGCCGCTCAGCTGGCCCCCAAAAAACATACGGTCAGCAAAATCCAAGTTAATAAAGACGTCCAGGAGGCGCTGCTCAAGGAGATTACCTCCTGGGTGGCGGTATCCTCCCTGACGCGCGTGTAAGGGTGGTGGAGCAATGGAGCCGGTTGTTACAGAGCTTTGCGCAGAGCGCCGCCGCACAATCGACGAGCGCTTTGCGCGCGACCTGAAGGATATCGACGACTGCAAGGCGCGGCTGAAAAAAATCGAAGAATTGACCATCCAGATGGCGGAACTGGTGAAAACGAGCCAGGAGGCAAACCAAAAAGCGCTGGACGATCATAATGATCGGCTAACGGCGCTTGAACACCGCCCGTCCATGTGGTGGGATAAGCTGCTGTCGGCTGGGATCTCCGCAGGTGTGGCGGCGTTAATCAGTCTGATCGCATCCGTGATTGTGAGGTGAAAACGATGCGTATATGGGTAAGCGTTGCGGCGCTTGTCAACGCAATCGCCCTGGGCCTGCTGGCATTGTCAACGTACATACCAGGACTATGGGCGTAATTAACAAGGCCCTCCGTCGAGTGGCGGAGGGCAGAAATTTTAAAATTGGAGGTATATCAATGAAATACCGTAAAAAGCCCGTCGTGATTAACGCTTGGCCTTGGAACTCGGTGGCTCCTGTTGGGATGTATCCTGATTGGCTAAAAGCTGCATTGGGAGATAAAAAAGTCGAAGTTGTTATTGATGACGATGAAGCTTACTTGTTAATCCACACCTTGGAGGGTGATCACTTTGCCTTGCCCGGCGATTATATCATCCAGGGCGTAGCAGGGGAACTGTATCCCTGCAAACCGGAAATCTTTGCCCGGACGTATGAGCCGGTAGAATAATTTTGGAGGAATACATATGCTGAAAAACATCAACTGGAAAGTCAGAATCAAGAACCCCACCTTCTGGGCGCAGATCGTTGTTGCCATCATCAGCCCGATCCTAGTGGGCCTGGGCGCGCAGTGGCAGGATATGACGACCTGGGCGGCGCTGTGGGATGTCCTGCGTAACGCGGTGAGCAACCCTGTGATTGTAGTGTCTGTCATTGGCTCTGTGTGGGCCTGCATCACCGATCCCACCACCAAGGGTACGGCGGATAGCACGCTCGCCATGTCCTATGACAAGCCAAAAGATGACAAAAAGAAAAAGTAATTCTCACTGAAAACAAATAGTCCTCCTCAAAAAAACGAGGAGGACTATTTGTCGAAATCGGGAACTCCATTGAATACTTCCAATATTTCAATGGAGCGAACCCCGACAGCAAGCATCCCTTAATAAAGAGACGATTTCCATTTATTAGTATAATCTTTTAAAAGGGTACTGTCAATAGTTTTCGTCATCTTTTTCTGTAATTTCAGACGAAGGAGGAACTATAAATCATTTGCTTTATCGCTTGTTCCTATTTTAAATCAATAACGGAAGAAATAGCTTTTATCGCTACCGACGAGGGTGTTAGTTTACCACTTTCAATCATAGATATTTCGCTTTGGGATAAACCGGTTTTTTCTGATAATTCTTTTTGCGTTAAATCCGCCTGCTTGCGTGCAAATAATACTTTGTCGCCCAACTCAGCTTTGGGGGATGCATGATAACCAATCCACCAACAACCTTGCAATTCATTTGATGCAGGAGAGGGGTAATCTACATCAACATCATCCAATAAATTCATGATGAGAGTTTCTACACTTTTAGGGATTGAGCGATTAGCCATGCAAATTCTAAAAGCGCTTCCAAGCGCCGCTACTGGTTTGGCTGGAGCTTGATCCCTGATAACATCATTATGCGCAAGCGCATTATCGTTATCCTCTAATATACGATACACTCTGCCTAGATTGTATGCTTGTTTTTCGAGTTTCACAGCAAATCCTTCTTTCTGGTTTTAAGATTAATTGCCTCATCTTTGCTTATACATCATATTACAATATTTTAATAATAATTGCAATGATATTTTATAATAATATATCACCATTCGGTGTTAATAGTGTGTTACTATTGACTTCGATTTGATCCGCTTTCAACGCTCTGAAATGTTCAGTATTTCAACGCTTCAGAGCGTTGTAGAGCATACAAAAATCATGGTATAATAGCTTCAAACAAAATGTTTGAAGCACAGCTTGTCGAAAAAGCCAAATGGAAGAAAAACGTGCACAAAAAGTCTCGTTGTGAATCGCCAGCGTAACGAGCATCTAAATGCAGCGCAGAACGCTAGCGGAAGGCCAAGGCAGCATTTGTAGCATCTGACGGCGTGGCTCGAGTGAGGAAACCTTTCCATGTGTTTGAAGCCGCTGTGAGCATGCGCTTTCTGCAAAAGCGCAGCAAGTTTGGGAAGGTTCGCCGAACGGGTTCTAACGTGCATCAACGCTTCCTGCTGCCGATGTGCCGTGCACAAGCGGCCGTCGCGACGGTCGCTGCGGCCCCTTTTGCTTCCTTTTCCGGCCGAACGGAAAAGGGAGGGCCTGCGCGGCCTGAGCGCATGCTTAACTTTTTGTTTTTATTAAAGCAATTTACAACTGACAGCATTAAAAGTATTTTTTTAAACATTTTTGCTGAATCATCTTTGTGTATTTTGATGAATGGATATACCTTTTTCAACAGCCTGAGCTTCAAACAAAATGTTTGAAGCATTGGAAAAATGCCTGTCGGCGCGAAACGCCTCCTGCCGCGATGCGGCAACGCCATTTGGGGCGAATCTATCAAAAAGCGAAGGAAAATTGTTCTTTTATGAGCACCATAAGGAGATCGATATAACATGATGAAAATGATATCCTGGAATGTGAACGGCATCCGGGCATGCGTATCAAAGGGCTTTCTCGACAGCATGCAAGCGATGGATGCAGATATCATCTGCCTACAGGAAACAAAAGTCCAAGCAGGGCAAATTGAGCTGGATGAGCCGCCGCTTACAAATTACCATCAATATTGGAACTATGCGCAGCGCAAGGGGTATTCCGGCACGGCGATCTTCACCAAGGAGGAACCGCGCTCCGTGCAGCTTGGGCTCGGCATCCCGGAGCACGACACAGAAGGCCGCGTGATCACGCTGGAATTCGATGCGTTTTATCTTGTCACCGTTTACACGCCGAACGCGCAGGAGGAGCTGGCCCGCATCGACTACCGCATGGATTGGGAGAATGCCTTCCGCGCCCACCTCCAGAAGCTTGATGCGCAAAAGCCCGTTGTCTTTTGTGGCGACCTGAATGTGGCGCATCAGGAGATCGATTTAAAAAACCCAAAGCCCAACCGTGGGAAGGCTGGCTTTTCAGATGAAGAGCGGGCAAGTTCAGCGAGCTGCTGGCTGCCGGCTTCACCGATACGTTTCGTTATTTATACCCGGATTTAACCGGAGCATATTCCTGGTGGTCCTATCGCTTTCATGCCAGGGAGAAAAACGCCGGCTGGCGCATCGATTATTTTTGCGTTTCCAACCGCATAGCCAACCGAATCAAGGAGGCCAAAATCCACACGGAAATCTATGGTTCCGACCACTGCCCGGTGGAATTATGCCTTGATCTATAGGTTTCATCTAGAAAGGAGTGCTTCAAGCATGGAAATTGGGGCTGTTTCCCAAGCCGTTATCCTGGTCACCAAAGCGACTACTGCCGCCGCCATGCGCAGCGGTTCCCTGCCCGTATTTGCGACTCCCGCGATGATCGCCCTGATGGAGGAGGCCGCGTGCGCGTGTATCGCACCGTTCCTGAAAGAGGGAGAAACCACTGTAGGCACGAGCCTGAATATCAGCCACACATCGGCAACGCCTGTCGGCATGCATGTTTATGCCGAAGCGCGCCTGACCGCTGTGGAGGGGCGGAAGCTCTCCTTCCAAGTGCGCGCTTGGGATGATGCAGGGGAAGTCGGCGCGGGCGCCCATGAACGATTCCTCGTAAAGGAAGAAAAATTTGTTGCGAAAGCGCAGGCAAAAGGGGATAAAGCAGATTGAGTAAGCCGCTTTTTGACGCAGTTCTTTTTGACTTTGACGCACGGTGGTAGATTCCTCTGAGGGGATCTACAATAGCGTACGATATGCGCTGAAGGCTTTGGGTTACCCAAGGCCTGATGAACAAGCCCTGCGCTATTTCATTGGGCCGCCTCTCCAACACAGCTTTATACACCTTCTAGGCGTGGATGAGGCCCGCGCGCAAGCGCTGGTTGAAAAATACCGTGAGCACTACCGTTCGCAGGGAGTGCGTGAGGTGCGGCTTTATGATGGAATTCGCCCGCTGCTCACCCAATTGAAAGGCAGCGGCGTCCGCCTTGGCGTAGCCTCCTCCAAGCCTATGCCCTTCATCCAAGAAATTCTTTCCCGGTTAGAGATCGGCGCTTGTTTTAGCTATGTATCCGGCATCGATTTCTCCCAGAATCCCCCAGGAAAAGAGGCGCTGATCCGCAAGGCGATCGTGGGGCTTTCGCTTCCTGCCGACAGCCGCATTCTAATGGTGGGCGATCGGCATTTCGATATCGAGGGGGCTCACCGGGCTGGGCTTCCCTGCGCAGCTGTCCTCTATGGGTTTGGCAGCCGTGCGGAATTCGAGCAGGCAGGCGCTGAATATATTGTCTCCTCCCCGGAGGAGCTGCCGCTCATTATTCTGGGAAATTGATCTTTTGATCATTTTAGAATGTAGAGAAAAAGGGGCATTGCAAAATGAATATTCTCCTGAGCCTTCGCCGCCTGGTTGCGGCTATCCTCTCCCTTGTGCAATTTTTTGCCTTGCTGTTTTCCGGCGCGTATGCGCCCGGCAGTGGTGAGTTTGCCAAAGGCTGGTCAAACGACAACAATGGTTACCCCAACAGCGGCCCCGAGGTGGAGCGGTTGACGGAGATTGTTCCTTCGGCGCGCCAGCTTGCCTATGCGGAGCTGGAATACTACACCTTCATTCACTATGGCATGAATACCTTTACCAACAGCGAATGGGGCACTGGCAAAGAATCACCCAGCCAGTTTAACCCCCAAAAAGTCGATACGGATCAATGGGTGCAGGCTGTCAAGGCCTCCGGCAGCAAGGGGATTATTTTCACCGCCAAGCACCACGATGGCTTTTGCCTGTTTCCAAGCGACTATACCACCCATGATATTGCCTCCAGCCCCTATCAGGATGGGCAAGGGGATATCGTGCAGGAGCTTGCGGAAAGCTGCCGCAAATATGAAATGAAATTCGGCGTTTACCTCTCCCCCTGGGATATGCATGAGCCAACCTACGGAACAGACGCTTATAATGATTATTTTGTCAGCCAGCTCACGGAGCTCTGCACCCGCTACGGCGAGTTGTTTGCCATTTGGCTGGATGGCGCTAAGGGTGATGGCGCACCTGATTTCACCTATGATTTTGACCGGTATTATGAAGTAATCCGCACCTATCAGCCAAACGCGGTGATCGCGGTCAGCGGCCCGGACGTGCGCTGGATCGGCAACGAGGCGGGTAACGCCCGTGTAAGCGAGTGGAGCGTTGTCACTGCCAATGACGAGGCGTTGGATCCAGCTCTCGGCACATTGCCCCACATCAGCTATGACGCGCCGGACATGGGCGGCCGAGATATCGTTTCCCAATATAAAAACCTCAAGTGGTATCCGGCGGAGGCCGATGTGCCGATTCGTCCCGGCTGGTTTTGGCACAGCAATGAAAATGTAAAGGTCAAAACCGTGTCCACGCTGATGGATATCTATTATAAAACCGTGGGCGGCAACGCCTCTCTTCTGCTCAATGTTTCGCCCAATCAAAACGGCGTGATCCCACTAATTGATACGCTCACCTTAAAAGCCTTTGGCGACCGTATCCGCAGGGAATTTTCCAACTCCGCCGTGCAGAGCTTTTCTGTTGGGAGCAACGAAGGCATGCGGTCAATCGAAGCATTAAACGCAATGCTGGCAGAAGATACCCCAAGCTATTCGTTTGGGGATGATGAATATATCCTGGACTGCAAGCTGGATGGGATGCAGCAGGTCAGCAGCGTTGTGCTACGGGAGGATCTGCGTTTCAGCGAGCGGGTAGAGGATTTCGATGTGTATCTCCGCACCGCCAAGGGCTTTGTCCACGCCGGGGAGGGCACAGTGATCGGCAACCGCAAAATTCTTCGCCTTCCGCTGACGCTGCCCAAAACAGACTGCGTGCGCATCGTGATCCGCCAATCCCGTGGCAATCCGGTGCTGCGCAGCGCAGAAGTTTTCGTCCACTGAACGCCGGTTCCTGTTTGATTCATTGAAACGATTTCAAATTGCAGAGTCTGTTGCGAAATAGGAAACATTTCGCAGCAGGCTCTTTTTTAAGTTCTATTTGGGTTGCACTGCTATACTTTCCAAGTGACAAAGGGTGATTCCCTTGGTTGGAAATGAATATCCGTATCATGAATCAGCAGGAGGAATATTGCCATGAAAAAATATCTGGCGGTTCTAATCGCATCATTGCTTATCATCCTCGCCGGCTGCGGCCCCGAGAACGGCACTGCCGAGCAGACGACAAAGGCTGCGTCCCTCAATGCCATCTCGGCTGACGAGATTGACACTACGGTCGGCAAATCGGATCAGGATGCAGCCTATGATGAGAGCAGCGCAACCAAAATTACGCTTACGGGCGCCTCCGCCTCCATCTCCGGGAACGGAGCTTCCCAAAAAGACGGGGTTGTCACCATCCAGCAAGAGGGCACTTATCTGGTAAGCGGCACGCTGGAGAATGGGCAATTGGTCGTTGACGCAGCCGATACCGAAAAAGTGCAGATTGTGCTCCAGAATGTATCTATTGATTGCTCCGACCATGCTGCATTGTTCATCAAGCAGGCAGACAAGGTGTTTCTCACGTTAGCGGAGGGCACGGAAAACACGCTTAGCAGCGGCAGCTCCTACGCCCTCGGCGATGACGACAGCAACGTGGACGGCGTCATTTTCAGCCGAGCAGACCTGACGATGAATGGAAGCGGCAGTTTGGCCGTCAACGCAGCATACAAACACGCTGTTGTCTCCAAGGATGATCTCGTCGTCACCGGAGGTCAGTATGCCATCAAGGCAGAAAACGGCGGCGGCCTATACGGCAAAGACTGTGTCAAAATCACCGGAGGTGCGTTTACTATCGCAACCGGTACAGACGCCATTCAGGCCAACAATGCGGAAAAAGCCGATCAAGGGTATGTTTATATCTCCGGCGGTACGTTCGACCTCACAGCCGGCACAGATGCCGTTCAGGCGGAAACCGTGCTGCGCATCGACGGCGGCACGTTCCAGATCACCAGCGGCGGCGGCAGTGCAAACGCCAGCATCGACAAATCCGGAAAGGATTCGCCCGGCTGGGGTATGTGGGGGCCTCAGAGCGAGCAGAATCCCTCACAGGATGCAGAATCCACCGACACATCCGACAGCGCAAAAGGGCTGAAGGCAGGCGCATCTCTTTCACTGCGCGGCGGCACATTCAGCATTAACTCCTCTGACGATTCCATCCATTCTAATGGCACGGTAACGATTACCGGCGGCACGCTCTCCCTGAAATCCGGCGACGACGGCGTTCATGCCGGCGACGCGCTCCTGATTGAGGAGGGAACGATCAAGATTAGCCAGAGCTATGAAGGGCTTGAGGGACTAAGCGTTACCATCGCAGGGGGGAACATTCAGCTTACCGCCAGCGACGACGGGATCAACTCCGCCGGCGGCAGCGACACGGCAAAACAGGGCCGGCCCGGGCAAAACCAATTCATCGTCAGCGAAGATTCCGAGATCTTCATTAAAATCACCGGCGGCACGATCAACGTGGATGCAGGCGGTGACGGTCTGGATTCCAACGGGAACCTGTTTGTGGAGGGCGGCACGATCTATATCACCAGCTCCGCAGATAACGGCAACGGAGCGCTCGATTATGAGGCGCCGCCACCATTACTGGAGGCACCATCGTCGCTGCAGGCATGAGCGGCATGGCGCAGGGCTTTTCCGACTCCTCCACACAATATTCCATTTTAAATAATTTCAGCGCTTCTCTCTCCTCTGGCGACGCCATTGTCCTGAAGGACTCCGGCGGCAAAGTTCTCGCATCCTACACGCCCGCAAAAGCCTATAACAGCGTCGTCGTCAGCAGCCCGGATCTGAAAAAGGGGGAAACATATACCCTTTCAGCCGGCAGCCAATCTGAAAGCCTGACGCTTTCCTCCGTTGTGACTTCCAACGGCTCTGGCGGCATTAGCGGGCCCATAGGCGGCAGAGGACGGCAGCAGCCAGGCGGCAAAGATGCATAATTCAACGAATGCACATCAAGGGGGGCAATGCGGATTTGCATTGCCCCCTTGATGGATTCGCCAAAAACACAGCGGCGAGCCTTACTTGCCCTTCCGCTTCCGGTACAACGACCGCCCTGCGGTGAAAATACCGCCCAACCCAACGATACATCCAACCGCCAGCAACACATACGGCCCACCGATATTCAGATAATTGCCCAGCATACAATCCCGCCACGAAGTGGAGGGATCGTGCCCTACCACGTCCCGATAATACACAAGGTGGCTGCGATAGGCTTGCGGCGCACTTTCCTGCAATTCAATCACGCGCATTGCGCGCTCTCCGCCGTTGCCGTAGGAGTTAAAGCCGCAGGCCGGGGCGTAGCGAGATCAATTCCCTTGTAGTTCCCCACATATTCATTCTTATGGTCATGGGCGAAATAGGCGCCGATCACATCCCCGCAGGCCAGCCATGCATCAAATTCCCCATTGCCATTATCTGAGGCGCGTGGACCTTCTAGCAACCGCGTGCCCTGAATCCTGCTTTCCTCTACGGCACAGGCAGGATCGGGCAGCCAATACTGCCCCTTTTTACTGCTCCATCCCTTCACTGCACCCTGTGTGCCCTTTTCTACCGCGCGGAAGGTTTGGTAGATTTCCGGAACCGCAACATGCTGAAACGCCAGCGCGGGGATTGGCACCCCGCCGTTTTCCGCCGTCAATCGTTTGCTCTCCTCCACATACCAGGCAATCTGATCTGGCGCGGGAGAGGAGTAGGAAACAAGGCTTTCGCCTTCCCCCGAATCAAAAAACCAGAGTTGAAAGGCCGCTTTCTCACCCTTGGCGTGCAGAATTGGCAATCGATAGGTTCCGCAGCCAGTCAGCGCCGGGCCATCATCCACTGCCAGGCAGCCGGGGTAGGACTGATAGATTTTTATCTGCTCTTCCAGCGTCAGCGGAGAAGCCGGGTCGTGATTGCCAAAAACCAGGGCAAAGGGAATCCTCCGCTGCGCAATGGGGCCGACGATGTTTCCAATCGCCTTTTCCGCCTTCTCCTGCGCATGGATACGCGCGCCAAACCATGAGCCCGCGATATTGTCGCCCATCAGGATGACCAGATCCGGCTTCACCTCATCCAGAGACGCTTCAATCAATTCGACGGTATCGGGCTTCGTCCGGTTCGTATCCTGTGCGTCGGCCAGCAGCATAATGGTAAAACTACCATCCTCCCGAAAACGAGTTCCCCCTCTGGGGCCTTCTCCTTTGCAAACGCCGGCGCCATACTCGTTGCGACAACAGCCGCCGCAAGCAGCACCGCCGCAGCTTTGTTTCTCCATCCACGCATTCGTTCCCCCTCCATTCAATTGAAAGTGCTATCCTACCATAATCTTGCCCTCCGGCAGCACCTCGCCGCCGCCGCCTTCCCCACGGATCGTCAGTGCGAGCGCAAAGGAAATCGGGCCAATCCGGCCGATAAACATTGTCAGAATCGTCGCGATCTGTGCAGCGATCCCAAATTTCATGGTAACGCCGGCCGTCATTCCAACCGTACCGAAAGCAGAAGCCGCTTCAAAAATGCCATCTACACCGGACAGGTTTGGCAGAGTAATCAGGATGACAGCCGCATTCATCACAACCGCTGCAAAGCCCAGCGCGGCAATCGTCATGGATTTATAGACCGTCCGTTTAGGCACCCTTCTGCCGAGCACAACCGTATCATCCCGCCCTCGGATAACAGATACCACGGTCATCATCAGCACAAGGAAGGTGGTCACCTTGATGCCGCCCGCGCAGGAACCGCTGCCGGCCCCAATCACCATCAGAAAGATCATCATCACCTTGGAAAAATCGTACATCTTGCTCAGATCGATACTGGCAAAGCCTGCCGTACGCGCCGATACAGATTGAAAAAGCGCCGCATTGAGCTTTTGAAACAAAGGCAGTGCACCTAGCGTGTTGGGATTGTCAAATTCCACCACCAAAAACACCAAAAAGCCGCCCGCGATCAGTGCGGCGCTCATCAGCAGCATGGCCTTGGTGTGCAGCATCAAGTGGCGATGCCTGCGCCAGGAGAACAGATCCTGAAACACCATGAAGCCAATGCCGCCCAAAAAGATCAGCGCCATCACTGTATAGAGAACGATTACATCCCCATTATAATGGATGAGCGAGCCAAACGGCGTTTCATTTCCAAGAATGTCGAAGCCTGCGTTGCAGTAAGCTGATACCGAAGTAAAAATGGCAACCCATACGCCATGCGCCCCATACTTCGGCACAAATCGAAGCGAAAGCAGGATCGCCCCGATCGATTCAATCAGCAACGTCGTCGCCACAATGATTTGCAAAAGGGAGCGAATATTGTGAAAGGAGCCTGCGTTTGTATTTTCCTGCGCCAAACGCAGCGTACGCAGGCCGAGCTTTTTGCGCAAGGAAAACATGAAAAAATTTGTGAGCGTCAGTAAGCCGATGCCGCCGATTTCGATCATCGTCAACAGCACCGCCTGACCAAAAAAAGTGAACTGCGTATATGGGTCTACCAGAGTCAATCCCGTCACACAGGTGGCGGAGGTGGCGGTAAACAAAGCCGTCAGCGGATGCAGCATCTCCCCATTTTTTGAGGAAACCGGCAACATCAGCAGCACCGTTCCTACGAGGATCACACCCAAAAAACTCGCTGCAATCACCCGGGCAGGTGAAAATGGCCTTACCGGCCGCCGTTCTCTTTCCCGTTTCAAACAAACACCTTCCTAAAAATATGCGGAACGCTTGTGCCGCGCCCACTCCCTCTGAGGATTCCTTTATCAGAATGCTTCCTCATCCTAATACAGAATGATTAAAAAGGCAAGGGATTCACGGTTTTTTCTGCCTGTGTTCTTTTGGGACGCCTTCAAGTATGCGATTTTCACCAAAAGTGAGCCATGGCACGGCGCCTTTTTCTCACTTTCCAAAATAAAACCTCTGCTTTGAAACTTGCGGAAAAAGAAGGATTTGAGTATAATAGGGTTTAGTTCTGTTCCAGTGTTGGAACCGATCCCAATGGATGTTAACATCGAAAGGAGTTACGGATTATGAACTATTCCCGCGAAGTGGAAAACATGTGCACGGTCGCCAAAGGCCCTCATCACGGTCCCGCTCCCATTCCCGAAGAGGGCAAATGGGTTAAGTCCTATGAGATTAAGGATATTTCCGGTTTCTCACACGGCATCGGCTGGTGCGCACCCCAGCAGGGCGCCTGCAAGCTCACATTAAACGTTAAGAACGGTATTGTTGAGGAGGCGCTCGTTGAAACGCTAGGCTGCTCCGGCATGACCCACTCCGCAGCTATGGCTGCTGAAATCCTCCCCGGCAAAACGCTTCTTGAGTGCCTGAACACCGACCTTGTCTGCGACGCAATCAACGTTGCAATGCGCGAAATCTTTAAGCAGTTGGCTTACGGCCGCAGCCAGTCCGCTTTCTCCGAGGGCGGCCTTGTTGTCGGCGCAAGCCTTGAGGATCTTGGCAAGGGCCTTCGCTCTCAGGTTGGCACAATGTTCAGCACCAAGGCGAAGGGCGTTCGTTACATGGAAATGGCTGAGGGCTACATCACCCGCATGGCGCTTGATGATGACGATCAGGTGATCGGTTACGAGTTCGTAAAGCTCGGCAAAATGCTGGAGGATATCCGTCACGGCGTTTCCGCTGACGAAGCTCTCAAGAACAACACCGGCAGCTACGGCCGTTTCAATGAAGCGAAGAAGTATATCGACCCGCGTGAAGAATAATAAGACTGTATAAAGGAGGACAATTCACTATGGCTAACGATGTAAAATTCGAAGGCAAAGAGAGAAGAATGGCCAAAATCGAGAAGTGTCTTGCAGAGTATGGTCTTGCAAGCCTTGAGGAAGCCCGCGATCTCTGCCTTTCCAAGGGCATCAATGTGGAAGAAATCGTAAAGGGCGTTCAGCCATTGCTTTTGAAAACGCCGTTTGGGCTTATACGCTTGGCGTTGCCATTGCGCTGAAAACCGGCGTGAAGGCGGCAAGCGAGGCCGCCGCCACCATCGGCAAAGGCTTGCAGGCATTCTGCATCCCCGGCTCTGTTGCAGAGCAGCGCAATGTTGGCCTTGGCCATGGCAATCTTGGCGCAATGCTCTTAAAGGACGAAACAAAGTGCTTTGCTTTCCTTGCCGGCCATGAGTCTTTCGCAGCCGCTGAAGGCGCAATCGGCATCGCGCGTACGGCAAACAAGGTTCGCAAAGAGCCCCTTCGCGTTATCCTCAACGGTCTCGGCAAGGATGCCGCCATGATCATTTCCCGCATCAACGGCTTCACTTATGTGAAGACGGAGTATGACTTCTACACCGGCGAGCTCAACGTAATCAGCGAAACACCTTACTCCGACGGTGAGAAGGCAAAGGTGAAGTGCTACGGCGCGAACGACGTTCTCGAAGGCGTTGCAATCATGAAGGCTGAGGGCGTTGACGTTTCCATCACCGGCAACTCCACCAACCCCACCCGCTTCCAGCACCTCGTTGCAGGCACATACAAGAAGTGGGCAATGGAGAACGGCGTGAACTACTTCTCCGTTGCTTCCGGCGGCGGCACAGGCCGTACCCTGCACCCCGATAATATGGCGGCTGGCCCCGCCTCCTACGGCTTGACGGACTCCATGGGCCGCATGCACGGCGATGCTCAGTTCGCCGGCTCTTCCTCCGTGCCTGCGCACGTGGAGATGATGGGCCTGATCGGCATGGGCAACAACCCGATGGTCGGCGCAACGGTTGCTTGCGCGGTTGCAGTTGAAGAAGCTGGCAAATAAATAAAGCAAACAGTGTTCATGCAAAAACGGCTGAGGGAGTGCGCTAGCCTCTCCCTCAGCCGTTTTTTTGCGTCAAATCGCTTCTGCGGTCAGTAAAAAACGCTCTAATCCGGGAGCAGCCTTCTCTAGCAATTGAGCAAAATGCAAAGCCCGTATACTTTTGCCGCTTTTTATGATATGATGCAAAAAGCACACGGGCAAAAGCCCAAAGGACGCGGTGCCCTAATTAATCATCATATGTGGAACACAAATGGGCACGATAAAACTTTGAAGGGGGAGTTTAAATGACAAACGATGGCGTTGGGAGGCCATCCTTTCCGAAACGTGCCGTTGTAACCGCAGGCATGCCCTACGGCAATAAAGAGCTGCATTTTGGCCATGTCGGCGGCGTTTTCGTCCATGCAGATATCTTCGCCCGTTTTTTAAGAGATCGAATCGGAAAGGAAAATGTGATCTTTGTATCCGGCACAGATTGTTACGGCGCCACGATAGAGGCCGGTTTTGAACAGGCCGTGGCCAACGGCTTTTGCGGCGCCCTAGCAGACTATGTTGCCCAAAACCACGAAAGGCAGAAGGAAACGCTTTCCCGCTACCGGATCTCATTGGATCTGTTTGGGGCCTCTGCATTGGGAGAGGCCGGCAGTATTCATTCGGACTTATCCGCAACTATTTTTAAGCGGCTTTATGAAAACGGCACGCTCAAGCTGGAACAGACCGTCCAATTCTTTGATGAAGAAAAGGGCGCTTTCCTCAATGGTCGTCAGGTAACAGGCCGCTGCCCCATTCAGGGCTGTAAATCAGAAACCGCTTATGCCGATGAGTGCTCGCTCGGACATCAATATAATCCCGCCGAATTAATCAATCCCATCAGCGCTTTATCCGGCAAGCCCCCCAAGCGCGTGCCGGTCACCAATTGGTTTTTGACCTGCCGGCTTATGAGAGCTTTTTGAAAGACACAGTCCGCTCCTGGGAGGGCGACCCCCGATACCGCGTGGGGCTTATCAAAACCATCAAAGAATTTTTGCGTAAACCTGCGATCTACGTGAAAAAGGAGCTTCTGGAGAAAGTTCAAGAG
>ENA-OQED01000399-OQED01000399.1-human-gut-metagenome-genome-assembly--contig:-NODE-399-length-17330-cov-1.205139_pt1 | contig 17330 bp, 22 predicted proteins | sample MGYA00242790_ERZ504625 | MGnify/ENA primary metagenome ERZ504625 (study PRJEB26092, sample SAMD00036345) | human gut metagenome | host: Homo sapiens | study: EMG produced TPA metagenomics assembly of...
CTCCCTCCCTTCCCCGCCTGTGCAGGGTTTACTTTTGGATTTTCTCGATGCTCTCGATCAGGTAGTTCTGCTTTTTGAACACCAGGTCCACCAGCAGCGAAAGATATTTGATGATGATGGTCAGCACAGCAAACAGCCCGGCAAAGCCAAGGGTCAGCACAAACATCATGGTGGTCCACCCTTCAATGGGGTGCCCGGCGCAGAAAATGATCAGCGTGTAGGCCAGCTCCGCCAGCGCCAGGAACATCATCACGATGGCAATGCCTGCACTGAGCTTATACCCGGCATCGGTATACAGCGCCAGACTGTCCATGGCAAGGGCAAAGCGCCCGCCGGAATTATCAGTCAGGCGGCCATCAAATTCCAGATCGGTCATTTTTAAGCCGGATGCCGCATAGGCCGCTTTGCGGTAGGGCAGCGTTTCACTGGAAGCATGCACGCGGTTGATGGCGCGGCGGCTGACCAGGCGGAACGCATCGGTGCGCAGCTTGTAAGCCGAATGGCTGTTGCCGTTGAACACGCGGTAGAACATTTTGCTGCTGCCCGCCGTGGACCGCGGGCAGACGGATACAATATCGCTGCCCGCCATGGCGGCACGGTAAGCTTCAAATACCAGCTCAATGGGGTACGGTGTCTGGGTGGAGTCAAACTCATACACATAATCGCCGATCGCGGCATCCAGGCCCGCGTTCATGGCGGTCTCGCGCCCCTGGTGCAGGCTCAGGTGCAGGATGGTCAGCGGCTTTTCCAGCGCTTTGGCCCAGTCCCGCAGGTGGGGATGGTATCATCGGCGCAGGCGTCATCCACGGCAACCAGCTCATACTGTTCAAAGTGCTGGTCCAGCACGGCGTTCAGCGCCTTAAAAAACCGCACGGCCTGGGCACCATCGTTGTGCAGGTAGACCACAGCCGAGATAAAATTCTTTTTCTTTATTTGTCACACTCATACGTTCAATACCTCGTCCAGGTCATACACGGTGTTGATCTTGCCGGAAAGTACGCTGACCAGCATCGGTTCGGTGTTCATCACGCGCACCACGGTGGGGCGGGAATCATCTATTTCGCTGGCTTTCAAAATCGGCTTCATGCTGAACAGGCTGCCCTGATAAGCAAAGCCGTACTCTTCTTTCAGGTATTTGCGGGCCAGCTGGCTCATGTAGGGCCAGGCGCTCTGCGGCTTAGCCGGGCATTCGTTGCAGTTATACAGGCTGCCCGGCCTGCATTTGCCCTCGCTCTGCTGCTGGCAGGGGAAGGTTGCTACCGCATCATAGCTGGTTTCGTGGGGAGTAAAGGTCACACTGGTCAGGCTGTGCAGGCCGGTCTGGCCAAAAGGGCATCAGGCTGAAAAACGGGCCGTCCATCACGGTAATGCCGGTATTTTTCAGCCGCTCATCCACCGTGCACAGGATGATCTCGCACTTTTCGTATTTGATTTTGAACGGCGGCAGGCCCAGCATGGCGTGGATATCGTTCACGCCCGCATAGGTTGCGTTCAGGATGAACGGTGCTTCCACCGTGGTATCCCCTGCCGTTACCCGCCACACGCTGCCGGCTTTTTCAATTTTGTCCGGCTTATGGCTGTACAGAACCTGCACATTGGGCAGCTTTGCCAGCTGTTCCAGGAACCAGTTTTTCAGCACCTGGGCATCATAAGTATACTCGGTGGTCAAAAATGCGCCATCGCACATACCGTTATTAAAGTAGCGCTCCGGGGCAACATCATCACAGCGGATCTTGGCCGCGGCGCAGAAGCGGCGGAATTCGGCCGCATTGGTCCAGCTGAAATGTGCGCTGGTGGCATAGATCTGGTCAAAGCTTGTGTGCAGGCAGAAATCATAATCCCGGCAGAAGCGCTGGAAGTAATGTGCGCTCTTGATGGCCGTGGAGTAGCTGCGCGGGTAATGGTAGCCCATGTGTACGCGGGCCTGATTGATATAGGTCGCGCGCATGAACGGGGCGGGGTCCCGCTCCAGCACCAGTACCCGCTGGCCTGCCGCGCCGCACTTTTGGGCTGCGTACAGGCCATACAGGCCAGCACCAATAATGATTTTATCCACTGTCATGCACAGGACCTCCGATAATCTATTACTATGCCGGGCACCCCTGCCCGATTACGGGTTATACTTGCCCGTTGCGGCGGCAAACAGCACCTGCAGCAGATTGCTGTTGCCCTTAAAGCCGCTGATCTTGGTCGGCGTTTTGCCGGATGCCGGGTATGCGCGGGTCACGGGGACCTCGCAGGCGCGCAGACCCAGCTGAGTGGCACGAATGCTGAGGTAGGCCAGCAGCTCGTACCCCATAAACACATCCCGCAGCGGCTGCACATCGGGGTGGGTCAGGTATTCGCGGCTGTAGGCGCGGTAAGCGTTGGTGGTATCGGTAAACCACTGGTGGGCTGCCGCGCTGATGATTGGCGCATGGATCAGCCGTACCGCCGCATAGCGCGTTTTGGGCGTATTGATGGCATGACCGCCGGGGATAAACCGGCTGCCCTGCACAAGGTCATAGCCTTCTTTCAGCTTGGCAACAAATTCCGGAACATCCTCGATGGAATCCTTATTGTTGCCGTCAATGGTCAGCACGCCCTTATAGCCAAAGGTCAGGGCAAAATGCAGGCCCATGCGCAGCTGGGCGCCCTGTTTGCCGGGGCCGGTTTTGACCAGCAGGGTGTTCACCCCGTACAGCTCCAGCGTATCGGGGTTCATGCTGCCATCGGTGGAGCCGCCGTCGCAGATGACAATATCCACCAAACGGTCCACCCCGGCTTTCTGGGCGCGGCCCAACTCGGTCAAAATGCGGGAGCCCTCATTGATGACGGGGATCAGCAGGCAGTAATCGCTGCTTTTGGGCAAAAAGGCGGTGCAGGTATAATCCGGCACGCCGGGAACATTCTGGATCGGCACTGGCTGCAGGCTCATGCAAACACCTCCGCAATATAGGCAAGGGTCTTGCGGACGGTTTCCACATCCGTCCGCTTCATCTCAATGGAAACATCGCCGCTGTAGCCAACGGCTTTCAGCAGCATGGCAAGTTCTTTGTGTTCCTGGCGCGGAACAATGGGTTCCAGCCCCGGCTCGCTGATATGAACATGGCTGACGTATTTGATATCATCCACAAAATCCCGCAGGCGCTCGCCGTTGGAGATCATGGTGGAAAGGTCCAGATTAACCGCAAGGCCGGGGCTTTGCAGCCGTTTGACCATGGCAAAAGCATCGGCTGTATTGTTCAGGTAGTTGGTGTATACCGGGGGGTTGGCCTCAATGGCAAGCACCACATCATAGTGGGTCGCCAGCGCACCGGCCTTGGCAAAAAAGGCATCGCCCTCCGCCGCGGTGTGCGGCGGGTCCAGGCGGCGGTTTGGGTGCAGCCGAACACCAGACTGGGGCAGTTGATGGTGTGGGCAAACTGGAACGCTCGGCGGTATAATCCAGCAATTCTTCGGCTTGCACGGGGTCAAAAATATTGCCGGTCTGGCCGTACCAGATGCTTTGCATGCTGGGTACATGGAACCCCCAGCGGTTGAGCAGGTAGCCGCCGAACAGAGCGGCTCCGGTCAGGTTTTCATACGGATATTCCGGGAAAATACGGGTGGGGGCAATTTCCAGCCCGGTAAAGCCGTTCTGCTGCATGGCAGCGTAAACAGCTTCGTCATCCGCTTTATCCCACGCAATATTGGAAATTGCAAGTTTCAGTTCGGACATCCTCAGTTCCTCCATGCGCGCATAAAGGCGCAGATCTCATCCAGCTCCTGCTGTTTTGTACACAGGTATCCGTCCGCCCCGCCCAGCAGCGCAGCATACCGGCTGCGCAGGTCATAATCAAACGGGGGCTTGGGCAGCTCGTTCTGCCAGTCGCTTTGCCGGTCACTGTGGTGTAAACCTCCGCCGCCGTAACGGGCGGGGTGGTCAGGTTGAGGGTGGTCAGGCCGTTTTGCAGCGCGGTCTGCACATCCTGCCACAGGCGGGCCAGGTGATAGAACTGGTAACGGCTGCGGGAATCCGTGAAGGCAAGGGCGTTAAAATCATTGCCCGCAAAAAATTCCCGCAGGACCGCGGCATCCACCGCACCGTTGAGCTTATAAAAGCCGTTATCTGCCAGGGTATAGCCATCCCGTACCAAGGGGGATTTTTGTGCAAGTTCGGTATATTTTTCCGGCTTGAGCATAGCCGGGGGTGATGGTGTGCAGGTCAAACAAAAAAGTTCTTTTTCAGCCCAATGCCGTATAGGGCAGGCAGCCGCACAATCAGCGCATTGGGGTAATCCTCCCGCACCCATCGTTCCAGCTGCAGGCGGTTGCGGCCATAGGCGGGCAGGCCGTCCGGTGTCATGGGGCTCTGCTCGTCCTTTCCCCTGCTGTCGGCATAGACAGCGATGGAGGAGATCAGCACCAGCTGTTTGGGGGCGATCTGGCGCAGGTTTTCCCGCGCGGCGGCCATCACGCAAGGTCGGCATCCGGGTCTGCATTCGCCAAAAACATGGCGGCGGGCACCCCGGCGTACACGCACAGATCCGGCTTGGCACCGAACTGCGCGGCAATATCGGTGGAATGGCATACCGCGGCAAACGCATGTTTTGCCGCCAGGTTGCCCCCCACAAAACCGGTGGAACCGACCAGAAGATCCTTTGCCATATGCCCTGCCCCTTTTGCTGTTGATTTTTGCCGCAAAGCAGCGCCCTGCTTTGCAGATTGATACAGAATAGATTATACCATACCCCGGCGGTAAAAGCAATTAAAGCAATTTCAGACAGCAAATAAAAAATCCCATCATGCCAAAGCGGCACAATGGGAATAAAAAACAGACAGTATCAATACCGGGTGCGCGGGATCTCCACACGGTTGGCCACAGCGGCTTCCAACTGGGCAACAATGGTTTTCATGCTCTCTTCAAACTCTTCATCGGAAGAATTGTGGAAGATCAGCAGCGAATCGGGCTGGTTTTCCAGCTTTAAGCTGAGCGGCGGGTTAAAGTTGACACCCAGGATATATTCGTCCCAGTGGTTCAGCTTCCACATGTCACGGTCGCTGGCGCGGTCGATCATGCGCTGGTGGCACACTTCGGGGTTAGTATCTACCCAAATCACAACCAGCTCCGCCTGCTTCTTTTTCAGCTCGGCACGCAGGGTGGTAATATAGTCAAGGTCACGGATCTCCTGCGTAAAGGGGGCGTTAATCAGCACAATATCATCGTACTCCAGCGCTTCCATAGCAAGGTCCAGAACCACACGATATTCCAGGTCACGGATATATTTTTCAAAAAAGATGCTGCTGCGGTCATACGGCTGGTGCGCCACCGCAAAGATTTGCTTGGACAAAGGGATCAAGGTATCCTTATCCAGATAGACAACGTGGTTCAGCGCTTTTGCCAGCTGCTTGGAAATAAAGGTTTTTCCGCAGGCCGGCGGGCTTGTGACCAATATCAGCTTTTTCATGCACAGACACCTCTCCAGAAAGATTGTCATTTAATTAACCAAGCTACAGGTATTATTATACACCAAACTTTTGTCCTTGGGAATAGATAAATGACCATTTTTCGGACTTTTATGGACTTTTGGTGCCATTTTTGCAGGCAAATTTGCACCAAATTGTACAACTCCGCCCAAAATTCACCCATCAGTTTAGCAAAACCAACAACAAAAGGGGAACGGCTCACGCAGAACGTTCCCCAGCATTGGATTATCTTATGTTTAAAAATCCGTTTTATTTCCCTGTTATTCTGCCTGGGCGCACAGGTCCAGGTAGGCTTTGATGATGCCAAGCCCCACCGGGCCGGATTTTCCGGGTGGAACTGGGTGCCGATCACGCAGCCCTTTTGGGCAGCGGCGCACACCTTGCGGCCGCCATACACGGTATCGGCCAGGCGGTATTCCTCCGCTGCGGGCTTTGCTTCATAAGAGTGGATAAAATAGCATTCCTGTCCCAGCTGCACATTCTGCAAGGCGGTACCGGAAAAATCCGTGCGGCCGCCCGCCGGGTACAGTGGGTTCCAGCTGATGTGCGGCACCCGCTGGGGGCTGCCGTCCGCGTCCACATCCGGGATGCGCACCACGCGGCCGGGAATCAGGCCAAGGCCCTTGTGCAGGCCGAATTCTTCGGATTCGTCAAACAGCATCTGCATCCCAAGGCAGATACCCAGCAACAGGGTACCCTGGGCCGTCTTTTGCTTGATGGGCTCGATCAGCCCCAGCTGTTCCAGCCCCTGCATGCCGTCCTGGAAAGCGCCCACGCCGGGCAGCACCAGGGCATCGGCTGCCAGAACATCTGTCGGGCTGCTGGTCACCTGTACTTCTGCCCCAAAATGGGCGAACGCATGCTGCACGCTGAGCAGGTTGGACAGACCGTAATCGATCACTGTTACTTTCATACCCGGCGCACCTCCACCCCGCCTGCGCGGATTTCATCTTTCAGTTCCTGCACGGTTTCTTTTTTTATAGTGCAGCACTGCGGCGCAGGCCACAGCATCGGCACCGGCTTTGGCACCGTCCACAATGTCATCCCCGCAGCCAACACCGCCGCCGCAGATGACCGGCACATTGACCGCCTTGGTCACAGCCTCGATCAGTTCCAGGTCCATGCCGCGCTGCAGGCCCTCGTTGTCCACGCTCATCAGCAGGATCTCCCCTGCCCCAAGCGCCACGCCGCGTTTGGCCCATTCCACTACATCATAACCAGAATGGGCGCGGCCGTTGTCATAATAAGCTCCCACTTGCCGGGCCAGGTGCGGTTGCGCTTGGCCTGGATGGAAAGCACCATGCACTGGCTGCCAAAGGCGTTGGCAACCTCGGTGATCAGCTCCGGGCGTTTGATGGCCGCCGTGTTGATGGCAACCTTATCCGCCCCCATGGAAAGAATGTGGCGCACATCCTCGACGCTGCGCAGACCGCCGCCCACGCAGACCGGGATATACACATCATCCACGGTTTTGCGCACAATATCCGAAAGGTTGTTACGGTTATACAGGCTGGCCACAATATCAATGTACAGCAGCTCGTCAATGCCCTGCTCATAATATTCCCGTGCAAACAGGTTGGGATCCCCCAGCTTGCGCAGGCCCTCCAACTGGATGCCTTTGACGAGGTTGGTATCCTTGACATCCAGCCGTGCAATCAGGCGGATTTTTTCTTAGCCATAAAAAATTCCTCAGTTCCAGAGCTTTTGGGCAACACCGCACAATTCCCGCCTTGCGGCTTAAGCACCGCTCCGGCAGCTGCGGCACGGCATCTGCGTTGCCAAAATGCTCGATAATACACAAAGTATTATCTGCGCTTTTGGCTTGGCATCTGCCGCACCTCGCTCGCCGTATCGGCACTTAGAATTATGCGGTATTGCCTGGGGTGTTCCTTTTGGAATATCTATAGTATAACCAGCGGAGGCGGGGTTCACAATCAGCAAAACAGCCGCCGTGATGAAATTTTTATCACGGCGGCTGTTTTGTATAAAATTTGAAGTTTTTGTTACAGGGGCGGGAAAACAGCGGAAGATGGTGGGGGCCATGGCGGCCTACATTCGTTTTTCGCAGATCGTGCATTTCATGGTTCGGCCCTTAACGCAAGATGTACATCAGCTTTTATCAATGCGGCATTTTTCCAACGCCTTGGTCACATCACCGTGAATCAGGGTGGAAAGCTGTTCCACCAGCTGGGCGGGGTCCTGGCGCATATCGTTTTTGATCCAGTCCAGTGTCAGCCCCACAAAGGCGAACTTATAAAAGTTGGCGATAAACTCTTTATCCTCCGGGCGAACCGTCATACCGGCGGCGCGCTCCTCAACAACGCCCATCATCAGGTCATAGGTCAGGCGGTAGAGATAATTTTCCAGCTGTTCGCGGCTGATGGAACGGTAGACGCTGGTAAAAAATGCTTTGTCCTTCCGCAGGGCTTCCAGAATCTGCAAAAAGCCCTGCTGCCAGGTATCATAGGTTTTCTGCCCGGCCAGCGCGCGGGCAGCGTCCTCCTCGCAGCACCATTCCACAAGGTCGTAAATATCCTTAAAGTGGTAATAAAAGGTCATGCGGTTGACCCCGCAGTGGTCGGTCAAGTCGCTGACCGTGATTTTGTCCAGCGGTTTGTGGCGCAGCAGTTCCTTGAGCGAAGCTCCAGTGCGCGCTTTGTCATCTGCGACATGGGTAGTCCCCTTTCCATGGGCGATATTGCTTGAACATCATAATATTTATTCTACCACAAGGATGTGAACTTTTCTTGGCAGGAATTTTATGCAAGTTCAAACATGCCGTTGTACAGCTGGTAGTATTCGCCCTTTTGGGCCAGCAGTTCATCATGGCTGCCGCGCTCCACAATGCCGCCGTGTTCCAGCACAATAATGGCGTTGGAATTGCGTACGGTGGAAAGCCGGTGGGCGATAACAAAGACGGTACGGCCCTCCATCAGGCGGTCCATACCTTTTTCAATCAGAGCTTCGGTGCGGGTATCGATGCTGGAGGTCGCTTCGTCCAAAATCAGCACCGGCGGGTCGGCCACAGCAGCGCGGGCAATGGCCAGCAGCTGGCGCTGGCCCTGGCTCAGGTTGGCACCATCGCACGATACCATGGTGTTGTACCCCTGGGGCAGGCGCTCGATAAAGGAGTGTGCGTTGGCAATTTTTGCGGCGGCGATGATCTCTTCGTCGGTTGCATCCAGTTTGCCAAAGCGGATGTTATCCGCCACTGTGCCGGTGAACAGATGGGTGTCCTGCAGCACCACGCCAAGGCTGCGGCGCAGATCACTTTTGCGGATCTTGCGCACATCAATGCCGTCATAGGTGATGGTGCCGGAGTTGATATCATAAAAGCGGTTGATGAGGTTGGTAATCGTGGTTTTGCCCGCGCCGGTGGAACCGACAAAGGCGATCTTCTGCCCCGGTTTGGCGTACAGCGTAACATCATGCAGGGTGGTCTGGCCCGGAATGTAACCAAAGCTGACATCCCGGAACCGTACATCCCCGCGCAGGGGAACGAGAGGGGCGGCGGGGTCGGCACTGTCGCGCCAGGCCCACAGGCCGGTGCGGCGGCCGCCGGCGCTGGCACAAGGGTGCCGTCCGCAGACTTTTCCACACGAACGATCTCGACGGTACCCTCATCGGTTTCCGGCTGTTCGTCAAGCACATTGAAAATGCGCTCGGCACCGGCAAGGGCGGCCAGCAGAAAGTTGCCCTGCTGGGTGAATTGGTTGATGGGCAAAGCAGACTGGCGCACAAACACCAGATAGCTGGCCAGGCTGCCCAGGCTGGACTGGCCGTTCATAACCATCAGTCCGCCCAGCACGGCAATGACCGCATAGTTGATGTAGGAGATGGAAACAACGGCGGGGATCATGGTGGCGGAATACCCCTGGGCACTGGTTCCGGCGCTTTGCAGGCGGGCGTTCAATGCCTGAAAACCTTCCAGGTTGGTCTGCTCATGGTTGAACACCTTGACCACCTTTTGCCCGGCGGCCATCTCCTCCACATAGCCTTCCAGATCGCCAAGAGCCTGCTGCTGGCGGGCGTAGAAGAAACGGCTGCGGTTGGTGCTGAACCGGATGTACCAGAACATGACGGCGTACCCCACCACGACCAGCAGCGAAAGCCGCCAGTTGAGCACAAACAGCAGAACCAGCGTGCCCACCACCTGGATAAAGCTCTGGATCAGCAGAGCAAAGCTGTTGTTCAGCGCGTCCGAGATGGTGTCCACATCGTTGGTGAACAGGCTCATCAGTTCGCCGTTGCGGCGGGAGTCAAAAAAGGAGAGGGGCAGCGTTTGCAGGTGGGCAAACAGGTCCCGGCGGATATCATGCAAGACCTTCTGCGCGGCGCGCACCATGGTCTGGGTGTAGCCCAGGGTAGAAAGCGCGCCCACCGCGTAGATGGCGGCAGTCAGGGCAACACCGCGGACAAGGCCGGGAATGCTGCCGGTTTCCAGAATACCGTTGACCACCGGCTTGATCATGTAGGTACCCAGCAGGTTGGCGAGTGCGCTGACAGCGGTAAGCACCCCAACCAGCCCCAGCATGAACTTGTGGCGGCCAGGTAGTTCAAAAATACCCGGATGGTGTTGCCAAAATGCTGCGGCTTTTTACCGCTGAATGCCTTTGCCATCCGCGTCATCTCCTTTCATCTGGGATGCATAAATTTCCTGGTAGATGGTGTCATTCGCCAGCAGCTCCTTGTGGGTGCCCACGGCGTGAACTTTGCCGTCATCCAGAATCACGATCATGTCGGCATCCATCACCGAGGTGATGCGCTGGGCAATGATGAGCTTGGTTACATCGGTCAGGGCGGCCAGCGCATGGCGGATCTTGCCCTCGGTGGCGGTATCCACGGCGCTGGTGGAATCGTCAAAAATCAGCACTTTGGGGTGCTTGAGCAGGGTGCGGGCAATGCAGAGCCGCTGCTTCTGCCCGCCGGAAACATTCACGCCGCCCTGGCCCATGTCGGTATCCAGGCCGTCCGGCATCCGCTCCAAAAATTCATCAGCGCAGGCGGCGCGGCAGGCGGCCCACAGGGTTTCGTCATCGGCGTTGGGATCACCCCAGCGCAGGTTGTCACGGATGGTGCCGGAGAACAGCAGGTTCTTCTGCAGCACAATGCCCACAGCATCCCGCAGGGCAGCAAGGTAATACCGGCGCACATCCTGCCCGCCGACCTTGACGGTGCCGGAGGTGGCATCGTACAGGCGGGGGATCAGCTGTACCAGCGTTGTTTTTGCCGCGCCGGTGCTGCCGATAATGCCCACCGTTGCCCCGGCGGGAATGTGAAGCGTAACGTGGGAAATGGCATCCCTGGCCGCAGCGGCGCTGTATTTGAAGCTGACGTCCGCAAAATCAATGCTGCCGTCGGCAACGGCGGCAACGGGGTCAGCCGGGGTGGCCAGCGCGGGCTGCTCCTCCAGCACGGCACGGATGCGCCGGGCGCTGGTCAGGGAGCGGGTAAGCTGCAAAAACACGCCGGAGAACATCATGACCGAGTTGAGCACCTGCAGAACATAGCTCAAAAAGGCGGTCAGCTCGCCGACCGTCATCCGGTCGGTCAGAATAAAATTGCCGCCGTACCACATGATGCAGACAATGGCCGTGTACATAACGGCCTGGAACGCGGGCAGGTTGAGCACGGCATACCGGAAGGTGTTGGTGCTGGCGGCGGCCAGCTCGTCATTGACGGTTTCAAACTGCTCATTCTCGTAATCGCCGCGCACAAACGCTTTGATGGCGCGGATGGCGGTTAAGGCTTCCTGTACGCGGCCGTTCAGATGGTCCACAGCAGTCTGCTGGCGGTCATACAGCGGGCCGACCTTGGTTACGATCCAGGCCAGAATAGCGGCCAGGATGGGCGTTGTAATAAGGAAAACGATGGTCAGCTTGGCATTGAGCAAGAACGCCATGCCCAGCCCCATGAACAGCATGACCGGGCTGCGCACCAAAGGCCGCAGGCCGGTGGCCACGGCGTTGAGCATGACCGTGACATCGGTGGTCATGCGGGTAACGAGGGACGGGGTGGAAAAATGGTCCAGGTTGGCAAAGTCGAACTGCTGCAGCTTGCGGTACTCAGCTTCGCGCAGAGCAGCGGCAAAGCCGTTGGCGGCGCGGGCGGCGAACCTGGCGTACAGCAGGCCGGTGATCAGGGCCAGCACAGCGCAGATGATCATCTTGCTGCCCTGCAGCATAATGACCTGCATATCATGGCTGGGCACGCCCTGGTCCACCAGGTCAGACATCAGCATCGGAATGACCATTTCAAAAATACATTCCACAAAAACCAGCCCGACGGCAAGGAATAAATCCCGCCGGTAGGGCTTTAAGTAAGAAAAAACGTGTTTGAGATCCTGCATGTGATTCCAGCTTTCTTGAACGGGCAGCGGCCCGGATGATGAAATACTACCCTTATAATTATAATTCGCGGTGCGGGGCAGGTCAATCAAGAGCAGGCGACAGGTTGGATACAGCGTATACTTGCGCAGAAACGCAAAACAGGGTATACTAATATAATACAGGGCAAGGCTGCGCAAAGCCCCCTGAAAGCTGAATTTACATTCCCGCCCATGCTGCGGCAGACCGGCGGCGCATGATGATAGAAAAGGAAAGTTGAGGCTGCATTTTTTATGAAAAAGGCATTGATCACCGGTGTTACCGGCCAGGATGGCTCTTACCTTTCAGAGTTTTTGATCGAGAAGGGCTATGATGTACATGGCATCATCCGTCGTTCTTCCGTTGACTACCGTGAACGCATTGCCCATCTGGAGGGCAACCCGCATTTCCACCTGCATTACGGCGATATGGGCGATTCGATGAGCCTGGTTGCTGTGATCGGCTCGGTGCGCCCGGACGAAATTTATAACCTGGCGGCCCAGAGCCATGTGCAGGTCAGCTTTGATGTTCCGGAGTTCACGGCCGATGTGGACGCTACCGGCGTGCTGCGCGTGCTGGAAGCCGTGCGCCTGTGCGGGCTGGCGGATACCTGCCGGGTGTACCAGGCTTCGACCTCGGAGCTGTACGGCAAGGTGGAGGAAGTGCCCCAGAACGAAAAAACGCCGTTCCATCCGTACAGCCCCTATGCGGTGGCCAAACAGTACGGTTTCTGGATCACCAAGGAGTACCGTGAAGCATATAACATGTTCTGCTGCTCCGGCATTCTGTTCAACCATGAATCCGAGCGCCGCGGCGAAACTTTTGTGACCCGCAAGATCACGCTGGCCGCCGCCCGCATCAAGCAGGGCAAGCAGGACAAGCTCTACCTGGGCAACCTGTCCAGCCTGCGCGACTGGGGCTATGCCAAGGACTATGTGGAGTGCATGTGGCTGATTTTGCAGAACGATAAGCCGGATGATTTTGTCATCGCCACCGGCGTGCAGCATTCCGTGCGGGAATTCTGCCAGCTGGCGTTCCACTATGTCGGTATTGAGCTGGAATTTGTTGGCGAGGGCATGAACGAAAAGGGCGTTGATAAGGCGACCGGCAAGGTGCTGATTGAGGTAAGCCCGGATTTCTACCGCCCCACCGATGTGGTCAACCTGTGGGGTGACCCCACCAAGCACGCCGGGAACTGGGTTGGAACCCCACCAAGACCAGCTTTGAGGAACTGGTCAAGATCATGGTGGAGCATGACATGGAAAAAGTAGCTGTAGAGCGCGCAGAGGAAAACATCCGCTGCAACCTGGAAGAATACCTGGAAAAAGGCGTTGTAAAATAAGAAAGAAGGCCATTTGTTATGATGGAAAAGAACGCTAAGATCTATGTGGCAGGCCACCGCGGTATGGTAGGTTCCGCCATTGTGCGGGAACTGGAACGCCAGGGATATACCAATATCATTACCCGGACCCATAAAGAGCTGGACCTGTGCCGCCAAGATGCCGTGGAAGAATTTTTTGCCGCCGAAAAGCCGGAATATGTCTTTTTGGCCGCAGCCAAGGTGGGCGGCATTGTTGCCAACCAGAACGCTTTGGCGGACTTTATGTATGACAACATGACGCTGGAAATGAACGTGATTCATTCCGCATGGAAAAACGGCTGCAAAAAGCTGGAATTTTTGGGCTCCTCCTGCATTTACCCGCGCATGGCACCGCAGCCCATGAAGGAAAACTGCCTGCTGACCAGCGAGCTGGAAAAAACCAACGAAGCTTATGCTCTGGCTAAAATCAGCGGCCTGAAATACTGCGAGTTCCTGAACCGCCAGTATGGCACCGACTACATCAGCGTGATGCCCACCAACCTGTACGGCCCCAACGATAACTACCATCCACCCACAGCCATGTGGTGCCCGCGCTGATCCGCCGCTTCCATGAAGCAAAGGTCAACGGGGTGACCAGCGTGACCTGCTGGGGCGATGGCAGCCCGCTGCGCGAGTTTTTGTATGTGGACGATCTGGCAAACCTCTGCGTATTTTTGATGAACAACTACTCCGGCAACGAAACGGTGAACGCAGGCACCGGCAAGGAGCTGACCATCAAGGAACTGACCGAGCTGGTAGCCAAGGTTGTGGGCTATACCGGTGAGATTAAGTGGGATCCCACCAAACCCAACGGAACACCGCGCAAGCTGCTGGATGTTTCCAAGGCAACGGGCCTGGGCTGGACCTACAAGACCGAGCTGGAGGACGGCCTGCGCCTTGCCTATGAGGACTTTTTGAATAACCCCATGCGTGCTGAGCGCTGAGAAAGGCGAAACCATTATGAATATTGTGCTGCTTTCCGGCGGGTCCGGCAAGCGCCTGTGGCCGCTATCCAACGATATCCGTTCCAAGCAGTTCATTAAAATTTTCAAGTGCCCGGACGGAAGCTATGAATCCATGGTGCAGCGGGTGTACCGCCAGATCAAACAGGTAGACAAAGGGGCGACTGTGACCATTGCCACCAGCAAGACCCAGGTTTCCGCCATCCACAACCAGCTGGGGGAGGAAGTGGGCATTTCGGTGGAACCGTGCCGCCGCGATACCTTCCCCGCCATTGCGCTGGCAACGGCCTATCTGGCCGATGTGCAGGGCGTGGACCCGGAGGAGCCGGTGGTGGTCTGCCCGGTGGACCCCTATGTGGAGGATGACTACTTTGAGGCACTGAAAGCCTTGAGTGAGCAGGCTGCCAAAAGCGAAGCCAACCTGGTGCTGATGGGCATTGAGCCGACCTACCCCAGCGAAAAATACGGCTATATTATCCCCAAAAACAGCAGCGCCGTGAGCGATGTTGCAACCTTTAAGGAAAAGCCGGACGCCGAAACGGCAAAGGCTTACATCGCCCAGGGGGCGCTGTGGAACGGCGGCGTGTTTGCCTACAAGCTGCGCTATGTGCTGGATAAGGCCCATGAGCTGATCGACTTTACCGATTATAAGGACCTGTTTGATAAATATGCCGAGCTGAACAAAATCAGCTTTGACTATGCTGTGGTGGAAAAGGAACCCAAGATCCAGGTTATGCGGTTTGCAGGCCAGTGGAAGGACCTTGGCACCTGGAACACCCTGACCGAAGCGATGGGCGAGCCCAGCGTGGGCAAGGCCATGATGAACGATACCTGCACCAACGTGCATGTGGTGAACGAGCTGAACGTCCCGGTGCTGGCCATGGGCTTGCATGATGTGGTGATCTCTGCCAGTCCGGAGGGAATTCTGGTATCGGATAAAGAGCAGTCCAGCTACATCAAGCCCTATGTGGATAAGATCGACCAGCAGATCATGTTTGCCGAAAAATCCTGGGGCAGCTTCCGCGTACTGGATGTGGAGGACGAAAGCCTGACCATCAAGGTGACGCTGAACCCCGGCCACAGCATGAATTACCACAGCCACATGAACCGTGATGAGGTGTGGGTGGTGATTTCCGGCACAGGCCGCACCGTGGTGGACGGCGTGGAGCGCCCCGTGCATGTGGGCGATGTGGTGCAGATGCAGGCCGGCTGCCGCCATACCGTTCTGGCGGACAGCGAACTGCAGCTGATTGAAGTACAGCTGGGCAAAGAAATCAGCGTGCATGACAAACAGAAGTTCCCGCTGGAACAGGAAACAACAAGATAACACGAAGATACAGCAGAGCACCGTGAGCTGATGCCGATAAGGCAGCTTACGGTGCTTTTATGATGCTTCCTGTACTGCCAAAGAGACAAATCATATACGGCAAAATCTGAGTAAAATCAAAACAAACAGGCCCGAACCTGCCTGCACCATTGCGGTGCCGGGGTTCGGGCCTGTTTGCTTGCTTGTAACTACACATTCCATGCGGCAGAGCAGCCAGGGAACGCTGCATGCCGCAAAAAGCTGAATTAGTGGATGAAGAGGCTCAGGATGCAGATGATGACGGAACCGAAAATGGGAACCAGGATGGAACCGATGGTCCAGGTCTTCAAGCTGGTCTTGATATCCATGCCGCTGAAGCTGGTAACCACGTGGAAGTAGCTATCGTTCAGGAAGGACGGACACATGGCGGTCAGGCAGACTGCCAGGCCGGCCAGGTAGGGGTTGATGCCCAGGGTAACCAGCATGGGGGCGATGATGGCAGAACCGGTGATCATAGCGGTGGTGCCGGAGCCCTGCGGGAAGCGCATGATGGTGCCGATGAGCAGGGGAACCAGGATGCCGGGGATGCCGATTGCCACGATGCCGTTGGCCATCATGCCGGCAGCGCCGGTAGCCTTAACGACTGCGCCCAGGGCGCCGCCGCCGGCGGTGATCATAACGATGGGGCCTGCATCGCGCAGAGCGTCGTTCATCATGCCAACAACAGTCTTGTTATCCAGGTCCTTGGCCAGCAGGAATGCGCCCAGGCACAGGGAGATGAACAGAGCGATAACGGGGTTGCCGAGGAAGGTGATGATTTCGCCAACGATGGTGGCCTTGAAAGCGGTCTGGCTGACGAGGGTGTTAGCAAGGATCAGGAAGACGGGGAGCAGCAGGATGGTGAAGGACAGGCCGGCGCTGGGCAGCTTTTCGGTGCTGAGCAGCTCGGTGAAGTCTTCGTTTTCCAGCTCTTTGCCGGCCTTGATCTTGGCGTCGATCTTATCCAGAACCTTCAGCTGAGCTTCGGTGTACTTGCTGCGGTCGATCTCGTAAGGAACGACGAACTGCGGATACTTGTTGCCGAACCAGCGGAACAGGAACACGGAGAAGATGAACAGGGGGATGGAGAACAGCAGACCGGCGATGATGAACATGCCAAGGTCAATGTTGATGCCTCGTTCTGGAAGGTGCTGACAACAGCCAGAGGCCGGGGGTGGGGGGAACCATGAAGTGGGTGATATACAGGCCCATGCCCAGGATGCCACCCAGACCGACCATGGATTTCTTGGTCAGACGGGAGAACTCTTTTGCCAGGGAGGACAGGATGACGAAGCCGGAGTCACAGAAGACCGGGATGGAAACAACAAAGCCGGTCAGGCCCAGAACAACGTCTGCGCGCTTAACGCCGACAAGCTTCAGAATGGTGATAGCCATACGCTTGGCAGCGCCGCTTTTTTCCAAAAAGATACCCATGATGCAGCCGAAGCCGATGACGATACCAATGCTTGTCATGGTACCGCCAAAGCCGCCGGTCACGGTGCTGATGGCAACGCTTAACAGGTTGCCGCCTTCATTGCCGGTGCCAACCAGCAGGTAGTTGCCGGAAAGAACAGCGATCAGGATAGCAGAAATAATCAGGGATGGGAACGCGTGCATTCTAGTGCAGATAACCAGAACCATCATGACGACAACGCCGATCAACATGGCTATGACTGGATTCATAAAAACATCTCCTTGCTTTTAACGTTTAGGCAACACCGCACAATTCCCGCCTTGTGGCTTAAGCACCGCTCCGGCAGCTGCGGCACGGCATCTGCGTTGCCAAAATGCTCGATAAGACATCCAGTATTATCTGCGCTTTTGGCTTGGCATCTGCCGCACCTCGCTCG
>ENA-OQED01000400-OQED01000400.1-human-gut-metagenome-genome-assembly--contig:-NODE-400-length-17264-cov-0.956644_pt1 | contig 17264 bp, 18 predicted proteins | sample MGYA00242790_ERZ504625 | MGnify/ENA primary metagenome ERZ504625 (study PRJEB26092, sample SAMD00036345) | human gut metagenome | host: Homo sapiens | study: EMG produced TPA metagenomics assembly of...
CGCAGCTGGACCCCGATGCGGATGCGTCCGCTGTAATTTCCTGTAATATCCTTTAATTTTTCATCCAGTTCATGGCTCAGCTGCAAAATAAGCTTCGCCTTTTCCACATACTGCTCCCCCGCATAGGTAAGGATAAACTGCTTTCCCACCCGTTCAAATAAACGGACTCCCAGGGATTTTTCCAGATTGTTAATGTATATGCTTAATGCAGGCTGGGAAATGAAAAGCTCCTTTGCCGCTGCTGTAATCGTTCCGTTTTCTGCCAGTGCACAGACGTATTCCTGTTCCTTCAGATTCATGATCATGTCTCCTGTGTGCTGAAATTTTTTTATCTTTCTGTCATGTATTATACTTAATTATCCGAAAGAATGGCAAGATTTATTGCTTTAAACAGCATAATGATCAAAAGTATTTCTGTCTAGGAACTGCTGCTGACTTTATCTCAATACATCCGTTGTAATTACAACAAAAGCGAGACTGCCCGGGAGTTAAATCTCCACCGGCAGTCCCTTATATACCGTTTAAAAAAAATTGAAGAACTAACAGGTCTTAGTTTAAATGACCATGATTCTTTATATCTTCTGGAATCATGCCTCAGGCTGCTGCGCCTGATATGAGTTTATTAATTCCTTTAAATGCTCCGTAAGCTTCGTATTCTCCCGATAATCCACCGGGCAGTCAATGATAACAGGTACCTTCTGTTCAAATGCTTTTTCCAGAGTCGGGATCAGTTCTTCGGCACTGTTGATCCGATATCCGATGGCATGCATACTTTCTGCGAATTTTACAAAATCCGGGTTGGTAAAGTCTACATAGAAGTTCTCTCCATACCGGTCTTCTTCTTTCCATTTGATCAGGCCATAGCTGCAATCATTAAAGACCAGGGTTACAAAAGGAGTTCCGGTGCGCAGGGCAGTCTCAAATTCCTGGCAGTTCATCATAAAACCGCCATCACCAGTAATCGCCAGTACCTTTTTATCCGGGTTGATCAGCTTGGCTGCCAATGCACCCGGAACAGCAATTCCCATGGTGGCAAAGCCATTGGAAATAATACAGGTATTTGGCTCATAACAGTTATAATGCCTTGCGATCCACATTTTATGGGCACCTACATCAGAAATAACGATATCTTCTTTTCCCATTACCTTGCGCACATCATTTAAGATTTTCTGGGGCTTCATAGGAAATTCCATATCTTTGGCATAAGCCTCATGCTCCTTACGCATTTCATCACGAAGCTTAAATGCCCACTCAGGTTTATCATTTCTATGACAACGCATGGCAATATGATTTAAAGAATAGGACAGATCTCCGATGACCTCTACATCCGGCTGATACAGCTTGTTAATGTGGCATGGTCTTGCGTCAATATGGAGAATGGTGTGATTTCCCTTGCTGTTCCATTTATTAGGTGCATATTCTACAATATCATAGCCTACTGCGATCACCAGATCTGCCTCTTCAATAGCAATATTCTGGTAGTCTTTCTGTGGAATACCGATAGTCCATAAAGAATATAGGTTATCGCAGGGGATAATGCCCTTTGCCATCATAGTATTGATCACCGGAATATGCAGTTTCTCCGCAAATTCTGTCAGGGCCTTAGACGCTTTATTTCGGATAGCAGAATGTCCTGCAAGGATCACTGGACGTTTTGCCTGGAAAAGCAGGCCTGCTGCCTCTTCCAGACTTTCTATACTTGCCATTTCCAGGTTCGGCTTATGATGCTTTAAAGGCTGGCGTCCCACTTCACTTTCTACAGGCATAGCTGCAATATTACAGGGCAGGTCAATGTGGCAGGCGCCTGGTTTCTCACTTTCTGCGTATTTAAAGGCAATGCGGACTACCTCGTTTACGGTATCCGGATTTACCACCTGTTTGCTGCGCTTTGTGATCGGTGTAAACATGGTTACAAGATCCAGATACTGGTGGGATGTAAGGTGCATACGCTCCGTTCCTACCTGACCGGTAATGGCGATCAGCGGTGCGCCGTCTGTATTGGCATCTGCCACACCTGTTACCAGGTTGGTAGCACCAGGGCCTAAGGTTGCCAGGCACACACCAGCTTTGCCTTTTAATTTACCGTAAACATCTGCCATAAAAGCTGCGCCCTGCTCATGGCGGACTGTGATAAATTTGATCTTAGAGTCCTTTAACGCCCGCATTACCTCCAGATTTTCTTCTCCCGGAATACCGAAAACATATTCTACTCCTTCATTTTCCAGGCATCTTACTAACACCTGTGCTGCATTCATTGTTTCATTTTCTTTTGTCTGTTTCTGATCGCTCATGATCTGCTGCCTCCCTTTGATCTGATCCTGATTTGTTTTCCATAATATATGGACCCCACAGAACAGAAAAAGCCCCCGAAGATCTAACTCTTCAGAGGCTTCTTTGCCGTTTCATGTTTTCTGGATTCTTTTTCTGAAACGGATTATAGCATCCCAAAACTTCTTTTTCCAACACGAAAATCATTGTTCCGGGTACAGCATTTTTCTTTAATTATAATCCATGAGTTTTATGGACACAAACTTTTTACTCTTCTTTTTCTTCCGGAATTACTTCAATTCCCAGATCCTCTAACTGCTTTGGATCTACAGGAGTTGGTGCCTTTGTCATAAGACAGGAGGCATCTTTTACCTTCGGGAAGGCAATTACGTCACGGATGCTGTCTGCGCCTACCATTAACATGATCATACGGTCGAAACCATATGCCAGACCTGCGTGAGGTGGTACTCCGTACTTAAATGCCTTTAACAGGAAGCCAAACTGGTCATTTGCTCTTTCTGGTGTAAAGCCAAGTACTTCAAACATCTTAGACTGGATATCTGCCTGGTGGATACGGACAGAACCACCGCCCATTTCTACGCCGTTTAATACGATATCGTAAGCCTTTGCACGTACTCTTCCCGGATCGGAGTCAATGTACTGAAGGTCTTCATCCATAGGCATGGTAAATGGATGATGCATTGCTACGAAACGTCCTTCTTCTTCGGAGTACTCTAATAACGGGAACTCTGTTACCCAGAGGAACTTAAAGTCATCTTTCTTTAACAGGTCTAACTGTCTTGCCAGTTCCAGACGCAGGTTGCCAAGTACATCAAATACTACCTTGTCCCTGTCAGCTGCAAAGAGTAATAAGTCACCTGGCTTACCATCCATAGCAGCAACTAAAGCAGCCATTTCCTCATCCTTCATGAATTTAGCGAAGGAAGACTTGTAGGTGCCGTCTTCATTAATAGCAATATAAGCAAGGCCCTTTGCGCCGAAGCCCTTTGCGTACTCTACTAAGGCATCGATCTTCTTTCTTGGCATATGTCCCTGTCCCTCTGCGTTGATACCGCGGACAGAACCACCATTCTCTAAAGCGCTCTTAAATACAACGAACTCGCAGTCCTTAACAACTTCAGAAACGTTCTTTAATTCCATTCCGAAACGAAGGTCTGGCTTATCAGAACCAAAACGGTCCATAGCTTCTCTCCAGGTCATACGCTGGATCGGCAGCTGCAGATCATAGTTGCAGACTTCTTTGAACAGCTTCTTTAACAGACGCTCATTTACGTCTAAAACGTCATCTACGTCTACGAAAGAAAGCTCCATATCGATCTGGGTAAACTCAGGCTGACGGTCTGCACGAAGGTCCTCATCACGGTAGCAGCGTGCTAACTGGAAGTAACGGTCATAACCGGAAACCATCAGTAACTGCTTAAACAGCTGTGGAGACTGTGGCAGTGCATAGAAAGAACCTGGATGTACACGGCTTGGTACCAGGTAGTCTCTTGCGCCTTCTGGTGTACTCTTGATCAGAGTTGGGGTTTCGATCTCTAAAAATCCTTCTTCTGCTAGGAATGCACGGGTCAGAGTAGCAACGCGGCTGCGCAGCATCAGGTTTCTCTGGATGTCAGGACGGCGAAGATCCAGGAAACGGTATTCCAGACGCAGATCTTCTTTTGTCTTGCTCTTTTCTTCAATTGGGAAAGGAGGAGTCTCAGACTCAGCCAGGATACGTAAGGACTCTGCTCTTACTTCGATGGCACCTGTAGCCAGGTTTTCGTTTACAGCGCCGGAACGTGCTTCTACACGGCCTTCTACTGCAATAACGAACTCACTTCTTAATTTCTCAGCTTTCTCAAAGTTTTCGGTTCCGCAGTCGTTTTCCTCGAAAATGATCTGAAGGATACCGGAACGGTCTCTTAAATCAACGAAAATAATTCCGCCTTTGTTTCTGCTCTTCTGAACCCAGCCCATAACGGTTACTTTCTCGCCGATCTGGGCAGAAGTTACTTCTGTACATCTGTGGGACCGCTTCAGTCCTACCATTGATTCTGCCATGATTTTTCTCCTTTATAGCTATTAACTAATAAATTACCCTACTGTATATAAGTACGATTAATGTTTCAGGCTTTCTTTATAGAATTCCTTAAACTCCTGATAGCCTTCTTTTCCAAGCTGTTCCTTCTGGAACTTCTTGTTCTTGTTCATCTGGGCTACCAGTACGCGGACGCCTTTCTTTCTCTCTTCCATTGCTTCACGGATCACAGCTGCTAAAGAAGCGGAGTCAATTCCCTTTTCAAAGAGGAATGCTTTCTTCTCACCAGCACCAGGAACCGTAAATCCATTGTCTAAGAGGATGGTAACGATACGCTCAAAACCAATGGAGAAGCCGCATGCAGGTGTCTCCATACCGGTAAACTTGCCGATCATCTTGTCATATCTTCCGCCGCCTGCTACAGAACCGCCGAAGCCTTCCATGGAAACCTCGAAAATAGTTCCTGTATAGTAGGACATGCCACGTACCAGAGTCGGGTCAAATACAAGGCCAAATTCAGCCTCTGCTACGTCTTTTACAGTCTCCATAATGTGTACCAATCCCTGGCATACAGATGGATCCATTACATCCTTTAAAGTCTCTCCTAACTTCTTAACACCTTCTGCATCATTGGTAACAGTGCGAAGGATCTCCATATAACGGCTTACGCTTTCAGGAGCGTTTCCATTTTCCAGAAGTTCTTTCTCAACACCCTCAAAACCAATCTTGTCCATCTTGTCCAGAGTGATCAGAACGCTGTCCATAGCTTCTTCTGCAAAACCGCAGTAACGTGCCATGCCAAAAAGGATGCCTCTGTCGTTAATTCTTACAGTAAATGCATTGTCCGGGCAGATCTTGCTTAATGCAGTAGTAGTTGCCAGGATCAGCTCGATCTCAGCCAGATTGGTAGGATCGCCTAAAATATCAATATCGCACTGGGTAAACTGACGGAAACGACCCTTCTGGGGGACGGTCTGCTCTCCATACGCTTCCCATCTGTAATGCCTTAAAAGGACTTGGAAGGTTTGCCGCATTATTTGCATAATAACGGGACAGAGGCAGTGTCAGGTCATAACGAAGACCGCTGTCTGCCAGGTCATTTTCTTCCTTTGCTGTCTCTAAATTCAGCTTATCGCCTCTCTTAGATCTTAAAGATCAGCTTCTCATTGTCACCGCCCTGCTTGCTGGTCAGGTTCTCAATATGCTCCACGCAAGGAGTTTCGATCTGTGAAAAACCAAAGCCCTTGTAGGTCTCACGGATCTGGTTCATAACATATTCGCGGATCTGCATCTCTGCAGGAGTGATATCTTTCATCGCCGGTAACCGGCTTCTTTGTTAATGCCATATTTTTCTCCCTGTTTTCTATCTGTTCTCTATCTGTACTATTCCTTTTTTATTGTAATGAACTTTCCCGATTTTGCAAGTCCTTTAGTGAATAATCTTCTCCTTGCGCCCGATCATTTCATCGATCCGGCTGATATACTGCTCTACTTCCTTTACATTCTCGCAGCGTTCCCTTCTGTTTTCAGACGGGAATACCACTTTTGTAGTAGTTCCTGCACCGCAGGCAGCAATGGTCTGCATCTCCTCCATGATCAGGATATTGTAGATACATGCCTTTCCCGGAAGAGAATAACCTACATTTTCAAAGTTGCCTGCCATGTTTTTCTGGCGGTAGAGATAATATGGTTCCATACCCATTCTGCGGGCACAGGCTTCACTTAAAGCAATCATTTCCGGTGTGTTGTTGATCTTTAAGTCCGCATATTCTTCCTTAAACATGTTCAGTCTTGCAGCACGTTTAATAGCAAGAGAATGAACGGTCAGAGAGTCTGGTTTTAAGGCTTCGATCTCTTCTAATGTATGTTTTACATCATCCAGATCTTCCCCTGGAAGTCCCATGATCAGGTCCATGTTGATGTTGTCAAAGCCAAGTTCTCTTGCAATGTGGAACTTTTCTTTTACATTTTCTACTGTATGACGGCGGCCGATGAGATCCAGGGTCTTCTGGTTCATGGTCTGTGGGTTAATAGAAATACGGCTGATGCCATGGGAAGCTAAAACCTTTAACTTTTCTTCTGTAATGCTGTCCGGACGTCCTGCTTCTACGGTGAATTCCAGCGCATTCTTTGTATCAAACAGCTGCTCTAATTTACATAGATAGCGTCAATGTCCTCTGCAGGCAGGGAAGTCGGTGTACCGCCCTCCAAAATAAATGGTATCAAGAGGTCTTCCCTTCATCTTTTCCGGCTGTATATTCCAGTTCCTTAAATAAGGCTTCCAGATACAATCCGGTACGGCCTTTCCACTTACTGATAGGATAAGAAGTGAAGGAGCAGTACAGGCAGGTAGTCGGGCAGAATGGGATACCTACATATAAGCTGTAACCTCTGTCATAGTCCAACGGCTCTAACAGACGTTTTTCCCTTGCTGCGATCTCAATGCTCAGATTGATCTTCTCATCGCTGGTCATGTAAGTTTCTTTCATGAATTTGCGGATGTCTTCTTCCTTCCATCCATCTTCCAGACGGCTTAATGCGATCTTGGTAGGACGGATCCCTGTAAGAGAACCCCATGGAAGTTCATGGCCAGTACGCTTTACAAGCATCTGGTAGAATAATTTTTTAATAACGTTTTTTGTGGCAGAGTGGTCTGAGAGATCTGCTTTTCCTGTGGAATGGGCAGCCAGAGTCCAGCCTTCCAGTTCTTCCCCATTTTCTAGTTTTTCCCAGATCCCAATAACAGCTTCCCCGTCCTCTAATCTGGTCTGTACATAAAAATCAACGCCCTCTTTTACTTCATGGGCATAAGTCTCACCCGGATAAAAAGACATCAGAAGTTCTCTGATGTCCTGTTCATATGCATTATCCTGTATTAATAATCCGATCATTTTCTTCCTGCTTTCTATCTATCGTACCTCTTTCGTACTTATCTGTAATACGGAATAGGATTGTGCTCCTTTTCATAGCCAATGGTAGTTGGATCCCCATGTCCCGGATAGACCATAGTATCTTCCGGAAGCACAAATAATTTATTTAAAAGGGAATCCGCTATATCACTGCTGCTTCCTGTTGCCAGGTCTGTACGGCCATAGGACTCATAAAACAGCGTATCACCGGAAAGAAGTACCTCTTCTTCCGGAATATAGTAGCTGACGGAACCTGCTGTATGTCCAGGTGTTGCAATGACTTTCCATTTATATCCTAAAAGTTCTAATTCATCCCCGTCATGGACCAGTACATCTGCATGGAAACTGGTCTGTTTTCCAGGCACATGGCAGGACAGATTAATAGAAGTATCTGCCAGCATGGCATCTTCTGTTTCAGAGGCATATACAGGAATGTGGAATGCCCGCTTTACCTCAGGCACTCCGATAATATGATCAAAATGTCCATGTGTTAAAAGCACTGCCACCGGTGTTACACCCTGTTCACTGCATTTATTTAAAATATAGGCTCCATTATCTGCCGGGTCTACCACTACGCCTTCTTTGGTATCGTCGTTGTAGACAGATAGCAGTTTGTGCTCACCATTCCAAGCACCATGGTCTTTATCCTGAAATTACTCATAGTTCTCCTTCTATATGGCACTGTCTGCCACTGCAGATCCGGCCGGATGCAGCAGTTTCATCAGCCTGTAGTTCTCTGGATATCCAGAACACCGTCGATCTGGCGGATCTTATCGGTAATACGGTTCAGTTCTTCTGTTCCATGGATATCAAAGGTCATAATGATGGTGGCGCGGCCCTGCTTGCTGGTACGCACGTTCATGGAAGTAATATCGATCTGCTTTTCTGTAAATACCTTTGAAATATCTGCAAAAAGGCCGATACGGTTGTTTGCGAAGATCTGGATCTCAGTGGAATACTGCTCTGTACTGGTAGAATTTTCTGCTACCTGCCACTCAGCATCGATCAGCCGTCCTCTTTCATCTTCCGGAAGGTTGATCACATTGATACAGTCTGTACGGTGGATGGAAACGCCTCTTCCTCTGGTAACAAAACCAACGATCTCATCACCAGGTACAGGATTACAACATCTGGAGAAACGAACTGCCAGATCATGAAGTCCCTTGACCACGATACCGCTCTTATTCTTGCGTACAGTTGCTTCGCCGCTTCTTCCATCTGTATCGGCAATGCCGTCCAGAACTTCTGCGTCAGTGATCTCACGTTTCAGCTTCTTCTCCCGCTCTTCCAACATCTTGTTAATGACCTGGCCCTCTTTTAAGCCACCATGTCCAATAGATGCAAGAACAGAATCCCAGTCTTTAAAGGCATAGCGGTTCATTACCTTTTCCATAAATTCCGGTTTGGAAAGGTCCGCCAGATTAATGCCTTTTGCCTTACAATAACGGTCAATGGCATCACGGCCGCGGATGATATTATCCTCTTTCATCTGGGTCTTGAACCACTGATTGATCTTATTTTTGCCTGTGTACTGCGTACCAGCTTCAGCCAGTCGCGGCTTGGTCCCTTGGAATTCTGGGAGGTAATGATCTCAATACGGTCACCATTCTGGATCTGGTATTCAATAGGAACCAGTTTTCCATTAACTCTGGCGCCTACCATCTTATTTCCTACCGCACTGTGGATGGAATAAGCAAAATCAATAGGAGTAGAGCCGCTTGGAAGAGTCTTTACATCACCGGACGGAGTGAAACAGTAAACACTGTCAGAGAACAGGTCTAAATCACCCTTTACCATGCTTAAAAACTCTTTGGAATCATCTGTATCACGCTGCCACTCCAAAATCTGGCGCAGCCAGCTTAATTTCTCTTCTTCTTTTCCGGCAGCGATCTGTCCGCTTCCGCTCTCTTTGTATTTCCAGTGAGCAGCGATACCATACTCAGCAGTACGGTGCATCTCGTAGGTACGGATCTGGATCTCAAATGGCTGTCCGGTGCTGCCGATCAGAGTTGTATGCAGAGACTGGTACATGTTCTGCTTCGGCATAGCGATATAGTCTTTAAAACGACCAGGAATTGGCTTGTACATTTCATGGATCACACCAAGAGCTGCATAACAGTCTTTTACTGTGTCTACCATGATACGCACAGCAAACAGATCGTAGATCTGATCCAGGGTCTTGTTCTGCTTTAACATCTTCTTATAAATACTGAAGAAATGCTTTACTCTGCCGCCTACGGTGGCTTCAATGCCTGCTTCGTCTAAATGTGCCTTTACTTCATCTACAATGGACTGGACAAAAGCTTCTCTTGCATCTTTGCGCAGATCCACTTTTTCTACCAGGTCATAATAAACTTCCGGCTTTAAAAACTTAAGTGATAAGTCATCTAATTCGATCTTAATCTTGGAAATACCCAGACGGTCTGCAATAGGAGCATAGATCTCCATGGTCTCCCTTGCTTTTTCCTTCTGCTTCTCCGGCTTCCAGTACTGGCCGGTACGCATGTTGTGAAGACGGTCTGCCAGCTTAACGATGATAACGCGGATATCCTTTGCCATTGCAAGGAACATCTTGCGCAGGTTCTCAGCCTGGATCTCCACTTTATCTTTATCCCAGTTTAACTGAGTCAGCTTGGTAACACCGTCTACCAGGAAAGCAACCTCCGGACCAAACTCTTTGGTCAGCTCATCCAGTGTCATGACGGTATCTTCTACTACGTCATGAAGAAGGCCGGCTGCAATGGTCTCCTTGTCCATCTCCAGATCAGCCAGGATAATAGCCACACATAAAGGATGGATGATATAAGGCTCTCCAGACTTTCTCTTCTGATCCTTATGTGCTTCTGCAGCGACCTTGTATGCCTTTTCGATCATGGAAATATCATCGGAAGGATGGTATTTATGGATCGTTTTGACCAGATCCTGATACAACACTTCCGGGCTGGTAAAGTCCGCCGGAGCTTCAAGCTCTATATCCAGTTTTTCTTTTGTTCCCTCTTTTCCCATATATGTGGCCACCTTTTTACAAATAATTAGTTACCATTATAATTTTTTTTAAATAAAAAAGCAAGGTCTGGTATACCTATTACTTTCTTATGAGTTCTGATTACTTACCCTCATAGATAATAGCAGACTCAACATCATAGCCCTTTAAAAGTTCTCTTCCCTTAAGTCCTGCCAGTTCCATTACAAAACAGATCTTCACTACCTTGCCGCCCAGTTCTTCGATCAGCTTGATAATTGCTTCCGTAGTACCACCGGTAGCGATCAGGTCATCAATGATAACAACCTTCTGTCCAGGAGTAATGGAGTCCTTGTGCATCTCAATCTCTGCAGTGCCATATTCCAGTGCATACTTTGCAGAAACAGTCTCGCAAGGCAGTTTTCCTTTTTTGCGGACCGGAACAAAGCCCTTGTGCTCTGCATAGGCAACCGGCACACCAAAGATAAATCCTCTGGACTCAGGACCTACTACTACATCATAATCTACATCCTTTAACATATTGCGGATACTGTCCACTGCCAGGTGCAGACCGTCTGCATCCTGAAGGATGGTAGTTACGTCCCTGAAAATAATACCAGGTTCCGGAAAATCCGGGATGCTTCTTACATATTCTTCCAGCTTTTTCATATTTATATCCTCGTTTCTTTAAAATTTACTTAAGCGACTCATCTTGCACGGCTATGCCGCACAAGATGCATCGGAATATTACTTCTATTATACTTGCTCTGGCGGACACTGTAAACCCCGGGCAGTACACGCCCCTCAAATCTTTATTCCAATCTTCCCTGAAATATGGTAATATGTCCTTGTTATTTTCAGAACATATCGATATATCGTGAGGTTTTACATATGACTGGCTTAGGTACACTTGTAAATATGGCTGCTATCCTTATCGGAAGCGGTATTGGACTTTTATTAAAAAATGGCATTCCCAAACGGCTGCAGACCACGATTTCCAGCGCAGTGGGGCTCTGTGTGGTCTTTGTTGGTGTTACAGGCGCTATCAAGCTGATGAACGTATCAGGAACTACCTTTGAGACCAAAGATACGTTAGTGGTAGTCATCTGCATGGCAATCGGCGCTGCCATCGGTGAATGTCTGGATCTGGAACAGAGAATGGAAAACCTGGGGGACTGGGTCAAATCCAAGCTTCCAAATGGTTCCTCTTCCTCCAACTTTACAGAAGCCTTTGTAAGCACCTCCCTTGTTTTCTGCATCGGTGCCATGGCGATCGTCGGTTCCATTGAAGACGGTTTAAACCATGATTATACCATGCTCTTTACAAAAGCTGTTATGGACGGTGTGCTTTCCATTGTTTTTGTAGCATCCTTAGGTATCGGCGCTGCATTTTCCATGTTTCCCGTAGGCATCTACCAGGGAAGTATCACTCTTCTTGCAGGTCTGGTAAAACCCTATCTTACAGACCTGATGATCGGACGCCTTTCCTGCATCGGTTCCATCCTTATCTTTGCCCTTGGTTTAAATCTGACCATCGGAACAAAGATCAAGATCGCAAATATGCTTCCGGCTGTATTCCTGCCGGTTATCGTATGCCTGTTGGGATTTTAAAACAGGTTATGGTTGTCATTGTGAATATGATTATGAAAGGACATTATCATGTTAAAAGAAGAAAGACAGACCTGGATCTTAAATAAACTTCATACCTCCGGAAAGGTAGTAGTCAGCCACCTGGCCGGGGAATTAAAGGTTTCCGAAGATACCATACGCCGTGACCTGTTAGACCTGGACCAGAAAGGACAGTTAAAACGGGTATTTGGCGGTGCCATCCCTCTGGAAAAACCGGTCATCAACTTCTTTGACCGGGAAACCGCGGATGTTGCCTTAAAACAGCAGCTTGCCATGCGGGCACTGGAATTTCTGGAGCCGGACCAGCTGGTTGCCATTGACGGCAGCAGCACCAATCTCCAGTTTGCCAAAAATATCCCTGATAATTTAAAGCTTACAGTTCTTACCAACAGCTACAGCATTGCCCATGTATGCTCCTTAAAAGAGCAGATCCGGGTTATTATCCTGGGCGGTGATCTGTTAAAAGACTCCATGACCACAGTAGGGGAAGTAGCCGCTGCCCAGGCTGCTACCTATCACCCGGATCTGTGCTTCATGGGTGTCTATGCCATCCACCCGGAATACGGCATGACCATTCCTTATCCCGAAGAAGTCAGCATCAAACGCCAGCTGATCCACTCCTCCAGCCGGGTCATCGCACTGGTAAATCCCATCAAACTGAACACTGTTTCACGATACCAGGTGTGTGGGATCGAGGATTTTACAACTCTCATCACAGATGGAAATGTGCCGCAGGAGATGGCATCACGATATAAAAACAGAGGATTAGATTTCCTGTAAAACAGTTTGAGCCGCCCGGTATGGGCGGCTCTTACTTCTTCCAATCAAAAAAACTGCGTCAAAATGACCGTTCGATTTGCAAATATCAATTGTACACATCTTGAGCGCAGCTGTACGAATGTGGCGGACAAAGTCCGATACAGGCGAACAGGTGCATGCGAAAGCCAGTGTACAATGATACTTGCAAATCGGTTTCAGGTGATTTTGACGCAGTTTTTTCCTCTACTTTATTCACCAAATACTGCCTTATAATCAGCCTGGAACTTGGCAATTCCCTGGTCAGTTAAAGGATGCTTGGTCATCTGCTCTAATACCTTGTATGGAACAGTTGCAATATCAGCGCCAGCCTTTGCGCAGTCGATCACATGGATCGGGTTGCGGACACTTGCTGCAATGATCTCAGTTTCGATGTTGTGCATCTGGAAGATCTCAGTGATATCATAGATCAGATCAATACCTGGCATGGAAATATCATCCAGACGTCCTAAGAATGGGGATACATAGGTAGCGCCTGCTCTTGCAGCTAACAGTGCCTGTGCTGCGGAGAAAATCAGAGTTACGTTGGTCTTAATGCCTTCTGCGTGAAGAACCTTAACTGCCTTTAAGCCTTCTACAGTCATAGGGATCTTAACAACCATGTTTGGATGGATCTTAGCGATCTCACGGCCTTCTTCGATCATTCCTTCTGCTGTTACAGTAGTTGCCTTTACTTCGCCGCTGATCGGTCCGTCAACGATAGAGTGATCTCTTTGATAACCTCTTTAAAATCACGGCCTTCTTTTGCGATCAGGGATGGGTTTGTGGTAACACCACAGATAATTCCCATATCATTTGCCTTGCGGATATCATCTACATTTGCTGTGTCAATAAAAAACTTCATGAAATAGTCCTCCTCTTACATTTTGCTTCCCACCGATACCGGATTGCTACGTGTTTTTACCCCGGTATCATTTTATACTTGTATTATATCGCAGACCATGCACATGTCAAGCAAATTTCCGCATTACTTTGCCACATTTTATGGCTATACGTGCAAAATAACGCATTAAAAATTTGCATATCATGCATAAAAACGCATTAAAAAGAGCCCGGCCTGCGGACTCTTTCGTGTTTACATCTAAATCCCCTTACATAATACGCACATTTTTCAGTGCACCGGTCTTGCAAAACTGGGTCCATTCGCATACATTTACTGCATGATCCCCAATACGCTCTAAGTATTTGGCAATCATCAACAGGTCGATCCCCTGGTCTGCATGGGACGGCGCAGATTTTAACAGCTCCACCACATCCGATTTTACCTGATTAAACAGCGCATCCACCTCATCATCCCTGCGGATGATCTCCTCTGCCTCTTCCACGTCCTGCTTAAATAAATGCTTCTACTGCATCATGGACCATTTTCTGGGCTGACGCTGCCATAGCAGGAAGATGCTGTACAATGTGGTATGCATGATCACTCTTAATCCGCAGGATCAGCTCTGCAATATCAGATGCATGATCTCCAATACGCTCCAGATCCGTTACCACCTTAAGAGCAGTGGAGATCTGGCGCAGATCCCTTGCTACCGGCTGCTGGCGAAGGATCAGGGACAGACAACGGGACTCAATGGCACGTTCCATGTCATTTACATTCCGGTCTCCTTTAATAACATCCTCTGCCATGGTATAATTCTGGTCTTCAAATGCCACGAAAGTCTGCTCAATGGCTTTTTCCACCATCATGGCCATATCACGCAGGCATTTATTCAACTCCTCTAATTCATGTTCATAAGTAATGCGCATCCCTTATGCCCCTTTCCGTTGCTTTTCCAACATTTTCGTAACTCTACATTCTCACATTTTACCGTAGGATCACATTCCATCAACCAAAACGTCCGGTAATATAATCTTCCGTTCTCTTGTCCTTTGGCATGGTAAACAGTTCATCTGTGGTAGCATATTCCACTACCTCGCCTACCAGGAAAAATGCTGTATAATCTGCAATACGGGTTGCCTGCTGCATGTTGTGGGTAACAATAGCAACCGTATACTTGCTCTTCAGATCGTCCATCAGGTCCTCGATCTTTAAGGTAGAAATCGGGTCCAGTGCAGATGTAGGCTCATCCATTAACAGAACCTCCGGCTCTACTGCCAGCGCTCTTGCAATACAAAGACGCTGCTGCTGACCACCGGAAAGTCCCAGTGCAGATTTCTTTAAACGGTCAGAAACCTCATCCCCATAAAGCTGCGCCCTTTAAACTGCGCTCTACGATCTCATCTAACTGTGCCTTGTTCTTGATACCGTGAATTCTTGGGCCGTAAGCCACATTATCATAAATACTCATCGGAAATGGATTTGGCTGCTGGAACACCATTCCCACTTTTTTACGAAGAAGTGTGGTGTCTACCTGCGGATCATAAATATCTTCCCCGTCAAGAAGCACGGTTCCCTCGATCTTTACATTTGGAACCAGGTCATTCATACGGTTTAATGTTTTTAAATACGTAGATTTTCCACATCCGGATGGTCCGATAAATGCAGTGATCTTATTTTCATAAAGGTCCAGATTAATATTTTTCAGTGCATGATTTTCTCCATAGTACAGGTTCAGGTTTCTGTGTGGAGATCTTTACTTTATTTTCCATATATACTCATTTCCCTTTCGCGTCTTTCACGTTTATCTTGTCTCTACATTAAACCGGTGGGACAGATATTTTGCCAGTTGCGTTGATTGCCAGTACGATCACCAGAAGAACAACTGCTACGCCGAAAGCTTCATTGTATTTTGCCTTCTGCATAAACAGATACAGCTGGATAGTCAGTGTACCACCTGACTCAAGTACCTTGCCAAACAGGTTCTTTGGAAGGTAATAGCCGCTTCCTGCAGTAAACAGTAAAGCTGCAGACTCACCTACGATACGTCCGATCGCCAGGATAACACCTGTAAGGATACCAGGCATAGCGCTTGGAAGAAGGATGGTGCGGATCATATACCACTTAGTAGCACCAATTCCCAGTGCACCGTGACGGTAACTGTCAGGAACGGTCTTTAATGCTTCCTGGGTGGTTCTTGTGATCAGTGGAAGGATCATTAAAGTCAGTGTCAGGGAACCGGTAAGAATGGAGTAGCCCAGTCCCAGTGTATTTCCGAAAAATACCATTCCGAAAAGACCAAATATAATAGAAGGAATACCGGAAAGTGTTTCTGTTGTAAATACGATCAGACGGACGATCTTTCCCGGTTTTGCATACTCATTTAAGTAAACCGCAGAACCTACACCAATAGGAGTTGCGATCAGCAAAGTGATCACTACAATATAAAGAGTGTTGATAATATTTCCAAGGATACCGAAAGTTCCCTTTGTAGCGCTGGAAACAGTGCTTAAAAAGGAACAGGTCACATGTGGGACACCTCTTACAAAGGTATAACCTAAAATTCCGATGAGAAGGAGCATAGAGAGACTGGCACATCCGTAGATAATACCGGTTAAGATCACATCTGTGCTGCGGATGCGTTTTCCATAAATGCTTTCCCGGATCACGGAGTTTTCATTGATACGGATAGCGGCTTCACCTGTCATTTTGTTTTCTCTCCCTTCTTCAGAATACTGTTTAAACCAATGTTGATGATCATGATAAATGCAAATAATACAAGACCGATGGTAAATAATACTTCTCTGTGCAGTCCGGATGCATATCCCATTTCTGCTACAATAGCAGTAGTCAGGAAGCGGACGGAGTTAAATGGAAGGGGGAAGTTTACGGAACTTCCGGATACCAGTGTAATAGCCATTGCCTCGCCGATGGCTCTTCCTGTTCCTAAAACAACGGCTGTGATAATACCGGATTTTGCTGCAGGAAGGATCACCTGGAAAATAGTCTGGATCTTTGTAGCGCCTAATGCAAGGGAAGCGCTTTTTAAATGACCCGGAACAGCTCTTAATGCAGACTCACTGATGTTGATAACGGTTGGAAGGATCATCAGCGCCAGTACCAGCACTGCGGAGATCAGGTTTGCGCCGCCGGTATACTGATGAGTAGAAGAACCTTTAAATACAGCCAGTTCCATTTTATACATCAGAGGATTTAAGATCAGGATGCCTAACAGACCGTAGATAACGGACGGGATACCTGCTAACAGCTCTACTGCCGGCCGGACTACATTTGCCAGTTTTTTCGGCGCTACTTCTGCCAGGAAAACTGCTGTCATCACGCCAACCGGCACACCGATCAGGATCGCCAGAAAGGTTCCCACAATGGATGTAAGGATAACATACAGGATACCAAAGCTTGGTGTAGCAGCAGCCGGCTGCCATAAGGTACCAAAAAGGATATCCAGGATGCCTACTTTAAACAGCGCCGGTGTACCGCTGAATATCATATATAATGTAATGGAAGCAACAGCCAGAACAGCGAAAAAGCCGCATGCGGTGAAGATCGCTTCTGCAGCTCTTTCTACTGTAGACTTGCTGCCATGATGGGAACGGACGGAAAATGTTTCCTGTGTCATTGCAGACAGTCTCCTTTCGTTTTGTATGACTCACACTTTTTATCGTCTTTATTTCTTTTTCGTGTTATCTGTCCACTGATTATTTGTCAGCTGTGATCAGACCTACAGATTTTACAAGTTCAGAACCTTCGTCAGAGTAGATGAAGTCAAACAGTGCCTTTACAAGATCGCTCTGCTCGCTG
>ENA-OQED01000401-OQED01000401.1-human-gut-metagenome-genome-assembly--contig:-NODE-401-length-17210-cov-1.098343_pt1 | contig 17210 bp, 17 predicted proteins | sample MGYA00242790_ERZ504625 | MGnify/ENA primary metagenome ERZ504625 (study PRJEB26092, sample SAMD00036345) | human gut metagenome | host: Homo sapiens | study: EMG produced TPA metagenomics assembly of...
TTGGCCTCCAGTGCGCGGCCGCCCTTTTCGCCCTTGTTGATGCAAAAGCGGCAGATGGGGCCGATAAGGGGCTTGTGATAGCCCCAGATGAGAAACTTGCGGGCGAACAGGTAGATGAAGGGCACCGGGATCATGTTGCCCAGTACGCACAAAAGGTAGGTGGGCAGCACCGGCAGCCCCATGCCCAGCCCGATGGGGATGGCCCCGCGCAGCTCAATGATGGGCACCATGGAGATAAGGAAGATCAGAAGATAATTTTTCAGCATTGGCTTCTCCTTATATTACAGGTCGATCTGCAGCTCCACCGGGCAATGGTCGGAGCCAAAGATCTCGTTGTGGATCTCGGCGGCGCGGATGCGGTCTGCAATGCGCCGGGAAACGATAAAATAGTCGATGCGCCAGCCCGCGTTCTTTTCCCGCGCGTGGAAGCGGTAGCTCCACCAGCTGTACTTCACCTCGTCCGGGTGCACCACCCGGAAACTGTCCGCAAAACCCGCCGCCAGCAGCTCGGTCATTTTGGCGCGCTCCTGATCGGTAAAGCCTGCGCTCATGCGGTTGGTCTTAGCGTTTTTGATATCCATCTCGGTGTGCGCTACGTTCAGATCGCCGCACAGGATCACCGGCTTTTTTGCGTCCAGTACCAGCAGGTACGCCCGGAAGGCGTCCTCCCACTCCATGCGGTAGTCCAGCCGCTTCAGCCCGTCCTGACTGTTGGGGGTGTAGCAGTTTACCAGATAAAAGCCGGGGTATTCCAGCGTCAGCACCCGCCCCTCGTGGTCATGCTGTTCCAGCCCGATGCCGGTGGTCACCGCCAGCGGTGCCGTTTTGCACCAGCAGGCCGTGCCGGAATAGCCCTTTTTCTCGGCCGAATAGGTATATTCGGTGTAGCCCTCCGGCGCAAAATCTGCCTGTCCCGGCTGCATCTTGGTCTCCTGCACTGAGAAGATGTCCGCGTCCAGCGCGGCAAAACTCTCGGCAAAGCCGTGGGTCAGGCAGGCGCGCAGGCCGTTCACGTTCCAGCTGATCAGTTTCATGCTTTTCTCCTTATTGTTATGCCTGATATTTTGTTTTCCATGCGCCGCTGCGGAAGCGCAGCACAAAGCAGGTCACGCGGCAGGTCCAGTCGATGACCATAGCCACCCACACACCCACAGCGCCCCAGCCCATGCGGACGCACAGCAGATAGCTGAAGCCCAGCCGCCAGCATGCCATGCTGAGGATGGACACCACCATGGTAAATTTCACGTCGTTGGCCGCGCGCAGGGCGTTGGGCAGCACGAAGGACAGCGGCCAGAAGATGATGGCGCAGCCCGCGTGGATGGTGACCAGCGTAATGGCCAGCTCCATGGTCTCGCCGGAAAGGGCGTAGATGCCACCAGCTGCCGAAGGAACAGCAGGATCGCTCCGTTGGAAAGCCCCATGGTGATGTAAGCCCACAGCAGCAGTTTGCGGGTGTAGTAAACGGTCTGTTCGTGGTCGCCGGCACCGATGCAGCGCCCCACCACCGTGATCATGGCCAGACTGATGGCCTTGCCCGGGATGACACCCATGCCGTCCAGATTGTTTGCCACTGCGTTGGCTGCGATCTGCACCGTGCCGAAGGTGGAGATCATGCTCACCACCAGAATGCGTCCGGCCTCGAACAGGCTGTTTTCAAAGGCCGAGGGGATGCCGATGCCCAGAATGCGCTTTGCCATGCCGCCGTCCAGCCGCAGGGTCTTGGGCACGGTAAGCACCGCATCCTCCCGGTAGCACTTGCGCAGGATCAGCGCCGCAGCCACCACGCGGGACACCACGCTGGGCCACGCTACGCCGTCCACGCCCATTTTGAAGCCGAGATGCACACCGCGTTGCCCACGATGTTGATGATGTTCATCAGAAAGCTGATCTGCATGGAGATCTTGGAGTTGCCGATGCTGCGGAACAGTGCCGCACCGCCGTTGTACAGCGCCAGAAACGGGTAGCTGAGGGCGATGATCTGCAAATACTTCACGCCCGCGTCCAGCACGTCGGTATCAATAGAGCCGTAGAACAGCCGGATCATAGGGCGGGCCAGCACAAAGCATACCACGCCGATCACCACACCGGACAAGCCGCTGAGCAGCAGCAGCTGGCCGGCGCTTTTGTCGGCATTCCCGCGCTCTTTTGCGCCCAGATACTGGCTTACCACCACCGCGCCGCCGGTAGCCAGCGCCGCAAACAGCACGATGATAAGGTTATTGATCATATCCACCAGACTGACGCCGGAGATGGCCGCCTCGCCGCAGCGGGACACCATCATGGTGTCGGCCATGCCCACCGTCACTTCCAGCAGCTGCTCCACCAGCAGCGGGATGGCCAGTACCAGCAGTTCCTTCTGGCTGAACAGCGGCTCCCGCCCGCCGTTCAGCCTGTTTTTTTCATTGCCATGCAGTAGCTTTGTCATTCGTTTCTCCCCTCCCGGCACCGGGCACTTTTCCGATACGCCGCCGCTGTCCGGCGCGTGCATTCTTCCGGTTGCAGCAGATGTGTCCATCTTAACACACCACCGGCTGCTTGTAAAGCGGTGCAGGCTACATCCCGCGAAAAACCGCTTTCCGAATAAAGGCTTCCCCCAAAGGGTGAAGGCTTTTGCTCCGGACAGGCTGCAAAAGTTGATTCCATTGCCTGCCGGTTTTATAAAGGTGTCCCTGTGCGGTTTTCCGACTGCCATTCTGTTTTATGCTTGTTCGTCAGTTTGCCGGGAACTTTCCGTAAAATTTGTGCGTTTCTACAAAAATGCGATTTCCCGCGTATTTTTGGGGAGAAATTTTAAAAAACCTCTTGCAATTTCTGTTCTAAAGTGGTATGTTGTATCCAACAAAAGCGAAACTTGGATACATCTTCTCTTTGGAGCGGCAACTTCGGCTCCGTATACGCCTTTGTTTTTACCTTGCTATTTTCTTCATTTACCTTCTTATCATTTACCCTGCCTGTCCCGCAAGGGACGAGAAAAGCGATGACCCACCTGCACGGGTCGTCGCTTTTTCTTTTGCCCGCAGGGGGCAGAGTACAAGCCGCAAAAGCACTGCTCTACAAGATGACGTGCCGCAACTGCTTTTCCCCTGTCCTGCCCCCAAAAAGTTTGTTTGAATAAACATCCCTGCTTTTTCTTGACATCCCTTTGTATGCGTGTTATCTTAATTTCCGTCAATTAGCTTACCCTAACCATCTGAGGGGCTTTACCCCGCAGGTTTTTTCTTTGCGCGCAATGTTAGGTTCAGCTAACTATATGGCAGTGCTTTTCTGTCATTGTGATGAAAGGAGTATTTTTCATGAGAACAAAGAAATTTCTTTCCCTGCTGCTGTCGGCGGCTATGGCGTTCAGCCTGCTGACCGCTACCGCCTTTGCAGCAGCCCCTGCCGAGGAGGAAAACAGCTTTTTCGATTTTCTGCTGGGCAAGAAGTACACCTATCTTTATGCTGCCCTGACTTGGGACGAGTATTGGGCAAACGAGAAGGTCTACGCCGCCGGCAGCACTGCCGCCTCTGCGCAGCTGGACAGCCACGAGGAGCAGGATCTGGGCGCATTTGACGCCGTTTCCCGCGCTACCGTCAACCACGGTCTGCACCGCGGCAGCTTCCAGAGCACTGCCGTGATCTACGCCAAGGACGGCAGCAGCTACACCGTTTCTCACTGGTCGGACGATGGCAAGACCATCTATCTGGCCAATGGCACCACCGTGGGCTGGAACCGCGGCACCATTACCAAGGCCGATGGCTCCACCGTGCAGATGGACCACTACGAGGTGCTGGGCACCAAGTATGTGCCTGTGCGCGTAGCCACCAGCGACCTTGCAGATTTCTGCTCCAAGTACACCGTGGTGGAAAACGGTGGCCAGCTGGTGGGCGGCTACTCTGAAAAGAACCTGACCGCCTACGCCCTGACCGCTGCGGTGGACAAAAACACCAACGGCCTGAAGTACGCAGCCAAGAGCGGCGACGGCTACACCTTCTCCGCCGCACACACCGGCTCCGGCTCCGGCGTGGCAGAAGCCGCCCAGAAGGCTGCTGAGGGTCTTACCGTGAACCTGCGCAGCGGCAGCGACGTGGGCAGCTTTGGCGAGTTCATCCGTGTGGACCTGAACGGCAACTACGGCGAGCTGGGCTCCCGGATGCAGTCTGTGGTGTGGACCTACTACGGCAACGACAGCACCTACACCCACGCCAAGGCCTCCTATGGCACCAAGTTTGCAGCTGACAACTGGATGCACAAGTCCATGGGCATCCAGCTGGGTCTGAGCGATTCCGCCCGCTGCCAGCTGCCGGAGGGCACCGATGGCACCGGCTACTGGACTATCACCATCCGCGCACTGGGCTATGCCGACACGGTGGTGAAGTTCCAGACCACTGCCGAGAACCTTGCCAAGCACGAGCTGGCAAGCGATGCCGACCGCGCCGCCCTGCAGGCTGTGGTCGCCGAAGCACAGAGCAAGGCAAAGGCCGCTTACACCGCCGACAGCTATGCCAATCTGGAGACTGAGCTGGCCGAGAGCGTGGAACTGCTGAGCCGCGAGACCCTGTATAAGGCCGCCGCACTGGAGCAGGTGACCCACCTGACCGATGCCGTGCAGAACCTGAAAGCTGCCTGATCCGGCAAAAAACAGAACACTAAAAAAGCAAGGTCGCTTTATGCAGGCGGCCTTGCTTTTCCGTGTCAGGAGGAGTTGGAATGAACAAAAAACGATGCAACACACTGCTGCCACTGGTGCAGCTGCTCCCAGCGGTGGCGGCAGCGGCAACCGTGCTTTTTGCCCTGCCCCGTACTGTGCCGGTGCTGGCTGCCGTGCCGGAAAAACTGACAGCCGTGATGGAGCAGCCGGTGGAAGCCGCTTCCGTTGAAGCGGAGGAAGAAGCCCTGCCCAAGCTGCCCTATGCCGACGGCGTTTACGTCGGCTCTTCCCGGGGCTACGGCGGTGCCGTCCGGGTGCAGGTGACCATGGAAAACGGCAGCATCACGGAAGTGGAGGTCCTGGACGCTTCCCACGAGACAAAGCAGTTTCTGCGGCGCGCCAAGCGGCTTTTGACCACCGTGGTGGATGCCCAGAGCTGGGAGGTGGATGCTGTTTCCGAAGCCACCTACACCAGCCGGGGCATTCTGGGCGCGGTGCAGAACGCCCTGACCGGCGAGGTGGTGAATAATCCCCTGCCGCCGCAGCCAGAGCCCGCCGCACCGCTGGTGGTGGAGGAATTTACAGCACCCTCCACCTACCTTGACGGCATCTACACCGCCGAAGCCATAGGCTTTGAGGGCAAAATTACAGTGCAGGTCACGGTGGCAGAGGATAAGATCACCGATATCACGGTTCTGAGCGCCGAGGACGAGGAGGAATATCTCTCCCGGGCAAAGCGGGTCATCCCCGCCATTCTGGAGGGGCAAAGCCCCAATGTGGATGCCGTTTCCGGTGCCACCTACTCCTCCAGCGGCATCCTGAACGCGGTCAAGCTGGCATTGGCAAAGGCCGCTGTCGCCCCGGCGGAGGAAGCCGACCCGGAGCAGGCAGCCTCGGAAGAAGTGGTAGAAGAAGCCGCGCCGTCCGAAGCGGCAGAACCCGAGGAAACGCCGGTCACTGCACCCACCGTGGAGGTGGTGCAGCCGGAGGAAAAGAGCGCTGTTTCCGCGTGGTTCAAGGAAGTGTGGCAGCAGCTTTTCCCGGCAGAAACACCGGACGATTCTGAACCGGAACCGGCATCTTCTGCGGAGGTGCTGTCGGCATCCGAGGCGGCGCTGCCGCCCGAAGAGATCGAAACCGAACCTGAAACGGAAGGAGCAGCGGAATGAAATACAAGAATTTTCTCCTCCGGGCGGTGAACCTGCTGCTGATTCTGGGGGATTCTGTGGCAATACCAGCAGGTAGCATTAGTCCGGGCTGCGGCGGTAAGCCAGCGCAAGCAGGAGATTGCCGAAGTGGAAGCCTACAACGCTTCCGTTTTGCAGGCGCAGAGCGCAGCACAGGCAGAGCAGAGCCAGAGCGGCTACCGGGACGGCACCTATGAGGGCAGCGCCTTTGGTTTTGGCGATATCATCCGGGTGTCGGTAACCATCCAAAGCGGAAAAATGACCGATATTGCGGTGCTGGACGCTTCCGGTGAGGACAAGCCCTACTATAAACAGGCGCTGCCTTTGCTGGACGCGATGCTGGAAGTGCAGTCTGCCGAGGTGGATACCGTTTCCGGCGCCACTCTCACGGCAGAGGGGCTCATCGGTGCAGTAGAGGACGCACTGGGAAAGGCGGCAGGATGATGGAAAAAACACAAGCAAAGCCTTTGACGGCGGCGCAGCAGCGTCAGCGGGACAAAAAGCGCCGTACATGGCTGCGCGCCGGGGTGCAGCTGCTCTTCTTTGTGTCCATGCCGGGCGCATTCGTGGCCGGGTTTTCCGGGGTAAAGCAGCTCTTCCTGCACATCGGTGCGGGCGAGGTGCTCTCGGCGGACAGCTTCACGCTTTCCCTGCTGGGGCTGTGCGGCTTCACCCTTTTGTTCGACCGTTTTTTCTGCGGGTACGCCTGCGCCTTTGGCAGCTTGGGCGATGCCGTCTGGGCACTGTCCGGGCTTGTCCAGAAAAAGCTGTTCCACCGCAAAAAGCCGCTCCGTCTGCCGGAGCGGGCGGTGCTTTGGGGACAGAAGTTCAAATATCTGCTGCTGGCAGGACTGGTGGCGCTGTATGTGACCCGGCAGGAAAAGCTGCTGACCGGCGCAAGCCCGTGGGAGGTGTTTTCCCGCCTGATGGCACTGCGTCTGCCGCCGGAAGGCTTCGGCGTAGGCATCGCGCTGCTTGTGCTCATTTTGCTGGGTATGGCGGTGCAGCCCCGGTTCTTTTGTCAGTTCCTCTGCCCCATGGGTACGGTGTTCGCCCTGCTGCCGGTGCTGCCCTTTGCACGGCTGCACCGGCAGAGCGAGGGCTGCGTCCCGGGCTGCAATGCCTGCAAGCAGCAGTGCCCGGTGTGCCTGAAGCTGGAGGAAAGCAGCCTGCGCAGCGGGGAGTGCATCGCCTGTGAAGCCTGCGTGGGCACCTGCCCCAAGCAGAACATCCACCGGTGGGATTTGGCTCTTTGCAAGCGCCCGTGGCTGCCGGTGCTGGGCAAGGCGCTGCTCTTCTTCCTGCTGGGCTGCTGGCTGGGCTTCTGCCGGTTTATCTGAAACAAAAAAGGGAGGCCGCCGCACAATATCGTGCAGCGCCTCCCTTTTGGCTGGGAAATCTATCATTTCGAAACGCCGGAGCGTCTGCGGACGCTCCGGCGTTCCATTTTCACGGTAAAGGCTTCTGCTCCAGCAGGTCTGTCATGCTGCGCAGGCTGATGCCAAGGGTGGAAAGGTTATGCAGCATTGCGCTGGTAGCCGGGGGCAGGATGCCCAGTGCGCCCAGAAGGATGAGCGCAGAGTTGAAGCTGAGGACAAAGCGGTAATTGCTGCCCACCCGCTTTTGCAGGGCGTTGGCAATGGCTTTCAGGGTCACCAGCTCTTCCAGACTGTCTGCGCGGATGGTCACATCGGCGATCTCCCGGGCGATGGCGGCACCGGAATGGATAGCGATACCGATATCTGCCGCCGACAAAGCGGGCGAATCGTTGATGCCGTCGCCGATCATCACCACCGTATGTCCTCGGCTTTGGCGTCACGGACAAAGGCAGCTTTATCCTCCGGCAGCACCTCTGCAAAGCAGCGGTCCACCCCCACCTGCGCCGCAATGGCGCGGGCGGTGCGGTCACTGTCGCCGGTCATCATGACGGTCTGGGTGATGCCCAGTCTCCGAAGCTTATGCAGCACCTGTGCCGCCTCCGGGCGCAGGGGGTCTGCGATGCAGATGACCCCCGCCAGCACCCCGGAAGCTGCCAGATACAGGTGGGAATACTGGGGGTCCAGCGCATCGAACTTTGCCTGTTCCCCTGCCGGGATGGTGCAGCCCTCGTCCTCAAAAATGAAGTGGGCGCTGCCAATGACCACCCGCGTGCCGCCCACCCGGCTGGCAATGCCGTGCGCCACGATATACTCCACCTCGGAGTGCATCTCTTCGTGGGAGATGCCCCGCTCCCTGGCGGCGCGGACGACAGCGTTTGCCATGGAATGGGGGAAATGCTCTTCCAGACAGGCAGCAAGCTGCAATACCTCCTGCTCCCCGCAGCCGGAGAAGGGCACCACCTGCACCACCTGCGGGGTGGCGTGGGTGAGGGTGCCGGTCTTATCGAACACGATGGTGTCCGCCTTTGCCAGCGCTTCCAGATACTTGCCGCCCTTTACGGTGATGTGGTATTCCCCACACTCCCTCATGGCAGAGAGCACCGCCAGCGGCATGGAAAGCTTCAGCGCACAGGAGAAATCCACCATCAAAATGGAGATGGCGCGGGTGACGTTGCGGGTAAAGGCGTAGGTAGCCACCGTACCGGCAAGGCACCACGGCACCAGACGGTCAGCCAGCTGCAAAGCCCGGTTCTCGGTACCGGACTTGAGCTTTTCCGATTCCTCGATCATGGCCACGATCTTATCGTAGCGGTTGGCACCGCCCTCTGCCTTGGCCACAAGAACGCACTCGCCCTCTTCCACCACCGTTCCGGCGTAGACAGTGGCACCGGTGGTCTTGCGCACCGGCATGGACTCGCCGGTCAGGGCGGCCTGGTTCACCATGGCCTCGCCCTCCAGCACCGTGCCGTCCAACGGGATCATATTGCCGGAGCGCACCACTACCTCATCCCCGGCGTGGACGCGGGTCAACGGCACCAGCACCTCGCCCTGCGGGGTGCGCACCCAGACCTTATCCACGTTCAGCGCCATGCTGCGGGCAAGGTCGTCCAAACTCTTTTTCCGCGTCCACTCTTCCAGCAGGCTGCCCACCGTCAGCAGGAACATCACCGAACCTGCGGTGCTGTAATCCCCCCGCAGGAGGGAGGCGGTGATGCTGAGCGCATCCAGCACCTCTACTTCCAGCTTGCGGTGCAGCAGGCAGCGGATCCCCTTCCAGACAAAGGCGATGGAGCGCCACACCGTATACGCCGCCGCGATGGGCGCGGGCAGGAACACCTTGCGGAACACCCGGCCCGCCACAAGGCTGACCATCTTTTCCTGATATTCCTGATTGATCTTCCGGCTGTCGTGGGAGGTGACCAGCACCTCTAATTCTTCGTTGTCAAAGCGGTAGGCCGCCAGCAGGGCGGCAGCGTCCTTCCGGCTGCCCCGGTAGGTCAGCACCACATCTCCGGTGCGCTCGTAGACGGTGGCTTTCTGGATGTTATCCTGCCCGTTCAGGTAGGCTTCCAGCACATCTGCCCGGTGCAGCGTCATGCGCACGGCGCAGACGTGCACCCGCATCCGTCCCTTACCTTCATGTAAGATCGTACATTTCATTGTTCTTCTTACCCCTCTGTGTAAAAAAGAGCCGCCCAAGGGCGGCTCCGCTGCGCTATATCACTGTGCAGTCTGCTCTGCGGGCTGCTCTTCTTCAGCCGTATCCTCGATGACCTCCTGTGCAGCCTCGGCGGCGCGGCTCTCGTTGATGGCCTTTGCATCGGCAAGGATGTCCCCTGCTTCCTCCTGCACCTTATTCACGGTCTGCATGGTGCAGTCCTTCATCCGCAGCACCGCAGCGGTTGTCTGGGTGTAGACCTTTTTGGCGTCCTTGCTGGACAGCACCTTGAAACCGGCAGAGCCGAACACCACACCGCCCAAAAACAGTGCAAGCTTTTTTGTATCAAACATATTTACCCCTCGTTTCTGTATTTCCCATCTGTGTACCCGCGCCCGGAGCGGGGCGGGCTCTTTATCTTTATATTTTAGCACGCTTTCGGGCGTTTTCAATATTTTCCGACGATGTTAGGTAGTATTAACATTGTTAGCAAAAGTTTGCACAACAAAAAAGGGCGTTCCCCGGAGGGATCGCCCTTTTTGATGCACCCGTTATGCAAGGTGGAACAGATCGATCAGCACGACCATGGCAAGGCCATAGTAGACCACAACGGCCACCAGATCGTTGATCGTGGTGATCAGCGGGCCGGAAGCAACCGCCGGGTCGATATGGATCTTGTGGAACAGCATCGGGATCAGCGTGCCCACCAGACTGGAAATGACCATGGACACGATCAGCGACAGCCCGACGCAGCCGGACAGCAAAAAGGCCGAGGTCCAGACATAGCCCTTGAAAAAGTGGATGTAGCAGCCCAGAAAGCCCAAGGCCATCACGGCCAGAATGGCGCCGTTCAAAGCCCCACGCGGGTCTCTTTCCAGAGCAGCTGCAATTTTTTGGAAAGGGTCAGATTTTCGTCCACCAGCACACGGATGGTCACCGCCAGCGACTGGGTACCGACGTTACCGGCCATATCCAGCACCATGGACTGGAAGCAGATGACCACCGGCAGCACCGCTACCACCGATTCAAACGCGCCGACGACCGAGGAGACCAGCATCCCGAGGAACAGCAGCGCGATCAGCCACGGGAGACGCTTTTTCACGCTTTCAAATACGTTTTCGTTCAGATCCTCCTCGCCGGTCAGACCGCCCAGCTTTGCGTAATCATCGCCCATCTCATCATCGACCAGCTCGACCACATCGGACGAGGTGATGATGCCCACCAGCTTACCGGCATCGTTCAGCACCGGCAGGCTGCGCTCCGCGTAGTCCACGATACGGTCGATACAATCGCTGACCTGCTCCCGGTCTGTGACATAGGGATAGGAGCGGACGATCAGGCTTTCCAAGCTTTCCTCTGCCCGGGCAATGATGAGGTCTTTCAGGTCGATGGCGCCGTAGAAGTGCTCGTTTTTATCCACCACATACAGGGTGGAGATGTTGTCGTTTTCTCCGGCCTGTTTTACCAGCTCGCTCATCGCCTGCCGGATGGTCATATCGTTTTTGATGGAGATGTAGTTGGTGGTCATCCTGCTGCCGATCTCATCCTCGTCATAGGAGAGCAGCATCTTCACATCTTCCACCGAGTCCTTGTCCAGCTTGTTGACGATCTCGTTTTTATCGGTATCGTCAAGATCCTCCAGTGCGTCCACCGCATCGTCCGAGTCCATGTTGGAAATGACCTTGGCGGCCTCGTGGCTGGGCAGCTCCTTCAGGTACGGCTCGGCATCGTCCAGATAGGTAAAGATCTCGGCAACGGTATCCACACCCAGAATGGAATAGAGCGACTGGCGTTCAGCGGGAGTCAGCGCCTCCAACGCATCCGCCAGATCTTTTTCATGGTAATCAGACAGTTTTTCAGCCAGTTCCGCCTTGGGCAGACCGCTGTGAATGATGCTCAGAATTTCCTGTACATAATTCTTCTGCATGGGTAGTTCCTCCTGATTCCGCGAGCTTGACAAATCAAAATCCATCGCTCCGCTTCAAATTTTGCACTTCATCATAGCACATCCGGTATGCGGCGGCAACCCTGCCAGCGTGAATTTTTTGTAAAAATCCGGGCATAAAAATTCCCGCCAAGCAAAAGGCTCCTTATCCGCAGAGCATAACTTTGGCTGAGAAAATGCCGTTCTGATAGGTAAACGTGCTTGCCCCGCCGGTCTTTTCTGCAATATGGCGGACAGACTGGATGCCGATCCCGTTTTCCCTTCGCTTGGAAGAGCGGAACACCCCGCTTTTTTCGTGAACTGCGCCGTCAAATGCGTTTTCCACTTCGACCAGAAGAAGCCGCTCGGCATGGACATACGCGGTGATCTCGATCTTCCGCCGGGCGGGTGCAGTGCGAAGGCTGGCTTCAAATGCATTTTCCAGAAGATTAGACAGCACCAGACACAGATCGATCTCGTCCACAGGAAGCACCTGTGGTAAGTCGAGTTTGGCACAAAAGGGAACACCCTCACGCTTTGCAAGGGCACAATAATAGCCGACAACACTGTCCGCTGCACGGTTTTCGCAGAAATTCATATCCAGATCCGGGATCCGGGAGACCGTTTTTGCAAGGTAAGCCTTCAGGTTATCCAGATCTCCTGCCTCGGCCAGTGCGGAGATCTGATTCAGCTGGTGGCGCATATCGTGCCGCGCCTGCCGGGCTTCTTCAATGGCGGCTTTCAGGCTTTCATAGCGCTGCTGCTGCATGGAAAGAAACTGATTTTCCTGCTGCAACCTTGCATTCCGGTTAAGGCTGTTTGCCATCAGCAGAAAGATCGCATTGAACATGAACATCAGAAACAAAAGCGCGATGCTCATAACGATGTAGACCTGCAAGACCCGCCCTGTCCGGAGCGTTATCTGGTAGCGCGGGGTTATAAAAAGGTTCAGCAGGATGAACACCAGCGGCAGTACCCAGAACACATACCACGTCTGCGCAAAATTGTCATCCTCCACCATCGCGCGTACTGCGTGGGTGGCGGGATAATAGGCTGCGGCAGTGATCAGCCAGCAGACCGCATTATAAAAGATGCAGGCGCCAAAGCAGAACCACGGCTTGTCCGGCGGCAGCTGCATCCGGATCACGATTGCCGTGCCGACGGCCCGGGACAGGCTGTTCAGGCACGCAAATACCGCGCAGACCGCAAGCGCGATGGTTCCGGATTTCCAGAGAGAGATCCGCAGCGTTCTGCGATACAAAAAAATTGCTGTAAGCGTAATAAGCAGCACGGAGAACGCCGTTGAAATGCCAAAATGATAGCAAAGCAGCCCGCCGCCAAGGCAAAGCCCGAGCAGCAGCGGCACCGCCCCTGCTGCAAGCTTTGCGGGCGGCAGCTTCAGATAGGAACCTACCGGAAAATACGCAAGCAGCAAACCGGGAAACACGACCGTAAGTTCCAGAACCGGGCGCAGAACGTCCTCAATCCGCAACGCCCCCTTTGCAGCAGAAATTCCATAAAGGCCTGCCGGGCAACTTTCAAAAGCTCCTGACTGACATAGACGCGGCTGCCGTCCGTCATACAGAAGGCGGCAGCCTGAAAATCGGCAGCATTCTCCATATTGATGATCGCGCCACGTCCGCAGACAAAAAAGCGCGGGTCCTTTTTGAGCGGCTCGGTGAACGCTTTGAAGCTCTGGCGCGTAGCAAGCGTTTTGCCGGCAGTGGTGCGGATATTGATGATGTGGGCGAAATGCTCGGCGGATATGATATCACGATAGCGCAAATGGATGTCGCTGCCATCCACCTTCACCGTCAAAACCGGCTCCGGGCGGGGGAGTTTTGCGAGCATTTCATCCAACAGACCGGACAGCTCGGCTTCAGAAAAGGGCTTGACCAGATAATGAAATGCCCGCACCTGAAAGCCCTCGAGTGCGTGGTCTGTCGAGGTGGTGGTAAAAACCAGAAGGCAGTCTGCGTCTGTTTTCCGAAGTTCCTTTGCCGCGTCCATGCCGCTTAAACCATCCATGTAAATATCCAAGAATGCGGCGGTAAAGCGCTGCGCTTCTTCTGCCGCCAGAAGGCTTCCCCGCTCGTCAAACTCTAAAATTTCTGCATCTGCGCCGCGCTGACTCAGCTGCCGCACCAAGCGCTCCTTCAGCAGTGTGCGCTCGGTATCAAGGTCATCGACGATTGCGATCCTCATGCTGTATCAGGAAGCCATTTTACAGCTTCCAACCTCCTTTATAAACTCTTTCATCCTGATTATAGCACAGTTGCCCGGTTATGTCGCAGCCGAAAATGGGATTTCGTGACGGAAAAGGGGCTTTCGTGCTAAATGGCTTGAAAAGACCATGCCTGTCCGTATACTGAAAGCAGAGAACGCCAACGATGGCGCAAGAGAAAGGAGGCACGCTGTGTACCGAATTGCCGTGCTGACAAGCAGCAGGGCGCAGGAAGCTTTTCTGGCAGAGCAGATCTCGCGGTTCTGCGCCGAACATTGCTTGTTCCCGAAAATGGACTGTTACCACGATCAGGAAAGCTTTTTTGAGGCTGCACGCAACGAGCCGCTGACAAATGCCGTGATCGCCCTGCCGGGGGTCGACGGATTGAATGCAGTAGAGCATCTGCGCGCGCTTTGTCCACAGACACGCATTATCTGGTGCAGCGATCTGGATTTTTCGCTCCATGCCTTCCGGTTGCGTGCAGACTATTTTCTGCTGGAGCCGGTGACCGAAGCCGCCTTGCGGCAGGGATTCCGCATCTGGCTGGATGGAAAAAAATCAGGCGGAGCAGCACTGGTCTGACCGCAACAAACACAACAAGGAGAACGGTTTATGAAAAAGAGAAACATCGTCCATTCTGCGTTAAGCCTGTCGCTGACCGCAGCATTGTGCCTTTCCATGGCTGCCTGCGGCGGAACACAGACGCCGGCAGACAGTGCTGCCGCTTCGCAGCCCGCTGCCCCGTCCGCTGCGGTACAGCCCTCTTCAGCGGAACAAGCCTCTGCGGCGCTGCCGGTAAAGGCTCTGAACCCCAAGCAGGTAGAGGAAAACCCTTACATGGCCAAGAGCGATGCAAACATTCATCACGATGGCTACAACACCGACTCGACGGATGAGATCCTGCCGCTTGCCATCTATCCGGAGATCAACGTTTCCTATGAGACGACGAACGCGAACGCTTCGCCCGCCATCTACTTTGACAGCTACGGTCATGCCGTTGTGCCGCTGCTGGGCGGCATCGCCATCCGAGACCTGACGCCGAAGAAACAAAAACGCTCGGCTATTTCTCGCCAAAGAAGCATGACGGCGGCGGTTACGTTATCCAGAGCTCCTATACCTTCCTTGACGAATCCAACCGCATCGTCTGCCCCACGAGCAACAACCATGTGCTGATGCTCCGCGCAACGGATGAAAACGGCAATGTTCTGCCGGAATTTGAAAAGGTGCTGGACATTGATATCAAAGCTGCCGCCGAGGCTGCGCTTGGAAAAGAACTGACGCAGAATCTTCTGTCCGTGGTCTTTGACTATGACGGAAACCTCTGGTTTGCAACGGGCGGCTTCCGCATTTATCCGCAGCGCCAGCAGCAGGGCGTCATCGGCTATATTGCCCGCTCGGCCATTGATGCGATCCTGAACGGCGAGCAGACAGACCTTTCAAAGGCTGTTTTTGTCCACGAACTGACCCCCGGCGAGGGCGCTGAAAACGGCATCGCCGCCTCCAAGGACGGCGCGGTGGTCCTGACCAACCAGAACTGCTATCTTCTGCGCGCAGAAGAAGGCGTAGACGTTGTATGGTGCACGCCCTATGAGAGCGCGGGTGCAAAGGTGAGCGGCGAAGGCGATAAGACCACCGGCGGCGGTCTTGCGTGGGGCGGCGGTTGCTCGCCCACGCTGACACCGAACCTTGTGCTGTTCACGGATAATCAGGACACTGTAAACCTTCTTGCACTCGATATGAAGACCGGCGAGGTCGTGGCAAGCACCCCGGTGCTGGATGACCTGCCCGAGGGCTATCAGGTAGCCGTTGAGAACTCTGCCATCGTCTATGACGACGGCGAGGGCACCGTCAGCACCATCGTCTGCAACTGGTTCGGTGCGGGCAATGCAGGTCTGGCTGATCCCAACAACGACTCCTCCATCCAGAGCTACGCCAATATTTACGACCAGAACTGGCTCATGAAGGGCAACATCATGATCGCCCCCGGCATCGAGCGCGTGGACACCGTAAAGACCGCAAACGGCTACGAGATGAAGAGCGTCTGGAGCCGGAACGACCTGAGCGACACCTCCATCCTGAAGCTTTCCACCGCAACGGGCTATATCTACGGCTATGTGCAGGATGTGACCACCGGGATGTGGCAGTACATCATTCTGGATTTTGAAACTGGCGAGACGGTTTTCACGATGGATGTTTCCAACAAATACGGCTACAACAACATGGCCATTGGTATGTATGCCGGCAACAGCGGCAACGCGCTCTACTGCCCGACAGGCTATCTGGAACTGCTTCGTTTGCAGGACCGTTTCGTTTATCTGCCCGAAATGCCCTACCGCAAGGTCGAGCTTGATCAGGCAGCAAGAAACGTCCTTTCGCAGGAGCGGTTTGCGCAGGACGGCGGCGAAGGCACCGTTGCAAGCTGGCGCAACACTGTGACCGTCCGCAACGTACATCCCAACACCACGGTAGCTTTCCGTATGAACAACCTGTCCGGCAGTGCCTCCGATCTGACGCTCTACGCCTATGGTGCAGACGGCAAGCTGGAAAAGGTTGGCTCTGAACTGTGGTCGCTCACAGACGAGACCGGAGCAAATGTGACGGAGCTGACAGACGGCGTGCTCTATGAACTGCGCGTGACCGTCTCCGACGGCGGTGATTTCGACCTGAGCGAAACAGAAAAAGAAATCAAGCTATCCGTTGTAACTTGGAAAGTAAATCTGTTTTAAAGACAGCTGTCATTTACCGGCTTTTGATCTGGCGTAAGCTTAGATCGTAGATGCGATGATCTGCATCCTGCCCTGTAACTCTACCTTACCGTAGCCGTCGGGCAGGATCAGGTGATTGCCCTTTTTTAAATGAGTACCGTTCAGGGTGCCTTCTCCCTCTACCACACTCATCAGTACAAAGGGCTTATCCTGCCAGGTCTCCACACGATGCTCCACGTCAATGCGGTATACGGTGTAGTAAGGACAGCGGATCAGCTGCTGGATCGCATCGTCCTTTTTCTCGGTATGCACCACGCTGTTCTCTGCGGATTTGGCAGGAACAGTGATAACATCGATACTCTGAGCGATATGTAGCTGTCTGGGCTGGCCATTGCTCAGTCTGTCATAATCGTATACACGGTAAGTAATGTCGCTGCTCTGCTGTGTCTCAAGAAGCAGTGTACCGCCCTTAATGGCATGTACGGTACCGGGATCGATCTGGATGAAGTCACCGGGCTTAATAGGGATCTCACGAATGAATTCTTTCCACTTGCCCTCATGAATCATCTGTTCCAGCTCTTCCTTCGTCTTTGCATTATGTCCGACCACCAGCGTAGCATTCTCCTTACAGTCTAAGATGAACCAGCACTCGGTTTTGCCCAGGGATCCGTTTTCATGTACCTTCGCATAAGCATCATCCGGATGCACCTGGATGCTTAAATCGTCCTTGGCATCAATGATCTTGATCAGTAACGGAAAACGATCCATTCCCGTATTGCCGAACAATTCCGGATGCTTCTCCCACAGCTCGGACAGCTTCATTCCCTTATAAGCGCCGCTTGCCACGGTGCCGTCTCCGTTGGGATGGGCGCTGATACCCCAGCACTCACCGATGTCGTCGCCCTCGATGGGGTACCCGAATTCTCTGTTTAACCGGGTACCGCCCCAGATATTGTGGGTGCACACCGGTGATAAAAAAATAATATCTTTGTTCATGATCAT
>ENA-OQED01000402-OQED01000402.1-human-gut-metagenome-genome-assembly--contig:-NODE-402-length-17191-cov-1.193624_pt1 | contig 17191 bp, 19 predicted proteins | sample MGYA00242790_ERZ504625 | MGnify/ENA primary metagenome ERZ504625 (study PRJEB26092, sample SAMD00036345) | human gut metagenome | host: Homo sapiens | study: EMG produced TPA metagenomics assembly of...
TTAAGCTGGGCACCAATCGAATCTTCTGTTCCTGTGTTGTATCTTCGTTGAAAATACTGTGATCGCCACACCTTCTTCTGCTTTTTCCACGATATAATTAAAGTTCATTACCATGGAATAGAACAGTCCAAACAGGAAGATGCATGCCGCCATCGTTGCAATCGAAGCAATGGAAAACATCTTATTTCTGCGGATGTTCTTAACTCCTTGTTTCATCGAATATCCTATTGTACTAATTCTCATGCTTGTACCCACCTTTTTTCTCGTCGCTTACAATGACACCTTTTTTCATTGTAACAACCCGCTTCTGCATTTCGTTCACGATTTCCTGGTTATGCGTAACGACCAGAACCGTAGTTCCTCTGTCATTTGCCTCTTCCAACAGTTTCATAATCTCCCATGAATTTGTTGGATCCAGGTTACCGGTAGGCTCATCTGCAAGCAGAATTGCAGGTTCATTCACGATTGCTCTTGCGATTGCAACTCTCTGTTGCTCACCACCGGATAATTCCTTTGGAAATGCCTTGTATTTTTGGGCAAGCCCTACCAGTGACAATGCCGCCGGTACTTTTTTCTTGATAATTCTTGTAGATGTCTCTGTTACTCTCTGTGCAAACGCAATATTTTCATAGATATTGCGATCCTTTAACAGACGGAAATCCTGGAATACAACACCGATATTTCTTCTGTACATCGGCACTCTCCGATGTTTCATACGGCTTAAGTTATTACCATTTACGATAATTGTTCCAGATGTAGGCTCCAGCTCTTTCATGATAAGTTTAATCAACGTAGACTTACCAGATCCGCTGTCTCCCACGATAAACACAAATTCACCCTGTTCAATCTTCAGATTGATTCCATTCAGGGCTGCAACCCCTTTTGAGTACTCTTTCGTTACTTCTCTTAGTTCAATCATAAGTTCCTCCTGATTATTAATACTCCAGCGACTCCATATACTTCATATACTTCACTACCATAAGTGCGATTTTAAATGTAATGGCGTCTTCAAACACACGCAGATCCAGACCGGTACTCTTCTGCAGTTTATCCAGTCTATATACCAGTGTATTACGGTGTATATATAATTGTCTGGATGTTTCTGATACGTTCAGATTATTCTCAAAGAATTTATTGATCGTTATCAATGTCTCCTCATCAAAATCATCCGGCGATTTTCCCTCAAAAATCTCACGTATGAACATCTTACAAAGTGGAATCGGCAGCTGATAGATCAGACGTCCAATTCCCAAAGCACTGTATGCAATAACGCTGCGTTCACTGAAGAATATCTTACCAACATCAAGAGCTAATTTGGCTTCTTTATATGATTTTGAAACTTCTTTGATATCACCGACAACTGTTCCATATGCTATCAGAATATCTTCTTCTCCATCTTCTTTCAGGAGCGTATACATATTCTCCGCAATCTTCTCCAGTTCCGCATGGCCATCATTCGGTTCCAGTTCCTTTACCACGATAATATTCTTCTCATCAACAGCTGTCACAAAATCCCTGGTACGGTTACCAAGAAGTGTTCTCACGTTGTCGAGCGCATTCGTATCTTTTTCATGCTTTGTTTCAATAATAAAGATAACACGTCTTACTTCTGTGTCAATATGTAATTTCTTAGCACGGTTGTAAATATCTACCAGCAGCAGATTATCCAGCAACAGGTTTTTAACAAAATTGTCCTTATCAAATCTTTCTTTATATGCGATAAGAAGATTCTGAATCTGAAAGGCCGCGATCTTGCCTACCATGTAAACATCATCACTTCCCCCATTGGCAAGAAGTATGTATTCCAGCTGATGTTCATCAAAAATCTTAAAAAACTGATATCCCTGCACGACCTGACTGTCTGCCGGGGATTCAACAAAGGAAAGTACCTCCTCTACGTAGTTCTCCTGTTCTGAGAATGTGCTTGCAAGAGATTTACCGTCTGTGTCCATCACGCAAAAGTCAATTCGTGTAATCCCTTTCAATCCTTCAATTGTATTTTGAAGTATTTGATTAGATATCATATTCCATCTCCTCCACTCTTTTCAATATGCATTTTACACAACAAATTCACTACAATAATCTACAAAATACATATCGTCAAATCTTATCTTAATATATATAACCAAAAAATAAGAGAAGATCACACTTTTTTGGTGATTTCCTCAGTTTTTTACATTTTGTACATATTTATTGCATAGACATAGTGACGAAATAACTTTCTTATATTTTTCTTAGGATTTCATTTTCAGCTTATTTTTTTCCATTTCACGTCTGAAAATGTGATTCAAGAGATACTTTGCAATTTTCCCCTGACCGAATCCCCGGCTTACGTGGCGAGAATATCTTCTTTCCAACTCCGACCCAAACTCTTGCATCCAGAAGATTTCTGTTTTTTGCAATAAAATCTTCCTGTAATGGAACCGATAATGCCGAAAGGACACAATCCACTTCACTTCCGTTGATCGCATTCACCAACATATCATCCGCTCTGCCTTCTGCAGATACCTTCGCCAACCCAACTAACTGAATCCCACTATATGCCTTCTGCAGATACCGGAATGCCTCCTGCCCTTCTTCTTCTGACTCTACCAGCAGATAGAGTCTTTTATGGTTCTTATGCAGATAGCGCATAAACATCTTCAGATACAATTTCATATTAATCTCTTCCGGCAGTTCCGGTTCTTCCGCTGCTTCAAGGATTAGCTTTTCCCCCGGCAATATCATATCAAATTCATTCATCTTTTCTTTCAGTTCCGGGAAATCGTTCATCTGCATCAGCGCATCTACCGATACAACATCTATCACACTCACAGGTTCAGATTCCAGAAATGCAATTGTTTCCTTCATGGCTTCTTTCGCTGTAAAACTGTCTATATTTACACCTAAAACATTAATCTTCTCGTTCATATCCTCACCTGCTAACTCTTTTACCAGTTGTTCGATTATAGCAAATGGATATTTCCTTTTCAACCTTTATTACATAATATTCATACTAATTAACATTCGTAATATTTTTGTCATTTTTTTTATTGTTTCCAGTCTGACGCTTCTTTTTCGTAATCAGACCGCCGATTTTTCCTGTTTCTTTTGATGTAAGTGATTTCCATCCGTCCTGCATCACTCTGTCTAGCAGACCAAGTTCTTCAGCAATTTCATATTTTACTTTTTCATCCGGAGTAAGTTCTTCCAAACGGACGGGATGTTTCTTTTTTGCCGGCATAATGATTGATTCCTTTCGTTTTTCTTTCATTATGCCCTGATTTCCTTTACCTATACATTTCTGCTGCTTTAATCTTCATCCGGTATAATGATCGCCGCTATTATATATGCAAGAATCCCTGAACCTGCTCCCATTGCAATCAACACAAATGCCAGTCTTACCAGTGTCGGATCAATATTAAAATAATTTGCAATTCCGCCACACACACCGCATATCATTCTGTCTTTTTTTGACCGGTATAATCTTTTTCCATCCATTTTGTTACCTCCTGTATCTCTTTCTTTTTTACATCTGATTCATATATTTCACAGTAATCTGTCCAATGCCACATTCGATTTCCATATTTTTTGCCGCATGATTGTCTATCGTATAGTCTTTTCCAAATCCAGAATAGCTCTCATCTGCACATCTGATTTCTCCGATACCACATTCCAGATCGTAATTATAATCTTCTTTTACACCTTTTAAATTCAGCAAAAGTTCTCCCACACCACAGTCTGCTTCTAATTTCTTTCCGGCATCTCCTGATGCTGTGACGGATCCGGCACCACATACAAATTCTGCCTCCTCTGCCTGAAACTCAAGGATATTCACTTCTCCTGCTCCGGCATTTACCTCCAGATTTTTCGTTCTGATCTGATCCGCTTTTAATTTTCCGGCTTTCATATTCAGTTCTATTTCGTTAAATGCCATGTTTTCCGGGATCGTCACGGTAATTGTGCCTTTTCCAATGTTATTACTTTTTTTAATCTTTTTATTTGAAGTCAAATATAAGATTCCATCTTTTTCAAATGCACGAAAGCCCAGTTTTTCATTAATATCTATGCTTTCTACCGTAATTACATCCGTATCCGTCCCCTTTTTCAAATGGATACTTCCTGTATAAACATTACTCTTAATCGAATTGATATCTTTATATGAAGCCTTTCCGTTGTTTTCAAGTATATTTGCTATACCATTCATATTATCACGTCTTTCGTCATCATCATCCCAGTCATCCTGCTCATCATACCGGTCATCATCATCCCAGTCATCATCATCCCAGTCATCATTGTCCCAGTCATCATTGTCCCAGTCATCATCATCCTGGTCCCACTTATCTGTGACGATATATTTTGTAACTTTTGATCCCCATTTCATTTCTTCCGGGAATCCATGCATGATATCATCCAGTGTTGTTCCAATTCCCCACGCTGCACCACAGCATATGATCCCAACCAGGAAACATATACCACATACGATCCAAAATATTTTCCATCTTTTTTCATATCTTACGCCATCGCCTTCCTGTGAAATGGTTTTCTGAGAATCCATACAATTCCTCTGATCATCCCCGGAAATACAATGATACAGAGTCTTATCCCTGCCACGGTTCCGATCGCACCAACAGCAATCAGTATCATACCGGCTCCGAATAGTGCAAGACCGGCTCCTATATTCACAAACATACTTCCAATACCTGCTGCTGTCAGAACGATTGCCACGATCACAATTGCCGCAAAACCTATTACAATTGCGATAAAGAATGCAAATGCTGCAATGAGGATTCCTGCAATTGCTGCCAGCAGGCCGATTGCTGCAGGAACGATAACCGGGCATCCAACCAGAATGATTGCCACAATCAGAATCATTTTTAACCATTTATTCGTCCATGGTTTATTGTCCTGCTCCATCGGCATTCCGGCTTTTCCATCTTCCGGATCCTCTCTGTCTGCCTTGATCTTTGCAGCCACTTTTTCAGGACTTTCCAGTTCATCTATCACATTCTTTTCATTCTCTGCTCCTGCATCATCAAAGTAATCGTTGTAATAATTTAATGCATCCATTCTGTCCTCTTCCGGAATCTCCTGCAAAAGTCCGGATAGTTCTTCCATAAACTCTATTCGATTCATTCTAATATCCCTCCCTCAAATAATTCATTAATCTTTCCGGAATATTCTTTCCACTCTTTCCGGTACATGATAAGCTGGGTTCTTCCGGTTTCTGTAACTTTATAATAACGTCTGTTTCTTCCATCAAACTGCCTGTCATAGACTTCCAGATATTCCCCTTTCTGCAGCCTTCGAAGTACCGGATACAATGTAGATTCTGACACATCGATTGCTTTTCTTACATCCTGCGTAATCTTGTATCCATACGTTCCTTCATCTTCCCGTGATACTACCGCCAGCACAATTGCATCCAGAAGAGCTGCACCTGTATTAAAAACCATGCCCTCACTCCTTTTCGCATTATGATTTAATATTATTTTGTTACACATATTATACGATGTATAATATAGTGTGTCAACATATATTATGTATGTTACAAAATTGTAAGATATCGTAAAAAGAAGTACACCTGTGACTTCAGATGTACTTCCCTGTTTCTGATATATTTCAAAATATACTATTCTATATAGACCTCTTTTCTTAAAGTAAATGAATAGATGATCTTTTCTTTTACTTTTTTCCCAGACATCTGTTCCAGTGCCTTCGCATAGTAACGTAACTGCTCCTGATATTTCTCTGCCAGTTCTTTTCCGTTATTCACCTTATCCGTCTTATAATCCAGCACAACCAATCCATCCGGTTCTTCAAAATAAGCATCTATGATTCCCTGTATCAGGATCAGTTCCCCGTCTTCTTCCTCAGGATACAGCTCTTTTGCATCCACACCGAGTACAAATGGCTGTTCTCTGTAAAGTTTCTGCTTTCGGGCTGCTTCCTGCATCCGCTTTCCCGAATTACATTGCAGAAATTCCAGGATATCTGCCTGCCGGATACATCCTGCTGCTTCTTCTTCCAGCCTTCCATGCCGCACCTGTTCTTCCAGCCAACCGCCGAACCACTGCTTATTCCCGTATTTCTGCATCCCTGCAAAATCTAACAGCTCCATCACCCGGTGGTATGCCGTACCTCTCGGTGCCCCTGTCAGACCTTCTTCTTGCCGCATAAACCGGGGCAAAAGCGGCACCATTTCCGGTTCTTCATAGAAACATTCTCCCTGCTCTTCCTCCCTTTCGTCTGATGCAATCTCATAGGCTCTTTTTTTCAGTTCCGTGACAGTGAATTTCAGCTTTCTTTCACTGCTCTTTTCATAGGGATAGGAAAATGCAAACTGTTCCTGCATCATCTCATGCAAGCCAGGCTCATAGATTTCTTCTACATTCCAGTTTTCAAGAACAGTTCTTGAAAGACCGCTCTTTTCTTCTTCCTCTATGCTTTCTTTTACCACATCCTCTATATGCAGGATCTGTATTCTGAACAGCTCCTCCCTGCACTTTAACACTGCTGGCAATATCCAGTCCCAGTATGTGGAGGCATGACTAAGCTGAGAAAATGATAATGTCCCTTCTGTATCTTTCCCGAACATCTGATACCCGGCAATCTTATCCTCTGGTTTTGAAAGCGTTCCTGTAATGATCAGTTTCTCTTTCGCACGCGTCAGGGCTACATATAATACACGCAATTCTTCCCCTAGACTCTCTAATGCTTCCTCCTTTTGTATCACTTTTTTGATGATACTTGGAATCTTCGTACGATATTCCAGATCCACTGCATCCAGCCCGACTCCCATACCGGCATGGAGTGCCACCGCACTTCTTGCATCTTGCATATTGAAACGCTTTCCCATTCCGGCTGTGATCACGACAGGAAATTCCAATCCTTTGCTTTTGTGAATCGTCATTACCCTCACTGTATCCGCATATTCATCTTCTATGCTCGCCTCACCCATAATCCACGTCATACTTTTGTAGTTGTTCGATGTATCTCACAAAATGAAACAATCCTTTATAACTGGTTGCTTCATATGCTCTGGCTTTTTCAATCAGCATATCTAGATTCGCTCTGCGCTGTGCTCCACCAGGCATTGCTGCCACATAATCCCCATATCCCGTTCTGTCCAGTATCTTCCATAAAAGTTCATGCATCGGTGTATATGGTACGATCAGGCGTAATTCGTCCATCTGTCCCAGGCACTTTTCCAGCTTTTCCCGGATCTTTTGTTCACGCCCATGTACTCTGTACTCTGCCACACTCTCAAAGAACGGCTTATCCGGATACATACACCTTATCTCTGCCATCTCTTCATCCGACATTTCTGCAAATGCGGAACGCAGCACTGCTGCCAGCGGAATATCCTGTCTCCGATTATCCAGAACCCTCAGATAATCCAGAAGTACACCTACCTCCTGTGTCTGAAAATACCCTTCACTGGTTCCCGCATAAGCAGGGATACCTTCACGGTTCAACACTTCTGTAAATACATCGGCAAATCCTTTGACACTTCTTGTCAGGATCACAATATCCGAATAACGCACATTTCTGAGTTCGCCGGTCTCCTTATCCACGACTTTCTGCGAACGCAATAGTTCGCGGATACGCATGGCAATCATACGTGCCTCCAGTTCCCTTTCTGAGACAATTCCTTTTGATGTATCCCCATCCGTTTTCTGATATTCATCCAGATCACTGTCCATTAACAGAATCTCTGTCTTAAGATTCTCTGTCTCCGGATATTCTGCCCCCGGATACAATGCCGCCTGCTCATCATAGACGATCCCGCCCAGCTTCTCCGTCATGATCTGCCGGAATATCGCGTTGGCACTCTCCAGCACTTCCTTCCGGCTTCGGAAGTTTCTGTGCAGATCAATTCTCTGAGTCTGACTTTCTTCTATATTATATGTATAAAACTTTTCCAGAAATAATTCCGGTCTCGACAGACGGAATCTGTAAATACTCTGCTTTACATCTCCTACCATAAAGATATTATACCTGCCGCTTCTGCAGGTTGATACACTGTTAAGGATTGCTTCCTGAATCAGATTGCTGTCCTGATACTCATCGATCATAACTTCATGAAACTGGTTCTGATATTCTTGCGCTATTTTTGATGGTACAAACCCATCTTCTGATTTTTCTGTCAGGATACGCAGTGCATATTGTTCCATATCCGAAAAATCAATGATGTTCTGTGCCCGCTTCTGCTCTTCAAACTTTTCTCCAAACAGCCGCACAAGATTCCCCAGCTCTTCCATCGCCGGAGCACACATTTTCAAATCCTCCACCAGTTCCTGCGGACTTTCATAAAAATACTGCCCGCTGATATTCTTGACAATCCCCTTTACAAGTTCCCGGATCTTCTTGACTTGTTCGATCTTTTCTTCTAATACTGTCTGATCTTTGTTTGCCGCAATCCTCGCCCATTTTACATTCGTAAATGCTTCCGCCATCTTCTCATAAGACCGGATAGCTGACAATTCTTCAATCACCTGCATATCCTTATCCAACGTTGCTTCATACACTGCCGGACCATCCGGACTTAACGCAATCATCTCTGCCTGAGCCAGCAATTCTCTGGCATCCTCTAGATTCTTCCTTATATCTGCCATTACTTTTTGCATGAAGCTGCTTTTTTCCAGTGTCTCGACATCCGGTATCCTGTACGCTTCCACACAAGACTCCAGCCACGCTTCACTGTCCGGATAGCTTCTGGAAAACTCATAGATCTTCAAGATCAGATCTTCAATCTTTTTATCATCTCTCCCGGTACTGTAAGTTGCTGCAAAATCAAGGAAACTCTTACTTCCTTCCTGATATTTTTCCTCCAGCATTTCTTCCAGTACATCATGTCTTAACAGTTTCAGTTCCCCTTCTTCACCGATCCGGAATCCCGGATCGATATCAATCGCATGAAAATGATCACGGATCACTGAAAGGCAGAAGCTGTGAATAGTTGTGATCTGTGCATTATGGATCAGTGTTGCCTGTTGTTTCAGATGCTCATCTTCCGGGTATTCCAATAGTTTCTTCTCAATCGCCAGACGTATTCTTTCTTTCATCTCTGAGGCCGCCGCCTCGGTAAATGTCACGATCAGAAGTTTATCTACATCCACCGGAGGGTCATCTTCTGTCAGCATCGTGATGATACGTTCTACCAGAACAGCTGTCTTTCCGGAACCTGCTGCTGCCGACACCAGAATATTACGATTTCTCAGTTGTATGACCTTCTGCTGTCCTTCTGTCCATTTCACACCCATTCCTGGTTTCCTCCTTTCCTGTCATTTTCAGATTCACGCTGTTCTATCCGCATTGCCGCCATGGCCTCTTCTTTTCCCATTGTTCCGATATCACGGTATTCATATCCCGGAATTTTAACATCGAATCCACAGACATGCCTGTATGAACAGTAATCGCATCCACTTTCCTGCCCACGCTTATAAGGAAGGGCTCCTGCTTCACCATTCAATATCCTTCGTTCTTACATCTTCCATCTGCTTTTTGGCATGAGTCATCATTGCAGAAAAATCCTCTCCCGCAACCACTTTGGAATACCCTGATACGCTGCCGTTCTTATTATATTTTACCGGAACTGCCAGAGATTCGCCCGAAGTATTATGATCTAGATGTTTTAATATCTCTGTCCCAAGCGGAATGATACCATCCGGCTTCAACTGCTTTAGAACCGCACGCTCTGCTTTTTCTTTGTCTTCTGTCTTATCCACCAGAGGATCCTGAATACGGTAATAGAACACACCAGCCGGGATTACCTCCTTATCCGGATGGCGCTTTTTCTGAAATTCGACTGCTGCATCCATATAGACCATAAGCTGTAATTGTAAGCCATGATACAATGCAACCACGTCAAATGCCTTACTTCCGGTCTTGTAATCCATAACTTTGACATATATCTGCTCTTCCGTCTCACATATATCAATGCGGTCAATCTTCCTCCGAAGAAACGCAGTTCATATGCCTCCGGCACAAAGTCCCCGGCTTTCAGCTGGTTCGTAAGTGCCCATACTGTTCTCTCCAGCATCTGCTTCATGCGCACGATCATCTGTTCATTTCTTGCCGTACTGTATAATACAGAATTGCCATAATCTGTAATCGCTTCTTCCACACTTGCATCGATCAGCTTTTTTCTTTCTTCTTCCGGCAATACTGTCCAGCCGCCCGCCTCCGACGCCTTTTTCGAAAACAGTTCCAGGGCCCTGTGACAGACATTTCCCAGATCGACTGCTTTAAATTCATACAGCGGCCGTTCCTTCAGGCGGAGCCCGTAAGCAAGGAAATGTGCACACGCACAGGTCGCATACCGTTCCATTCTCGTGATGCTTCCTTCGAAATTCTCTCCATAAAGTTCTCTTGCTACACGTTCCGATAATGGATCTTCCGGACGTCTGTAGTACCATGCGCGCAAAATCCGGTCCACCGCAGCTTTCCATTCCGGAGATTTCTGATACCAGGTATATAATTCCTGCCAGGTGAGGTCCAGATTCTTCTCCTGCAGTCCACGGATCAGATAAGCAACTCCACTTTTCTCCGTCAGTTCTTTTTCCTTTAGTTTTCTTGCTTCTTCATCCTGAACCTTTAACTCCGGATATAATCTTGATAATTCCTGTATCAGATAAGACGGACGCTGTGCTTTCCCTCCAGCAGACACTTTACTATAATAAATCTTCAGTTTCTCCGACGGCTTAGTCAGGTTCATATACAGGTAAAACTTTTGGACATATGCTTTTTCCTTTCCGCCTGCCGCCAGCGCATGATCCGCCTGCCGGAACTTCTCTCTGTCCTGTTCTGTTAACAGACCGGTTCTCATAAGTGCTCCGGGAAGGAAGCTGTCATTGGCTCCAAGAAAAAAGAGTGCCCTGATGTCTTTTAATCTTGTTCTCTGCATATCTCCTGCCACTACCTGATCCACACTTGGAGGAATTACACCGACTCTTGCCTCTTCCAGTCCTGCATCCAGAAGCTTACAATATTCATTCAGTCCCACCGGTTCCTCACCCAGAAGTTCTACAAATTTATCAAATAATTCTATAATGATCCGGTAGACCTGTGAATATTCCTTCGCCAGTGCCAGCTCACCTGCTTTCTGAAATTCTTCTTCTGTTCTTTGCAGGCGTTCCTGGATATTTTCCTTCACCATGAACTCATATACTGCCATCGTGATATCTCGCACCGTTTTCCTCTTTTGTTTTAATACAAACATCAGGTTATCCACTTTTTCTACCAGTTGTACACGGTAATGATTCAGCCGGTCCAGTTCCTCTTCTTCCATCCCCTTCAATCTGCGGATCCAACGGTTCTGCCAGCCTTTATATCCCCTGATTCCCAGTCCGAGCACATAGTTTTCCAGTTCATCGACTTCCTCGCAGGCGAATCCTGCAAGATTCGTTCTTAAGAAGCGGAATACACTTTCATAAGAGAAATTCTTTTCCGCCATATTCAGAAGACTCCTTATATATTCTACAAATGAATTCAACAGGATGCTTCTCTTATGATCCATAAACACCGGAATCCCGTAATTCTCAAATGCCTGTTCCAGATAGTCTCCATATACATTCATATCACTGACAATCACACCGATATCTCTGTATCTGTACTGCTCTTTACGTACCAGTCTGCGGATTCCCTCTGCCACTGCATCTGCTTCCTGTCTTGGGTTCCCTGCTGCATGGATTTCCAGATTCTCCACAGCTTTATCATACCTTCCAGACCCGTACCGGAAGATATTTCTCTCCAAAAATGCAAGTTCCTGGTTCTTTTCAAATCGCTTCACCGGATATCCATATAGCAGACCGGTTCTTCTACCTCTATATGATCTTCCCCCGCCATTCTGACCAGTGTCGTTACCATCTGCTTACTCAGTCCAAACAGCTGATATGGATGTTTATAAGAATACGGATTCTCCCGTTCATCCATCGTAACTGTCACCCAGACTTCCTTGCAGCACCGCATAAGTTCCAGTATCAGCCGGTTCTGCACCGGTGTAAATCCGGTAAATCCGTCAAGAACTACAACACTGTTTTTCAAAAGTTCTGATTCTTTTACCTGACTGTTCAATACATCCAGCAATTCTTCCTTCGTGATATACCGCTCTCTTAAGTAATCCTGAAAACCTTCATACAAAAGCCTGATATCTTTTAACTTGTAATACAATCTGGAGTCTTCATCCAGATGATCCAGCATCTCATCCATCTCTTCTTCCCCGATATCATACTGTGTAAATTCGGATATCACGGATTTTACCTCACTGATATAGCCAAGTTTCTTAATATTTCCTTTCAATACCGTCAGTTTGTTCTCATAATCCCCTGCAATCTTTCTGAGGATCAGGTTTTTTCCCTCATCATCCAGAACCTGCATCTGCTTTGTACCGGTCTCTTCAAATACCCGGTAAGCAAGTCTTGCAAAACTCAGTACATCGATATTCATGATACCGTGTCTCGGATGCATACTGACCAGATCCTTCTGCGTCTGCATTGTGAACTGTTCCGGTACGAGCACTATGAAATTCTTCAGTGGGTATTTTTCTGATTCGTCTATGACATGCTGATATAAATAAGTTGATTTTCCTGAGCCGGATGGCCCGAATACAAATTTTAAAGGCATAAGGTTTCCTCCTTATGCCCTAGTATAACACGAATATATGTTTGTGTATAGCCGTAAAACCTGCTTTTATACTGGCATTCACGACAGCTTTCGCAAGATTTCCCCGGTATCTTATAATGCACGCAGTCTCTCTGCAAATTCATTACTAAGCGTCATCTTCGCAACGTAGAACACATCTCCTGTCATGTATACATTCCAGTCATCTTCTACTTCTACCTGGAGTTCTCCTCCCGGCATATGAACGATCACTTTACTGTTCGTAAGTCCCAGTTTGTACGCTACACCTGCTGCCGCACATGCTCCGGTTCCGGATGCTCTGGTGTATCCTGCACCACGCTCAAAGATCTCGATCGCAATATTCTCTTTATCCATCACCTGCATGATCTGTGTATTGATTCTGTTCGGGAAATATCTTGCGATCTCGGAATAATCACCGATCTTGCATACCAGCGGTTTGGAAATCTCACGCATAGGGATCACGCAGTGTGGATTACCGATGGATACACAGGTAACCGGATACAACGTCCTTCCGAATACCATGTCCTCGTTGATCACTTCACGCCTCTCGCCGATGACCGGGATCTCATCACTCCAAAATGATAATTTTCCCATAGATACACGCAGCCGGCTTCCATCTTCATTTAAGAATGTCACTTCCACCGGACCGTTTCCTGTATATAATTTGAAATTCTTTTTCTGTACGTAACCGGCATCTTTCAGATATTTTGCAAAAATACGGACACCGTTTCCACTGGTCTCTGATTCACTTCCGTCCGGATTCCATACTTTTACATGCATACCGTCTTCTTTCAGGATCGGTCCTTCCAGAACTCCGTCAGCGCCAAGCCCCTCATTACGATCACAGATCATTTTTACATTTGCCTGATCCAGTTCTAATTCATTATGATTCGGATCAAATACAAGATAATCATTCCCCAATCCATGATAACGTTCCAATACTACTTTCATCTTTCTTCCTCCTGATTTTTAATCCCCGTCTTTAATTACATTTAAAAATTTCTTCTGTTGTATTTTTATTTCTTTTGACTGTATATAGTTCACACAGAGTATTCGCCGCTTACTGCATCTGTTAGCTGCATCTTTCTCTTTATCCATATCATAACAGGCATTATTTCCATAATCTACACAAATAATGCCATGTTTCTTGCAAATAATGCCATTTTCCTATAAACTGATTACAGATACTATTTTCAGCTTTTTATCTGTCTAAAATCACTCTGATTTTGATATTGTATTTTTAATAATATATGGAGGATATATATGGAACAATACGAGAAAAAAGGATATCTGAACAGTGAATTCAGACTTTTTCACCTGACTGATCAGGAGACCAAAGAAATAGATTACCATTATCACGATTTTGATAAGATCACGATCTTCATTCAGGGAAAGGTCAATTATATGATCGAGGCCGCTCTTACGACTTAAAACCTTATGATATCGTTCTGGTAAAACAGGGAGATATTCATAAGCTGACAGTAGACAATTCCTGCCCTTATGAGAGAATTATTGTCTACATCTCTCCGATTTTATGAACGCATATCAGACCGAAAGCTACGATCTGAGTTATTGTTTCCAAAAAGCTGATCAGGAGCACTCCAATGTTCTGCGCATCCCCTCTCCGGAAAAGAGTTCCCTGTTCCGTTCTATCTCTAATCTGGAACATTCTTTCACTGACGGCGGCTATGCCTCCGAACTCTACCGGCAGGTAATGTTCCTGGAATTCATGATCCATCTGAACCGTGCGGTAAGAAAAAACCGGCTGGAATACATTGACACGGATAATTGTAACGAAAAGGTGCTCGACATCCTTGATTACGTCGGCGAGCACCTCTGTGAGAACTTATCGATCGACCTGATCGCCGGGCAGTTCTATATCAGCAAATATTATATGATGAGATTATTCAAGCAGGAAACCGGTTATACACTGGGACAATATATCTCCCAGAAGCGGCTCCTGCTTGCAAAAGAACTATTATCTTCCGGTGTGCCGGGCACACAGGTCTGTTATGATTGTGGATTTAAAGATTATTCTACGTTTTCCAGAGCTTATAAGCAATTGTTCGGTGTAACGCCTTCCGGACGTACCTGCCCATAAAGTTCTGCCGGAACGAATGCCCGCACGAAGATACCATCTTCCCGGTACTCTTCCTCCTGAAGTTCTCCGTACTTCCGGATCTTTTGGATCTTTCCGGCTTCTTTATATGGATACAATGCCTCAATCTCCACTTTCCGCTCCCTCAATACAGCTTCTATGGACTGAAGAAATCCTGTAATTCCTTCTCCCGTCTTTGCCGAGATTTTTACATGATAATCTGCACGCAGGTCTCTCGGAACCCAGGTATCTTCCATTCGGTCAATCTTATTAAATACCGTGATCACCGGCTTATCTTTCACTCCGAGATTCTGCAGTGTCTCATATACGGTATACATCTGTTCATCCATCTGCGGATTCGAAGCATCCACTACATGCAGGATGATGTCCGCATATTTTGCTTCTTCCAGCGTACTCCGAAAAGCTTCGATCAGATGATGTGGAAGCTTTCTGATAAATCCTACCGTATCTGTCATGAGAATTTCCTGACCGCTTGGCAGTTTCAGATCCCTGGTAGTAGGATCCAGAGTTGCAAATAATTTATCTTCTGCAAGAATTCCTGCACCGGTCAGAGCATTTAACAATGTAGATTTCCCCGCATTCGTGTATCCTACGATTGCTGCTACCGGAATATGGCTTCTGCTTCTCTGCTCTCTGGTCACTTCCCGGTGTTTTTTGACATCCTTTAATTCACGGTTCAGTTGTGCGATCCGGCTTTTGATCAGGCGGCGATCCATCTCCAGCTTCTTCTCTCCTGGTCCTCTGGTTCCGATTCCGCCTCCCAGTCTGGACATCGCTCTTCCCCAGCCGGTCAGTCTGGTCTGCTGATACTTAAGCTGCGCCAGTTCTACCTGTATCTTACCTTCACTGGTCGATGCTCTTGCCGCAAAGATATCCAGAATGATCAGGGTTCTGTCCATGACTTTCACATCCAGCTCATCCTGCAGGTTCTTCATCTGCGCCGGAGACAATTCATCATCACACACAATCCCGGTCGCACGCAATTCCCAGATCATATTTTTTAATTCTTCTATCTTTCCCTTCCCGACATAAGTTGCCGGATGCTGCTGCTCCCGGTTCTGGATCAGCATTCCTGCCGTCTCCGCCCCGGCTGTCGATACCAGATCTTTTAATTCTTCCAGTGATTCTTTTGTATCATCCTGATCCGAGAGTGCAACTCCGACCAGAATCACTTTTTCTGTTTCATCTTTTATTTCTATCATATTCTATTAACGCGTCTCCAGGAATTCTGCTTCTTTTTTAGCTGCCTTGTCATTTGGATAACTATCCAGATATTCTTCCAGTTTTACTTCCGCACTCTCCCAGTCTTCCATCTTCTCATAAGCAACGATGATGTTATATTTCATTTCTTTCTTCATCTTCTTGCTGACGTCATCCTGTTCCAGTCCGAGATTATAATAGTTCAACGCTTCTTTTGCTTTTCCCAATTTCAGATCACAGTTTCCGATGAGATTGTAAATTGTTCCTGTCTTCTCAGCATTATTATCCAGAGCCTTCCTGAATGCATTTCTTGCCCCTTTATAATCTTTCTGTTCCCATTTCACAATGCCGATTCCTCTCCAGGCATCTCCGGTATTCTTATTCTTTTCTATTGCCTGTTCAAACTGTTCAACCGCCTGATCGTATTCTCCTTTTTCAAGATACTCGACTCCTTTTTTCGAAGGATTTCCACAGGCAGTCAGTAACAGACCTGCACTGAATATTGCAAGTAGTGCTTTTCCTCTTTTCATACTTTTTCTATATACTCCTCATTTACTCAATCTGCCAGTCAATCGGTTCTATTCCGTGCGCTCTCAGATAATCATTTGTCTGACTGAATGGCTTACTTCCAAAAAATCCGCGGTACGCAGACAGCGGACTCGGATGCGGTGCTTTCAGGATCAGATGCTTCGGATTATTCAGCATCCTCGCCTTTCTCTGCGCCGGCGCTCCCCATAAGATAAACACGATCGGACGATCCTGACTGTTAAGTGCCATGATCGCCGCATCGGTAAATTCTTCCCATCCGATATCCTTATGGGAATTCGCCTGATGTGCCCTTACGGTTAATACCGTATTCAACATCAGCACACCCTGTTCTGCCCATTTAGTCAGACAGCCGTGATTCGGAATCGTACATCCCAGATCATCATGTAGTTCTTTATATATATTCACAAGCGAGGCGGCACATCCACGCCTTTTTTTACCGAAAAGCAGAGTCCATGCGCCTGTCCTACATTATGATATGGATCCTGCCCCAGAATTACTGCCTTTACATTATGAAGCGGTGTCAGATGAAATGCATTGAAGATATCATCTGCCGGAGGAAAGATCTGTCTTGTTCTGTATTCCTCATTTACTGTCTCGAATAATTTCTTATAGTATGGCTTTTTGAACTCTTCTTTCAGAGCGTCCAGCCAGTCATTATTGATTGCTGCCATTGTCTTTTACACTATCCTTTTTTATTTT
>ENA-OQED01000406-OQED01000406.1-human-gut-metagenome-genome-assembly--contig:-NODE-406-length-17096-cov-0.884495_pt1 | contig 17096 bp, 23 predicted proteins | sample MGYA00242790_ERZ504625 | MGnify/ENA primary metagenome ERZ504625 (study PRJEB26092, sample SAMD00036345) | human gut metagenome | host: Homo sapiens | study: EMG produced TPA metagenomics assembly of...
CTTTTGTTAAAGACCCCAGCAAATATATCATGTAAAACAGAAATCCGTTTTTTGATATATTGCCTGGGGTTTTTTTCTGAAAAATAATCGTTTAGAAGAAACGGAAAACTCCGATCACTTTTCCCATAATCTGAAGATCACGGACGATAATTGGTTCCAACGCATCATTTTCCGGTTGTAAACGGAAGATACCTTCTTCTTTGTAAAATCTTTTGACAGTGGCACTGTCTTCAAGCAATGCGACTACAATATCTCCATTATCGGCAACAGCAGACTGTTCGACCAGTACAAAATCTCCATCAAGAATACCGGCATTGATCATACTTTCGCCATGTACTTTGAGCATAAAAGTCTGTTTGTTAGGCATATATTCCATCGGGATAGGGAAGTAGTTCTCTATGTTCTGTTCTGCGAGAAGTGGTTCTCCTGCAGCAACATGTCCGATGACAGGCACATTTACCATTTCGCGGCGGTTAAAATTAAAAGAGTCATCCAGGATCTCAATCGCACGTGGTTTGGTTGGATCCCTTCTGATATATCCATTCTTCTCAAGAGTTTCCAGATGAGAGTGAACAGAAGAAGTAGATTTCAGATGAACTGCTTCACAGATATCTCTGACTGATGGCGGGAAGCCACGCTCCAGTATCTGGGATTTGATATATTCTAATATTTCTTCCTGCTTTGCAGTTATTTTCCCCTGCGCCATATTATGTCCTCCTTAAGATGGATTGTAAATTCGTTAATTATTATATATTTAATGATAACACAGGATATCGGAAAACGCAAACAGATGTTTAGAAAATATGTTCGAAATATATGGTGGAATCTATTGACAAACATTTGTTCGACTTGTATAATAGATGACGTAGAGAACAAATGTTCGTACAAAACTGTTTTGAAGAATAGATGGAGGGGTACGAGATGGATACAAAGAGAATCTATAGAGAAAGCAGAGGAAGTAATTATACCGGTTACAACAGGGCAAGCAGCCGAAGAAAAAGAAGTGTACATGTAAAGAAGCTATTTGTTGGTATTTTTTCTTTGTTTATGATTCTTGGACTCAGTGCATTTTATGGGAGCGGTCTTGTGAGTGCACATGATAATGTCAAGGATGATCCGGTAAGATGCAAGTACTATAAAAGTATTCAGATTCATTCAGGAGATACTCTTTGGAATATTGCAGAGGAATATATAACTGAAGATTATGAATCTGTCAATGATTATATTACAGAAGTAAAAAAGATCAATAAGCTTTCATCCGATCAGATTCAGGACAGTCAGTATCTGACCGTTCCATATTACGATTACAGATGATTTTTTAAATCATTCTTTAAAACAGAATCATTCCGATATATATGCTGAAAGGCTTATATATATTATACTCACCCACGGCAATGAATGAAAAATAGTAGTTCATTGCCATTTTGTTATTGGTACACATCTATACGACAAATACCGATTTTTCCAAAAGATATAGACGGAAATAACGAATTCTGCTATAATTATATTGTTTTATGAGGAATTTCTATTATTTTATTGATACTTTTATTCCATCATTTCTATTCAGGAGGTTTTCTATTACATGATTGATTCATCTACCAACCTAACAAACACGGCATCAAACAAACCGCATAATTATCATGAACAGAGTCAGATTGATCAGACGTTACGCCTTCGTGAAGTCTTAAAGACTTTGCCGCCTTTTGCGAAGGACTATTTTCGTGCTATGGAACCAAAATCATCTGCACGTACCCGCATTAACTACGCTTACGATATCCGTGTATTTTTCCATTTCCTTATGGAAAATAATCCTGTGTATAAGAATTATACGATGGACCGTTTTATGCCCCGGGATCTGGAGAACCTTGAACCTGTAGATATTGAGGAATATCTGGAATACCTGAAAGTATATAAACGCGATGAGGACGGTGAATTGATCACCAATGGGGAAAAAGGGCTGGCACGTAAAATGTCTGCTCTTAGAAGTTTTTACGGATATTATTTCAAACATCAGATCATACAGAAGAATCCGACACTTCTGGTAGATATGCCAAAACTACATGATAAAGCAATCATACGTCTGGATACCGATGAAGTTGCTTTGTTGTTGGATTTTGTGGAATCTGCAGGCGATCACCTGACCGGACAGGCACTGAATTACTATAAGAAAACGCGGGACCGTGATATTGCTATTCTTACGCTGTTATTAGGAACCGGTATCCGTGTGTCCGAATGTGTCGGACTGGATCTCAAGGATGTAGATTTTAAGAACAATGGAATTACGGTTACCAGAAAAGGTGGCAATCAGATGGTTGTGTATTTTGGCGATGAAGTTGCCGGAGCACTTGAAAATTATATAACGGGAGACCGCGAGGCATCTACTCCCCTCTCCGGCCATGAACAGGCATTGTTCTTATCGACACAGAGAAAGCGTATGGGTGTCCAGGCAGTTGAAAATATGGTGAAAAAGTATGCCAGACAGGTAACGCCGAATAAGAAGATCACACCGCACAAACTTCGCAGTACTTATGGCACATCGTTATATAAAGAGACCGGCGATATTTATCTTGTGGCAGATGTTCTGGGACATAAAGATGTAAATACGACGAAAAAGCACTACGCCGCAATAGATGACAACCGCCGCCGTAAAGCAGCTTCAGCAGTTAAATTGCGGGAATTGTAAGATATACAGAATCGAACATTTTTATGCCGTAATATGAAAAAAATCTCTGACGTAAAATATACAATTTATATTTATACGTCAGAGATTTTTGATTTACAATTTTCTGTCTGTAACAGTTTCTTTTAATGCTACTAACTGTTCGATTGCCTTTGCTGTCCCGTCAATTCCAAGAAGAGAACTGTCAAGGCAGATATTATAGCTTTCGGCAGCACCCCATTTTTATTGCTGTAATAGTTATAATAGCTGGAACGTCTCTTATCAGTCTTTTTAATCAGATCTTTGGCTTTTGCATCTGTCAGATCATAGATCCGTGCGATTCTGCGGACTCTTGCGTCCATATCGGCATGAATGAATACACTTAAGACATTATCAAATTCTTCCAGTGCATAGTCGGCACAACGTCCAACAAGAATACAAGGACCTTCCGATGCGATCTTGCGGATGGTATCAAATTGTGCGAGAAAAATTTTATGATTGATCGGCATGTCTGTATAACTGGATGAAGGATATCCGAATGAGTAGGAATCCATAACCAGAGAATACAGAAAACTGTTCGTAGGTTTTTCATCGTGTGTTTCAAAAAGTTCCTCGCATATACCACTTTCCTTTGCTGCGCGTTCCAACATTTCTCTGTCGTATAATTTGATTCCGAGATCTTCAGCAACTTTATATCCGATCTGCGTCCGGCACTACCATATTCACGGCCGATCGTAATGATTGTATTTGTCTTTGCCATATATACCAGCTCCTATACATAAATTAATATAAACATATTATACAGCAAACTCGGAGAAATGTATAGAATTTTCACATAATTTACCTGCAAATATTCCTTAGTCTGTCTAATAGTTCGATAAAATATTCCGGAAGGGGTGCGTTGACTTCCAGGTATTCTCCGGTAGATGGGTGTATGATACCAAGAGTGCGTGCATGTAAAGTCTGTCCCTGCAATCCTTTAAAAGGACACTTTTTCGGACCGTAAACTTCGTCACCGACTAGAGGATGACCGATGCTCGCCATATGGACACGGATCTGATGGGTTCGTCCGGTTTCAAGCTCACATTGGATATAGGTATAATCTCCGAAACGTTCCAGAACTTTGTAGTGGGTAATGGCCTCCCGTCCATTTTTACAGTGAGTACTCATTTTCTTGCGGTCTGTCGGATGACGTCCGACCGGTGCATTAACCGTACCGGAATCTTCTTTGATATTACCATGTACGATCGCAACATAGATACGACGGATAGAGTGTACCTTTAATTGTTCGGAAAGGCTCTGATGAGCTTTATCGTTCTTGCAGATGACCAGTGAACCAGTGGTGTCCATATCAATGCGGTGAACAATTCCGGGACGCATACAGCCGTTGATACCGGACAGTTCATTTCCGCAGTGATACATCAGTGCATTGACCAGTGTTCCGCTGTAATGTCCTGGAGCAGGGTGAACAACCATCTGTTTCGGTTTATTGATCATAATAATATCCTGATCCTCATATAAGATATCCAGTGGAATGTTCTCAGGCACGATATCAGGCTCTTTTGCTTCTGGAAGGGTAACTTCTACCCTGTCATCAAAAGAAAGCCTGTAATTGGATTTTACAGGCTTCTGGTTTACTTTTACATATCCATCTTTGATGATTTTCTGAATATAAGATCTTGATCTGTCTTCGAACTGTTCGGAAAGATAGAGATCAATCCGCTGGCCTCGGAATTAAGATCGATGGAAAATTCTTTCAAGGTCTTCCTCCTTATAGTAAACGAGTATTAATATAACTAACAGGAATGCTGCAACGGTAACATAGATATCTGCAACATTAAAAATCGGAAAGTCGATCAATTTGAAATAAAAGAAATCGACTACATAATTCAGGCGGATACGGTCAATACAGTTACCGAAAGCTCCGCCAACGATCAATACCGCACAGATACGAAGCGGCAGATATTTTCTTTCCATAGGTACTTTGCTGTAGAACCAGATCACAGCTGCGGTAATCAGGAGTACACTGATGTAAAAGAAAACTCTCTGGTTTTGCAGTATCCCGAATGCAGCTCCTCTGTTTTCGAGATATTCTAATTGGAATATATTTCTGATCAGTACATAAGCCGGCCGGTCTTTTAAGTGTCCGACAACAAGATATTTTGTAAACTGGTCTATGCATACCAGTACAACAACACTGATCAGTGCTGTGATATAATTTGTGATACGTTTTGTATTTGTATTCATGATACTCCTTGCCGATCATACTATGAATTTCCGGATTCATAGTACAAAACTATATATATTTGCGTACAGAAATCATATAACGTCCTTTTTTTGTCTCAGACAGGATCCCATTATAGGCAATACGACCCATTTTACGAACGGAAATTATATCATTCTCTTTTAACCGGTATCCGTTACTGGTAATTAGTTTTCCATTCACAAACACTTTTCCGGCTTCAATCTGAGACGTGATCTTACTTCTGGAAAGAGGATATGCCAAAGCGAGAACACTATCGAGACGGATGGATGATACGGTTCCTTTTAATTCTTCGTATCTCGGTTCATAATCAACCTGAAAACCGGTACCGATCGTTGCTTTTACATGAGTATGTCTGATCTGAGTCAGATTATCGGTGACATATTCTGCCATTTCTTCTTTGACAAATATCAGCGCTTTATGATCTTCTGCAATAATATCTCCGATCTTACAACGGTCAATACCAAGATTCATCAGTGCACCAAGATAATCGCGGTGAGTAAGATCTTCGGAAAACTTCTTATTCAGCGGGCTGACTTCTATTGTCTGAATCGGATATTCATACTCATAATAAAGAGCATCAGGTAGAAATACAGCCATCTGACGCTCTGATAAGTCATATCCACCATACGTCTTATACTGGGATAAGAACATGTCTTTTGGTGTCGTATGAAGAATATTCAATTCATTCAAATTAAGAAAGTCAGAAAATACAACAATTCCTCTGTTATATGCAAGTCTGGAAAGTTCAACCAGACGTTTCTGTAACATACTTTCTTCTTTGTTCATAATTAAAATCTTGTCCTCATAGATGAAGAATCCAAAGAAGTGTTCAACAGATCCTGAAGATCTCCCGAAATATCTACATTTGTAGGTGTTACCAGGAATATGTAATTCGAAATCTTCTGCAGGTTACCACTGATTGCAAATGTAGCACCTGAAGTAAAATCAATAATACGCTGTGCAATCTCAAGATCCAGTCCCTCCAGATTAAGGATCACTGTGCGTCCGCTTAACAGAGTCTCTGTGATCTCTCTGGAATCTTCAACAGAAGTTGGCTTAATTACACATACTTCCATATTTACACTGCTTCTTCTTGCAGGCTGACGCATTGGTGTTACTTTATTATTAGAGAATGAAGATTTCTGCTTTACAGGTGCTGTATATTCCTCCTCGTCATTCTCATCAAAATCTTTATCATTGTCTTTTGTGCTTTTATGAAAGAGGCTTCTCTTGGGCTTTTCTTCATAATCATCATCATATTCGTCATCGTCGAAGAATTCATCATCATCGTATTCATCGTCTCCGTCGTCCAACTTCATGATACTTAAGAACTTATCTAATACTCCCATTTTTAATAAATCTCCTATCTTCCGTTTATACTTGATGAGTATAGTCTCGTGCTCCGAAGATTCCGGTACCAACACGGACCATGGTAGCTCCTTCTTCTATGGCTACCTGATAGTCATTTGTCATACCCATAGAAAGAATACTCATAGTAATATTATCAATGTTTTTCTTTGCGATGTCAACAGATAATTTGCGTAAATGAGCAAAAACAGGGCGATTATCCTCAGGATTTTCTACAAATGGAGCAATTGTCATAAGACCTTTTACACGGATATGTGAAAATTTTGATATCTGCTCTACGAATGCAGGAACTTCTTCCGGCATAAGTCCGAACTTACTTTCTTCTTTCGCAACATTCACTTCGATCAGTATATTGGCTGTAACGTTATGTTTTTCTGCTTCTTTATCAATTGTTTCAGCTAATCGGACAGAATCCACAGAATGAATAAGATCTACTTTATCAATAATATATTTGACCTTATTACGCTGCATATGACCGATCATATGCCAGTGGATATCTTTTGGCAGAACTTCATATTTGGAAGCGAGTTCCTGTGCTTTGTTCTCTCCATTGACACGAACACCCAGATCATATGCTTCCTGCAGCATCTCTACAGGTTTTGTTTTGCTTACTGCGATCAACGTAACCTCTTCTCTCTTACGGCCGGCGCGGTCGCATGCAGCCTGGATATTTTCTTCTACTTTTGCAAGATTTTCTTTTAACATAATTTCTAGCTCCTTTTCTCTTATATCAAATTAAGAAATGACATCACCCTCATGTACGTCTTTTCCTGTCAGTGCAATGTGGTCATAATTGGACAGACCATAATCATTTCCACTTTGTACAATATAGTAATCATCGCTTTCGCATAAAATCTGTACCTGACGGAATACCGCATACCCCCGGTTGATATTATAAACTCCCTTTAATTGCTTTGTTTCTGATAATTGATAAGTTATCTGAAGAGCCTGCTTTTTTTAAGGTTGTATTTTTTTCAAAATCATCCGGATTAACATAGACAGAACCGGTCTGTGTATCGCGGTAATAGATATCAACAGCCTGAAATTCTGCATTCTCTTTCCCGGTATCGATCAATACACCGGTACTGTTACTATTTCCGCCCTGGGTAAGATAATCTTCCGGAATTACATAGAAGTCCTTTTTTGTAATCGCTGATTTCGGTATTTTAAGTCCGGACTGATCTTCGAGTATCAGTTCTACGTCAACAAAACGATTCTGGGCATAGCGTACCATCGAAGAATCAAATGCAAGATATCCGAGATAAGACCCTTTTACTTTTTTCATGGAAAATGCAGCGGTCATAGTTTCATTATCTTTCGGAAAACGTACATGGACACTAGAAGAATCTTTCAACTCTTTTGCACACTCTTTGGTTAAAGGAATAACCAAAGTCCAGTCATCATCTTTGATTAATTTGTATACCGGGGTGCCGGATTTAATCCGGGTATTGTTCTTCTGCTCTTTTTTACGATAGCCTTCTTTGCTTAACATATCCGGGGTTACATCATCCGCAGTAGTTTTTTCGAATCCGTCCACATAATAACATATGATACCGTCAGAATCTGCAGAAAACACATGAAGTCCGTCGGTATCTGCATCGGTCAGAGCAGCAAGCTGAGTCTGACGGTTCTGATTTGATTTTCCATCCAGCACACTTGAGATATTACTTTTATTAGTATATATACATCTCCGAAACTTTCATCAGAATAATTTTCGCAGAAAGTCTGGGTCTTCTGACGTATATTGTTCTGCTCAACGGAGGTTAATTTCTGACTTTTTCCTGATTTTGATTCAAACTGTAACTTGTGGTCAGAAAGAGAATAAATCTGTGTTTTAGCACCGACTTTACTACCGGCTGAAACAAAGTAATTAACGTATCCATTGTCTTCGGAGCGAATTACTGTTTCATTACGGATGGCAAGACCGGTATAGGAATTGTCTTTGAGAATGGATCCTTCCCGAACCTCATAAACAGAAATATGTTTTTCTGTCAGATACATTAATACAGTTACAACAAGATAAATAAATATAACACCAAAAATGATGATCCCAATATTTAAATGTTTTTTCTTCTGATATACTTTTATATTTGATGATTGCTTGTTTCCAGCCAAATTTCCGGCCTCCTATCTTTATTGCTTTAACATACGTAACGCTGATCCATTTAAATAGTGAAATGCCTTTCCCTGATAACTTTGCCTTTCTGCCATGATTTCAGATTAGTTCATCTCTTAACTTCCACCAGCTGGTGTCCCAGTTACAGAATACAGCATCCTTTTCCGGAATACGGCTGAACAGGCGCTCAATTGCAATATCCGGTCTCAGATATTCCAGAAACAGGATGAGGCGGTTCAGGTACTCTTCTTTTTTACATAGAGATATTGTACCATTTTCATACGCTTCGCACAACTTTGTATTCTTAGCAATATAAAGAGAATGTGCCTTTACGATCTGTACCGGAAGTGCAGATAATATTTTTGCCGTTTCAATGCTGTCATCCAGATCATCTCCCGGAAGATTCAGGATTACATGGGTACAGATATCGAAAGAATATTTGTTGATATGCAGGACCGCATCGATAAATTCCGCAAGAGAATGACCTCTTGATATTTGTTTTAAGGTATGATAATTCACTGTTTGAAGTCCGAGTTCGATTGTAATCTGGATTCCGGTTTTTTCCCGGACTGTATGTAATACATCCAGGTAGTCATCCCGTATACAATCCGGCCGTGTAGATACGGCAATTTCAACAATATCAGGAACGCGGGATGCTTCCTCGATATATGAACGGAATGCTTCAAGCGGTAAAAATGTATTCGTAAAGTTTTGAAAATAAGCGATAAACTTATGCGCATGATAACGTTTTTCAATGTAGTCGCGAGTCCTAAGAAGCTGTTCTGTGACAGATACGGCAGAGTCCATCGCTTCAAATCCGGTTCCCTTTTCTGCACAAAACGAACAGCCGCTTCCGGTAATTCTATTTGGACAGCTGACCGGGAGGTTTACCGGAAGTTTATATACTTTTTCTCCATATCTTTCTTTGAGATATTGTGAATATGGATAATATTTTTCACTTTCATCCATGATAAAAATCCTTTCCGCAATGTATAATCCCACTTTTCCTGGCAATACTATTATCATTCGATAAAAGGAGGATTACTCAGATGAAATGGTTTGATAACACTGCATTGACGCTTGTGATCATCGGTGCACTTAACTGGCTTCTGGTTGGTATATTTAAACTGGATATCGTAGCCGTAATCTTTGGAAATCTTACATGGATTTCCAGAATTATTTATACCATTATCGGTCTATGTGGACTTTATCTCATCAGCCTTTATGGAAGAATCGGAAGTTCATCCTAAAAAAGGGGTATCCGTATTATGGATGCCCCTTCTATATTTTTACATATTATTTTTCGGGAATTGCTTCCACAATTGCTGTCATATCTTTATAAAGTAATGGCTTTGTATCAGCGTTCATTACAATAGAGATATATGGATGATCGTTCTCGTCTTCTGTAAGAAGGACCAGACAATTCCCGGCCAGCTTGGTTGTTCCTGTTTTTCCGCCGATGACAGTTACATTATCTGGTTTTTCTGCTTCGCCGGTAGCATAGAAATTAGTAGGCTTCCAGGTAATACTTCTCACAGCGCCACTACTTCCGGTAACTTTGGCGGTATGTGATTTTGATTTGATGATTTTGACAAATCATCATTTTAATGAATGCATTAAAAATGAGATAAAGGTCATAAGCAGTTGTATAATGGTCGTCATTATGAAGACCGTTGGAGTTTACAAAATGCGTGCCCGTTGCATTAATTTTTTTGCTTCTTTATTCATCATTTTGGCAAATCCATCCATACTTCCACCCACATATTCTGCAATTGCTGTTGCATTGTCATTTCCGGAATGAAGTAACAGACCATATAATAAATCGGATAAGGTAATCTTATCGCCAGCCTGTATTCCGCAAGTCGCTTCGTCAGCGGCAAAACTGTTCATATCAGCATTCTGAGACACTGTAACAACGTCTGACAGGTTAGCATTTTCCAGAGCAACCAAAGCAGTCATAAGCTTGGTTGTACTTGCCGGATAGATTTTATCAAACATCTGATAGGAAAAGTCAACTTTTTTTCTGTCAACATCAAACAAGGCTGCTGAATGAAGTGTATCTGTTTCAGCAGAGGTAATCCCTTTCAGATTGACATCACCGGATGCAACACACAGATCAGAGGCAAATAAATCACCTGTATACAGATTTTTGTTATAATTTTCGATTTCATAATCTGCTACTACATTCTTTGATCCGAAACCACAACCGGTTGTCACCATTGCCGTCAACGACAGCATAGCTATTAATTTTGAGTATTTACCGATACATTTCACGCCAGTCTAAATCTCCTCTGTCAATTGCTAAGATAATAATTTCTGCTGTTGCAAGATTCGTTGCCAGCGGAATATTATAAGTGTCACACATACGGATCACATCATTAAGATCCGGGTCGTGAGGTTTTGGATTGGAAGGCTCTCTCAAAAAGATAAGTGCGTCAATATCATTCTGTGCGATCTGCGCTCCTAACTGCTGTTTTCCTCCTAAGGGACCGGCCAGATATTTATGAACTTTCAGGTTCGTAACTTCTTCAATTAATCTTCCTGTCGTTCCTGTAGCATAAAGACTGTGTTTGCTTAAAATTCCTCTGTATGCGATACAGAAGTTTTGCATCAGTGCTTTTTTTGAATCATGTGCTATCAGACCTATATTCATATTATTCACTCCTTACTGGTATTTTTTCGGTTGTAATCCTACGTTCAAGACTAATCCAATTCCAATATATAAACTTACAAGAGATGTCAGTCCATAACTTACAAAAGGTAATGGTACTCCAGTATTAGGTAAGATCTTGGTAGCAACGCCAATGTTAATAAAACTCTGTATGCCAATCAGTCCCCCAACACCACAGCATATGATTCTTCCTGCAAGGTCTTGCGATCGTATCCCAACTAAAATACATTGTATCACAATCAATAGTAATAACGCAATAATTATACAACCTCCGACAAAACCTAATTCTTCACCAATAATCGCAAAAATGAAATCTGTCTGTGGTTCAAGAATGAAATTACCGTTTTTTACGGATGTAGTCGTGTTATTATCCAGTCCTTTTCCTGTTAGCTGACCGGAACCAATTGCCATGACAGAGTTTTTCTGCTGGTAAGCTTCATCACTTTCATATTTTTCGGGTTCGATAAAAGCAAGGATACGCTTCTGCTGGTAATCCTTTAAAAGCTTCTGGTCAGGCTGAACAACGATACTTAAAAAGATGACTGCGACCGGTACTAATATGACAAGGACGGTACCGATGAATTTATAACTTAGTCCGGCTACATAGATCATAAGACAGATCATAAGAGCGGTACAAATGGTTGTGGACAGGTTTGGCTCAATTAAGATCAATACCAGCGGAATACCTGCGAGGACAGCATATTTCAACAGTGTAAATTTATCATTGATATCTTCTTCGTGTTCCATCAAAATTTTGCAAAAAATATGATCAGTAATATTTTTGCAAGTTCTGAAGGCTGGAATTGGATAAAGCCTATCTTGATCCAGCGGGTTGCACCATTTACATTCTCACCAAATAATTTTACTGCAGTAAGCATAATGATAGAAAGTATATACAATACCCAATAAAAATTTATGATCCACATATAGTCAATCAGTGACACGATGATCATAGCCGCAAGACCTATCACGACACCAAGAAGTCTGTTTTGTTCTGAAGAGATTCTTTTGCACTGCCTACGACTAAGATACCGAAAATGGATAAAATACCTACAAGTGCAACAATTCCGAATTTGTAATTTTTCCAGTTATATGGTTTTGTAAATCTATGTGATCTCACGTTTCTTCTCCTGCTATTCTTATCACTATCTGTGAACGGTTAATCTCTACTTGAAAATTATCTTCTGTAAGTTCCACGTATTTGGAAAGGGTTTGATATAAGTCCCGGCAGATATGATCATAAACGGAAGGCGTACATTGTACCCGATCCGATACGACCAATGCGCGGAGACGGTTCTTTGCAATGGATACGGAAGAGCTTTTCAACATATTCAGGGCCTCCTAATTCTTCTTGAATGCATGTGAGATCCTTGAGAAGAATCCCTTTCCGGTATCAAGATTTATATAAGGAACTTCCAATCCCAGAATACGCTTACAAATATTTAAATATCCTTTTCCTGCCGTTGAATCGAGACCAATTACCGGTTCCCCCTGGTTAGTCCCGATAACAACCTGTTCGTCATCAGGAAGGATTCCGATTAAAGGTACCGAGAGGATTTCGGTGACATCATCAACGGACATCATATCTCCCCGCTTCACCATGTCCATCCGGATGCGGTTGATGATCAGGTCAATCTTACGGATCTGATTCTGTTCCAAAAGTCCAATGATACGGTCAGCATCACGAATGGATGATACTTCCGGAGTTGTAACAACTAATGCACGGTCAGCACCGGCAATGGCATTTTGAAAGCCTTGTTCAATACCGGCCGGACAATCCAAAAGTATGTAGTCAAATTCTTCTTTTAATTCAGAAGTGAGCTTTTTCATCTGTTCCGGTGATACCGCCGACTTGTCTTTTGTCTGGGCGGACGGGAGCAGATATAGATTTTCATATCGGCTGTCACGGATCAATGCCTGTTTCAGGCGGCATCCGCCGGTCACAACATCGACCAGATTATATACGACCAGATTTTCCATGCCCATTACAACATCCAGATTCCGGAGCCCTAGATCAGTATCTATGATCACTACCTTTTTGCCAAGCTTCGATAAACCTGCTCCTACATTTGCAGTTGTAGTCGTCTTTCCAACTCCACCTTTTCCTGATGTAATTACGATAACTTCGCCCATGAATAACTTCCTCCTATAACTGGTTTTACTTTTACTTCTCCTATCCGCAGTTTTTTCGACTGCATACGGAGAGCTGCTATGACAACATCTCTGCGTCCGGAGGCACCTGCGATCACCGTACCGTATATGGTACCGGTTACAATTACATTTCCTTTGGATGCAACGGTAGCACCTTCTTCGATATCACCTATGATCACAATGCTCTGTTCGGACTCAAGAACCTGCCTTCCTCTTAATGTACCCTTATAGAACTGCCCGTCTTTTTCATGGATGGCTTCAAGGCTTTCGTCCAGCATTTTTTTATGGACTTGTTCTGTAACAGTATTTTTTTTCAATGATACAAAGTATTTCGATATTGGCAGCTGATTCAATTTCTCTTGTCAGCTGCCGCTCTTCATCTTCTGTGAAAGAACGGCCTTCATATTCCACAGCCATTTTTGCGTGAGCAAAGAACCTGGAAGCAGATTGGAATTTCTTTTTTACGACTTCCAGAAGTTCCTCGAATGAAATGTCTGAATCAAAATAAATAGTGATGCCGTATTTGTTACTCTTGATGAGCACCTGGTCTTTCACATAGAATCATCCTTTCTTTAATCTCCACCATTTGATCCGGTACCAATATCTGATGCAGATCCCGTGATCAATTCATTTTCCGGTGTGACTTTATAGTAGTACTCCATGACATCATTACCGACTTCAGCTGCAAATGTCGAACTGTAGCCGTTGGCAATACGGATTGCAAATGCAATCTGTGGGCTGTCACTAGGAGCAAATCCTACAAACAGACCGTGGTCTGGATGAGTCTGACTTTGCTGTGCAGTTCCGGTTTTACCGGATAATGCAATACCACTCGAATTTAATTTCGTAAAAATATCTTTATGTTCTGAAGTTACAACTGCTCTCATACCTTCATGGACTGCCTGCCATGTAGAGGCGGACACATCGGTAACTTTATTTTTCACTTCAGGAGTATAGTCTTTGATCGTTTTCCCTTTAGGGCTTGTAACCTTATCTAAAAGACTTAAGTTGTATACGGTTCCATCATTTGCAACTGCTGTGATATATCTTGCAAGCTGACTGGTAGTATAGTTGTTGGTTCCCTGTCCGATAGCAGATAATACAGAGTTGTCATCGGATATCTGCGGGTCAGATTCAGGAATTTCCATACCCGAAGTATCTCCAAGACCGAATTCTTCCGCATATTTTTGAAGTTTTGCAATACCACGTTCGCTTGAATAATAATTCTGTGTACTCTTTCCATCTGAGGTATCACTGTCCAGCTTTGAATCACCGGTATTATTGAGCCCCAGTCTGTAACCGACTTCATAGAAAAAGTCATTACAAGAATGCTGAATACCCTGTGATACATTCAGGTTACCATGTGATGACGGGTAAATCCAGCATTTTGGATTCGGTGTGACTTTCTTATATACTCCGGCACATGGAAGATATGTGTTAACGTCAATGACACCTTCGGTCAGACCGGCAATTGCAGATAATGGTTTGTAAGTGGAACCAGGTGCTGTCTTTTCCTGTGTTGCATTGTTGTAGAATGGACGGGACTGATTGGTAAGCAGTTTGCTGTAGTAATCAGAATCCATGGTATTTGCAAGACGGTTGTTGTCATATCCGGGGATAAGAGACGCATGCAAGTACTTCACCGGTGTTCGGATCTGTTGCAACCAATGAACCGGTACAAGGCTCCAGTCCTAACTGTCCGGGTGTAATCTCCAAAGACTGGATTTTACTCCGCATAAAGTCATATGCACCGACATTTCCTGCTTTCAGACCGTTATACTGCTCATCATCCTGATCCAGTATTCCCTGTTCATAGAGCATCATGCATACCTGCCTGCCGGTAATTGTTCCGGATTTTATCATATAGCGGTAGATCAGTTTGTCAAAACTATTGTCTGAATCAACATAATCCAAAATATAATTAATAATTCCCTGATATACTTCACTGGAATCAGAATACTGTTCATTTGATTTTATATAATCTTTCAATAGTGAAGTATCTATCCAGTTCTTTGAAATAGCATAATTCAGATAGCTATATACATTAATAGATTCATCATCTTTCCAGGCTTTATAAGTATCATCTTTGGTATTGATGGATTTTGACATTACTACACCTGTTCCGTTTGTCAGCACATCCGATACCAGATAGGTGAGGTACGCCTGTATTTCTTTCGGCTGATCTTTATATGCTGCTGCATTGGAATCGCTGAATATTTTCGTAAGAGAATTCTTCACTTCTTCTTTTCTTACGGCGAATGCAGATGCAACCTCTTTTTCGGCTTCACCGGCATTTGCATCTGTAAAATGCGTCATATCAAGTACGTCATTGTTGATCATAGCGTTATATACATCACCAATCGGAATGATAACGTCACTTCCGTCTTCGACTTTATTCCGGTCAAAATCCAGATTGTTTTGTATTTTGGCAAGCAGAACGCCCGCAAGTTCCTGTTCCAGAATGTTATATGCAGCTTTTTGAAGATTAGCATCGATCGTCAGATACAGATCATTTCCGGCTTTGGGCTTTGTGCCCTTTACTGTTTTGATTACTTTTCCGACATTATTTAACATAAAGTTTCTCATTTCCCTTTTTCCCCTGAAGCTGGGAATCCAGTGCCTTTTCCAGACCAGCTTTACCGACAGTATCGGTTTTGTTGTATCTTTCCTGATCTGCATCACTTAATGCGTCATACTCTTCCTGGGAAATCTGACCGGTATATCCTATAATGTTTGCAAAACAGTTACTGTCAGCATATTTTCTCAGTGACTCTTCTTCTACATTGATACCGTACAATTTGTCCAGATTTTCCATGATGTCTGCGACTGTTGCATCACTGACATCTTCGGCAATTGTAGTTGAAATATATTTCTGATAACTGTTCAGCCAGATCTGATAACGGATATTGATCAGTTTTAATACCATGGACTTGTCCATAGATTTTTCATCAATACCAAATTTCTGCTTATTTGTACACAGATAATGAATCAGTTCATCGGCAGTAGTCTCTTTCTGTTTCTTGGAAAGCTTATCAATTGTAGATTTACCATATACATCAGCGATAAAACGTAATTTCTGCGTTTCATTCTGTGCAACAAACTGATACATATTATTACTGTCCAAAATGATTCCAAAGTTATTGATCACGGTATCACCATTGGATTCTACCATTTTAATAACAGAAGAAATCGTCTTGTTTAAAACTTTATTCTGCTGTGCAATACTGTCATAAGAACCATTGTCTTCAATTGTGACAGAGTATGCCAGTTCATTATAAGCCAGTAGGTTGCCATTACGGTCATATATATTACCACGGGTTCCCTGAATCTCTTTTGTTTTCTGAATCTGCAGTTTATAATCGTCAAGGTATTCTTGTCCTTTTACAATCTGAAGATAAAATATCCGCTGTACAGAATTGCCGATGTAATACAAAAGACAATGATCAGCACGAATATTCGAGATTGTACGAATTCTGCAATGCCGGATTTGATCCGTTCCCATAAACTATACAAATTTACTTGCACTCCTTTGCTCTTCTGCTTCCAGTTTCTTGTTAATGTGTAATATGATCTGATACAGAATCAGTGTGACCAGAATTGTATATACAAGCTCGGGCATAATGATCTCGTCTCAGGTATGCTTCAAAAGCAAAATCCCCCCCGCAAAAGATACATACAGAAGTATGTAACTAAACCATAGATCAATTCGCTGACTGCGATCAGTGCGATTGGAAGTTTAATGTCATCATCATAAAAAAGTCTTCGGAATGATCCGTTCAGATATCCAATCACCGAGAAAAGTAACGTATAGAATCCAAGTGTATTCCCCCAGAATACATCCGTCAAAAAGCCGGAAAGGAATCCT
>ENA-OQED01000407-OQED01000407.1-human-gut-metagenome-genome-assembly--contig:-NODE-407-length-17078-cov-2.307003_pt1 | contig 17078 bp, 28 predicted proteins | sample MGYA00242790_ERZ504625 | MGnify/ENA primary metagenome ERZ504625 (study PRJEB26092, sample SAMD00036345) | human gut metagenome | host: Homo sapiens | study: EMG produced TPA metagenomics assembly of...
TTTGAAGTAATCTGCTGAATGTTGAATGTTGAAGGATTTTAGAAAAAAGCCTGTATTTGCAAGGGTTTCACGGCCTTCAACATCATTCCACATATCTTGAAGGCCGCTGTTCCAACCCCTACTAAAGAAGCACCTGTTCAGGCGTTCCGGGCGTTCCACTTCTTCAACTGCTCACCCCTCAACGCCAACGCTTCCAAGAAGCAACCATTTTTAGGATGAACATAAAAAGTTCTGAACGGAATATCCCCGTATTTCTTTGCAAGCGGGTTCAGCCGATTTTCCTGAACCAAATCAGCCCCACAGAAAGGGCATGGCTTATTTTTCATCGGTATTCCCTCCCGGTTTTACGGTCTTTGATTTCAATCCGGTTCAAAAGTTCAAACCCGGCCAAGTGGATAATATACTTCAGAACAAAAATCAGATTGTTTAGGCGCTTCTGCTGTTCATCTTCTTCCCGGATAATCGGCTTCAGCCCTTCATAGGCGGTAGGGTCAGAATAGCCTTCATGGTTCTGCCAAGGTTTAGTTCCCACGATCCTTCAACCTCCCATCTGAAACAATAGTAATCCCGGTTTCTTCCTTCAGGATTTTGTGAATATCTTCATGGTATTCACTCCAAATATCATCAAAGCAAACCGGGATCATGGAATGAACTTTATCCAGAAGGATCAGGGCCACTTCCCGCATCTGCGGGTGTGCGGCGGGGGAACAGCGCAACTTCAGGAAGTGCCGCCACTCCCGAATGTTTGCGGTCATAACCACTTCCGTTTTCAGGCTGTTAGGAAGTACGGATCTAGCCTCCTGAGGGGTAGCCTTTAGATCAATCAAAGAAAGATAGTAGCTTTCTGCCATCTCACAAGCACTAGCCCACTCATTGTACTCTATACTGTCCTTTTCCCAAAAATATGGTTCAATCACCGTGATTTCATTCCCAAACCCATCTTTGCTGTAATTACAATACCGGGTGCTTTCCTGACAGTAGGCAGCTACACGGTGACGAACAATTTCATGGGAAACCCCACGATTACAAATGAACTTCACCGTGAAGGAACAATGTTCCAAAACCGCTTCATGCCCACGCTTGATGATTCCCCGGATGAACTTTTCAGCGGAACCTTCCATGATTTTGACTTCAGACTTATAGCAAACCCGCCCACACTGTTCAAGGCGTTTCAGGATTGCGGCCCCATCAATCGGGGTGATAAATTCCACATCGGCGTTGATAATCTTCATTTGGATTCATCCTCACTTTCAACAGGTTTGAAATAGTCTTTGGTTCCTTCCGGGTTTTTGTGGCCGCATACATTACAAGGCGGCTGTTTCCTATTGTGCTGATACAGACATTTGGGGCAAGGTGACGGAAATTCCACCGGCTCCACAATCCGGGTGGGAATGTCCTGAAGTTCAGGGTATTTGATTTCCATATAAAGGGCAAAGAGAATGTTCCAAGCCGCCGCCCGAAGGTGGGGTTCATCCTTCATACCCATCATGTACTTGGCAAGGTGGCGGAAGGCCGAATCAATCAGGCTGTGAATGGGAATGCCCTTTTCACAGTTGCGTTCCCCGTACTTCAGCGCCCCTTCTTCACAATGCTTGGAAACTTCCACAAGGGCTTCCCACGGCAATAAATCCATGCGGCCTTTTCCGGTGTGCATATCACGAACCGCCCCGGTTTCAAACTCGGTGCGCTGTCCACTATCCTTGATCTCCATATCGTTCAACTCCCGTTCAAATCTGTTCACCCCCTGTTTTTGTGCTATAATGAGAAGGCAGAAAGGGGGTGAATTCGCATGGCTTCTAAAAACCAACAAGAGTTGCTGAAATTTCTTGGCCCCGAATATTCCATGAAGGAAATTGATTTGGAACTTTGCATATACAGAAAGATCAATTCTCGCTATGATATTGAAATTTCTGGTACACATCGGAAAAATCATCCTATCAGCGTTTATGTTTGGGATATTTCCAACGGTGACGGGATTTCAGCAACTATGGTTGAAAAACACTTTGATATTTCCAACTGGACAGACCTAAAAACATTGCTGGACAATCTCACCATGAAATATCAGGATTTAGCTTGATCGTTCCCAAAATCAGCTTCAAATCCTCACGGGACAGACTTTTTTCCTCCATTAAGGATTTAAGTCTGTCCATTTCTTCAGGTGTCCCAATAGGAATAAAGCGGCGGTAAATACTATCGTTCATGTGTAACCATCCTTTCAGTTGAACCATTTAATCACCGGATCACCGGTGAATCCTTTTTCCCATACATACCACGCATAAGCTATGGCGCTTTCGGGCTTAACGCTCATATCTCCGTTCTTATAGCAGGCCAAACGGGAACGGGATATGTAAACTATACGGGGGGGGGTATTCTTAAAGAAGGCCCCCCGCTTCTGTCCTTCCAAAAATTGAACCTTCAGGAACATTGCCACTTTCCCACCGGGGCGCACGCTTTCAAGCGCCCGTTGAACAAATTCAAGCCCAACGGAATACGGCGGATTTGTAATAATATCCCCTTCAAAACCATCCAAGGTTTCTTTTAGGAAGTCCAGCGTTTCAGGATCACCAAACCCACGATAAACAAGATCGGTGCTGATCACCTCATAGCCGTGGGCCTGAAGAACCTTTGAAATGTGGCCTTCACCACAAGCCGGTTCCCAAATTACCGGGGCAAATTGTTCCAGTTCCAACAACATTTCCACGGCTTTTGGATCGGTGGCGTAATAATCAAAGGCTTCCCGATTTTCAAGCGCATGGTTTGAACTTCCAAGGGTTGTGAACACTTTTTTAGAACCGGCCATTATGAATCACCATCCTTTCCAGACACAAATACACGGCATTTTCCAAGGCGGCTGATCCACTTATCAACGATGATAAACCCACAGCGTTTGGTGATTTGCCGTGAAAATTCAATGTTGGAAAGGGCTTGGAAGTTATTAGAAATGCAGTATTCCTTATACTTCCGGTAAACTGTTTTTGTGGGTTCATTCTCAATACCTTCAAGCCCAACTTCTTTGATGAAGCCAATGATGGGGTTGTTGTTCTGTTCATATTCGTCAAGCTGTCCCTGAACTTTGCTGGAAGTGGTGAACTTGGCATTCATCAGAACCCGGCGCAAGGCTTTCAGGCCCAACAAAATCAGATATTCCATTGAACTTTGTTCACACAGTGCATCTTTAATGAATGGGTGGAAATCTGCATCATTGGGGGTAAACTTGGCATCGAAGGGGACAATCACCAAGCGCCTTTGAACGGCTCCGGTCTTGTCCTTCATCCGGGGGATTACATTGGCACTAAACAGGAATTTGGAATAATTATTGAATTCAAAGGGATCTTGGCCTTTCCGTTCCACATTCACCCGTTCGCCTGTTACCAATTTGCGGAATACAGACGCATTAGCAATGAATTCATCCCCAATATCATCACCGATGTTCGCCAGCTTACCGAAGAGTTCAGCGGTCTTGAACTTGTCCCCAAGTTCTTTCAGGTCAAGTGAAGCAATGTTCCGATCCCCCAACATATTTTTGACCACATGAAGGAAGGTAGATTTGCCGTTGCTCTTATCACCAATCAGGATGAAGGCTTTACCAAGTTCGTTACGCCGGTACAGACAGTAGCCCACCATTTCTTCCAGCAAGGCCCGGACTTCAGGATCATTGCAAGCCAGCCGGTTTAATGTATAATCCAGAAGTTCATTGTGGGCGGCGGGATTATACGGCCACGGGATTTTATTGGTGATCACAATTTCAGGGGTAAAGTCCATGAAAGAACCATCCCGCATATTGTAAAGACCATTGCTGAAGGCAATGATATTGGGGTTAGTGGCTCTGGTTTCTCCCTCTGTCTGAAACATCACTTCCAGATAGGCCAAGACTTCTGACCGGTGCGCCCGTTTCAGGTTGGGAATGTGCTTGATCATCTGCGCTTCAATCTCCCTAGCGCCGGGAACATAAATACCATCCCGGTAAATATGAATCTGGTTGTTGATCTTCACAATATGGTTGTTGTTCTTCAGGTACACCGCAAACTTATTAAACAGAAAAGTTTTACCCTTGAAGAAGATAGGCTTTTTGAAGGCATCATCCCGAAGGATAGTTTCAAGTTCCCGGTCAGAAAGGGGATCTTCCAGCACATACCGGTTGATCATGCGGATAGTTTCACGGGCTTCTTCCTTGGTGAAATCCTCGCTTTGAAGGGTCAGAATATAGTTGAACAGGGCTTGGTTCCGTCCGTCCCCGGCTCTCATATCCAAGAACTTCATGCTGGTTTTTACCGGGGTAAGCCACTTGGGAAGGTCTTGAATATCATCTTCCGGGCAATCCAGAAGAACTTCCCGATCCACCCCATTGAAGCGCATAATGGCATAACTGTTGTTCCGGCCAACCTTGGCATCTGTTTCAATACCAAGCGCCAAGGTTTGCTTTGTCCAGCTTTTTTCCACATACCCTTCCGGGTTTCTGAAATAGAAGTGCTTTCCCCGTGTGGTCTTATACACCCGGCATTTCAGGCCCAAATCCCGAACAATCTGGAAAAGAAGATCACTGGTTTCCGCATCGTCCACATCAATCAGAATTGTTTCTTCTCCAAGAATCCCGGCGTATTCTTCAAGGTCTTGAACTTCAGAACGGGTTTTCAGTTTTTCAACGCCTTTGAACTTTTCAAGGCATTGTTTGTTTCTGGTCGGAACATAGCCACGAAAAAGTGGTGATTTCATTTGATCACCTTCCTTTGGTTGTGCCGCTGTTCTTTCATCGTTGCCCATCGGCAGTTATCAGGGGAATAACCTTTGTTATTGTCTATCCTGTCAATGGTCAGTTCATCGGAATACCCATGTGACATAGCCCAATCATGGAAGGCTTGGACGTTATGTAACCATTCATCACAGACGGTAATTCCACGGGAACCATAGTTCTTCCAATCATTTGTGTTTGGGTTCGTGCATCTGGTTTTCATAGCTTTCCAAATGCGATAAAGCCGGGTTCCTTTCCCACTATGTTTTTTCACATGGTTAATTTTTCGCAAACAACCACAGCTTTTTGTGTTTCCGCTTATCAACGCTTGTCCTCTCACGACAAGCATATTTCCACATTCACATTGACATAGATAGGCCGGGTGATTATTCAAGTTTTCATCCCGTCTTATCACCTTCAATTTCCCAAATGTCAATCCGGTCAAGTCCTTCAGTTGCATGGTTCAAATCCCCCCCTTTCCCGGTCAACTCCATAATCTTTTAGGCGCTTCCACGCCAAATCAATGTAATATTGCCTGTCCAGTTCATCAGGAACGGGAATATTTGTAACATCATCATTGCTAATGAAGCAATGTTCCGGGGTGTTCCCGAATTTTTCAGGGTTTTTCTTGCGGCCCCTTATAACCTTACCAGACACTTTGAACAATCCGCCTTTGCTTCGGTCAGTAGAAGCGAACACACGGAATGTTTTATCAGTCTGAACTTCACCTCCACTGAACCTTTTCACAGTTTTTGAACGGCCCTTTTCATCCCTGATTTTCTCCATAGTGATAACAGGGGAATAAAGCGCACATTCATATTTGCTGGAAACTTTTACAACCTTTTGGAAATCTCGCAAATCCCCACACCCCATAATGGTTTCTTCTGGTGTAGTCTTGTGGGCAAAGTATTCACTGATGGCCCGGTTGACAATAGGAAGGTCATAGTCCAGATCAGACAGTTTTTTTACATAAGCGCCCTTGGCTTTGACCGCCCCGGTTTCTCGGTCAACCAAAAAATAGTTGTTTACATCTTTTTGGTAAATGTCACCCATGAAAGTATCAAAGTCCATCTTCATTCCGGTTCTTTGCTCCCATTCCCAAACCACATCATCAATCTTTTCAAAATCCCGGTCATAATCCGCAAGCTGGACAATGATACCATCCGTGTTGTTCTGAACAAGTTTGCAATAGGGTTCAAGGTGTTCAACCAAATCCAGAAGTAGAAGTTGGCCGTTGATACAAATGGTGTTGTTACTCATAGGATCATAAAGCGCCGATTGCGGTTGCTTCATCTGCCCTGAAATAGCGTTGTCCATGATTTTGAAGGGCTGACGGGCCTTTTTATCCCCCTTGCGCTTGAAAGCAATATTGCTGTCATGGATGAACTCAAAGTTTTCAGGGTTATCCATCACCCGATACCCAATTTTGAATTGCTTTTGCAAAGACGGATAGTAGGCAGTAACATCAATCACCAAGAAAATACCGTGGGCGTGATATTTCGGAATAGCCCCATGCCCACCGCCCCAAGCGAAGGTATGCGGAACACCAGCAACGGTTATATTTTCTTGCGCTTTGCCATAGTTGTGATTGACCGGGTTCTTGTACCAGTCGGCCACAAACCGATATTTCTTCAGCCGCAAGCAATCCAGAATCGGGAAATCAAATTCATCATCAAAGGTTTTCCCTTTACCGTTTCCACCCAAAATTTCTGCCGCAAGCTGGGCTTTGGTTTTCCCAATAGAATTACTTCCAAGATGAAAGTGATTTACAAAGAACATTGTGGTGTTAAACTCCGCAATATTGCGAACCCATACTTCCACGGTTTCTTCCACATCATGGCGGCAATATTTGACTGTTTCGGCCAGCTCCGCTTCTGTCAAGGGGCGGTCAATATCGAAGGGAACCGTGGTTTCTTTGATGGAATGGCCCATGAAGGCTTCCAGCGCCTTCAGGCTGATGGGCGGATTGGGCATCACATCATAGTTGATCACCGGAAAATTCCTGAACAGGCTGGAAAATCTGTAACCGGGCTTATCCTCAACAATGATCCAGTCATTCACCTTCTTTGGGTTGAAGCCGCACAAGATACCTTTCAAAATGAATTGGTCATAATGGCGGCTATTATACCCAGCCCAAATGGTTTCCTTGTGGCTCTCATAGAAGCCCTTTAGTTTGTCAGGGTCATTGATGATCACGGTTTCCTGTTTGGCGTTCAAGTCGATCAGGACAACCAGCCAATCATAAGCGAAAACCTCAAAATCATAGAAGATCATCTTGTCACCCACTTTTTGAATATACTTGGTGAATCAGTGAAAACAGCCCCGCCACGGGAAGGCTTCACCTTGGGGCCAACCGGGGCAAGCGCCCCGGCCTTTTTGAAAGTTAAGGTTCAAAAGCACTATTTGTGCTCGAATTGGGTATAAAACCCCGGTTTTCAATCCTCAACTTCAAAAACTTCATTAATGATGATGGAGTTGAAGCGGGTATCATCGTAATCCACGACATACTCCAACTTCCCATCAATGGCTTCCGCAATATCAAGGACAAGTTGGGCAAACTGCTTGTAGGTGGAGAAGCTGACGGGGATCCCGGAATCCAGCTTCTCCAAGAATCCCATAGCGGAAGCGATCATATTTTTATCGTTCTTGGTGCCGTACAGAACCCGGTTCATGAAAAGGCGCTGGTTCTTGTAATCACCGTGCAGAATCTTAAAAGACACCGCCAGCATAGGGCGGTTAGGGTCGGCCTTGGTGCCTTTGATCTCCATGGTTTCCAACTTCACTTCATAATTGTCAGCGGGGATGGCGGGGAAATCACCGCCGCCGTGCTTCATGGCATCCTCCACATCGGCCTGAAGGCCCTTCAGATCAACGGAACGATCAATCTTATCAAAATCAATAGCCATAGTTTTTTACCTCCAAAGATGTTGTTTTTATAGTTGGTTGGAAAGGATTTTTCCAATTTCCCTGACTGCATGGGCAATCTTCTCACGGTTTATCCGCTTTTCATGAAGAACACCCGTAATAACTGCGGCTTCCGCCTAAATGTCCTGAAAGGCTCTGTAGTTGCTTTCAAGGTCAGCTTCATAGGAAGCAAGGTCTGTGTTTTCACCAGCCTTGGCCGCTCTGACTTCTTCATCAGCTTTTTCAGCGTATTCCCGGAAATACTTGGCCGCTTCATAGCCCATGTGTTTTTCAACCAGATATTCAAAATCACGGGCCGTGAAGATGGTTTCAGGCTTCCCGGCAATCATCAGCGTTTCAGCCAATAGAATCATCCCTTTCACAGATACCCATGATTGCTTTTCTTCCCCTTGATGTTATCAAGGGTTTCCGCACAGGCACGGGCTTTTTTACTACTTATCATTCTTCACGCTTCTTCCGGGTGCGCCGGGGCGGGTTCACATCCATCTTGGGTGCGGGTTCCTCGACATCTTCAGAAGGGCAATTCGCATCCGATGACAACGGCGCATTGTCCGCATTTTCGGTCACAGGCTCCGGGGCATCCACAGGGGTTTCCGTAGGGTTTTCGGCCTTGGCCTTTCTGCCCCTTCTGCTGGGCGCTGTGGTGGCCGTGTCGGTGGTTTCGGGTGCGGGGGTAGCCGGGGTATTGCCGCCGTGCTTCATGGCTCCTACGGCCTTCTGGTTGGCTTCCTCATAGACTTTGCCGAAGGCTCCATAATCCAGCGGGATTTCCTTATTGTGGACGGTCAAACGGCCACCGCCGAAGATCACTTCAGAAGTCTTGAAAGACAGAACCCGTTCATTGTCATCGGCCACGATACGGGCCACCAGATCAACCATACCGGCAACCTTGTTGGCAACCTTTTCCCGAAGGTTGGGGCGGATAGAACTGATCTTGTCACCGCCCTTGCGGGTAAGATCACGGCTTCTGTCCTCATGGCTGATCAGGATGATGTTTTCATAGTCCATGTTCACAAGGCGCTTCATGGTGTTCAAAAACTCACTTGTGACCATATCCCACGCCCGGAAGGAATCATCAGATTCATGCTTCCAGCCCTGACGATCACAGATATACACCCGGCAAGCCTCATAGGTATCTTCCAACAGGTCAACCACAATGGTTTTGAAGTCGTTCTGTTTCTTTTCCAGTTCGGTGACGGCATCGGAAAAGACTTCCCACGCCAGTTGGCGCTTGGTGATCCGTCCTTCAACGGTCACGGTATCACGGATAGCGATATAGGGGGCATCCACAAACTTGATGTTGCCATCCGTGTTCAACATCAGCGGATCAGGAAACTGGTTGGCAAAGAAGGTCTTGCCGCTGAAGGGTGCGCCGTAAAGCCACACAACCTTCTTTTTGGTGGCGTTCAGGCCACGGCGTTCATTCTTGGGAAGTAACATATAATCCCATCCTTTCTGACAATATTCTTCATACTCACACCATCCGCAAAAATGGTTTGGGTTCTTGGGAAAGTCTGTGGCTTCAACCATGTGCTTCACATCGGTCAGGAAGTCCACAATCTTCATGGGGTCATACTGAACCGGCAATAGCGTTGGTTCAGCATCTTTCAAGGCTTCTTGTAGCCTATCCCGAAATTGCATTAGGGTTTCCGTTTTCTTCTGCCTGATCTTCACCTTGGGGACAATCAGGAAATACATATTCCTGATCCGTTGGCCGGGGTGGGTCAGTTCATACCAATACTTGTATTCATGAAGTTGACCGGAAACGGCATAGCTTTTGGCGTTATTGGAATACTTGAAATCGTATAGATCAAAAACCTGAACATCTTCACCCCAAATGTTATAAGGGGATTTTTTATCCATCCACCCCATGGGAACCAGATAATCCATGAACCCAATGAAATCAGCGTTTCCAATGGGAAGTTCAAACTTGCCGCCCGGTGGTAACATGGCTTTAGCTTTGGGGATCATGGCTTCCAGCTTGATCATTTCGTTGATATGATCATCTGTCAGAACCGGGAAGCTGTTTTGGTAGAAGTCAAGAGCCTGTTCAACCCCTTCTTCAATTCCCGTGTGAAGGGCGGTGCCAAGAATCAGGGCATTATCAGGATCAGTGTTGGGGATGGTGCCTATACCGGCCACATATCGCATTTGGTATTTGAAAGGGCATCGGTTAAAGGCTTCAACTCTGCTGTGTGACACTCGCACGATTTCACCCCCTTTATGATTTTTTTGAAGTTTTCAAACCCTTCCGGGTAAAGCACAAAGCCGAAACACCCGGAATGATTGATTTGGGCAATGTTGCGCTTCTGAAGTTCTGAAGGGGTGCCGTTGGTAGCCTTCAGTTCAACTTCAAGGGTGATCCCCTTCACCACAATCTTCATATCAGGAAGGCCGCTTTTCACATACCTTCCGCCACCCCAACGCTTTTCCCAATACCCACAGGGCGGGGTTCCCATCCGGTCAACTGGTTCACCCAAGGGATAAATCCCTTCACTTTCCAGCCATTTTTTCAGGCGGGTTTCAAAGTTCTTTTCACCGGCCATCAGGGATCATCCTCGTCCTGAACAGCATTGCCATAGATTTCAAAGTAATCCACGCCGGTTTCCCCGGTGTCCTCGAATCGCTTCCCATCGGGAAGGTCATACTTTACCCGCCTTGCCATTTCAATGACAATTTCATAGGCTTCTTCTGTATCACTTCCAAAGTGAACTTCCAGTTCATCAGGAACATCAACCAAAGCGGCCTTCAGTTCCTTCACGGTAAGTCTTTTTTGCAACTCTTATCCCTCCAACAACTTGATCAGGTTGTGAATTCCACGGGTTTGAAGGCCCTGAATTTTTCCGGTGCCAGCGTAAAACTGGAACAGTTTATCATCAGACTTCCGCCAGCAATGAAAGTGGCCGGTCTGCGAGTTCTTCAACTGGTATTCAATCCCGTGGGCTTCAAACTGTTGGATAGCATAGGCGATCCGGTCAGGGTTCTTAGAAACCCGGTCTTTGTGGTTTTGTCGGGCGAGTTCCTGCAATGCGTCCCAAACTTCATCCCTTGCCATTAGAACCACCCAACCTTTCCAAGATCATCAGCAGAAGGCCAATGATAACCACCAATTCTTTATAGGTGGTCTTTTCCCCGAAAGCGTATTCCTTGGCCATTTTTAGCACATCCATCAGGTTTTACCGCCCTTCAAGGTGATTTTCACATAACCGGCTTTGGCGCTGGATTTGGAACATTCTGCCGCAATAGCGGGATATTTCTTCTTCAACTTGGCGGAATCAATGCTAGTGGCTGTGGTGGGTTCAACCAAGGTCAGGTTCAACACATCACTTTCAAACTTCTTCACGCCAAACTTCATCATGGCATCATATAGGGCCGCCTTCATGGCCTTTTCCTGATTCTCAATAGCCTTCTTGTGGGCGGTCAGGGAAGCAATAGCGTTCAGGGTGGCAAGCTGGGATTGCTGGAAAGCCTGAAGCCCCGCTTCTTCATCGAAAATGGCCTGTCCGCATTTCTCCGGGTTTTCCGGGCAAGCGTCAGCACAGGAAACCCGATCCGGGCAGAAGTAGCAACACCCATCAAACTTGCCATAAGGACACGGATTTTCACATTTGGTCATTGTCTGCACCTTCTTTCAAATAAACATCATAGTATTGAAGCCCGAATTCAAGGGCCGCTTGGTGTTCGGTTCCGCCGAAAGCATGGGCCGTAAAGCGGCCAAGGAAGAAACCAACCACCAACCCCATCAGAAGGGCCACGGTGAACATTCTGCGGAACCACTGGTTCCGTTTAGCCCTCTGGGTAGCCTTCCTCGTATTTTCTGAACAGTTCATCGTTATAGTCCTTTCGTCTTTGAAGGGTGGAAAAAATACTTTCTTCCACGGTGCCGGGGCAAATCATCCAGTAATAGAAGCATGGCCGTTCCTGTCCCATACGGTGAATCCGCTTTTGGCTCTGCTCCCACAGTTCCCAACTTTCTGGGAGACTGAAATAAATGATTTTATTGGCCTTTTGGAAGTTGCCCCCTCTGGCCCCAGCCTGATACTGGATAAATGTCACGGAATTAGAATAGAAATTGTAAGCGCCCAAATCCTTGACTTCACCAGATATGATGGACACAGAGCGTTCATGGCCTTCACAATCCCTTTCATGCGCTCCATTTCTTCTGTGAAGTTATAGAACACAATCAATCGATCTTCCGTACTCTCCACCAAATTCCTGAAGGCTTTGTAACGGTTGGGGTTATATAGGCCGCAAAGCTGACGGGCATACAGGCGGCGGGTCAAACTGGTATCACCAATCAATTCCCGCTCATAGCTTTCATTGGAACCCCAAAAATCTGAATCCAGTTCAAATTCCTGAAGTGTGGCGGTGTTGATACTTACCACCCGTTCCCGCCCAGAACTTCCAATATTCCTTTGGCGGGGGCGTTCTAACGGGAACAAAGTTCCGTTTAGGAAGGTCAATCCCGGCATCATCGGTGGTCATGAATACCGCCCCATGTTCGGCCAGCTTCTTTTTCAGCCGGTCAACATTTTTGTAACCGGTGATTTTCTGCCGCCAAAAGCCATCTTCTTCAACCCATTCCGTTTCAATGTACTGCTTCCAAAACAGTTCCTTTGATATGTTCCATCCCAAAAGGCGGCATTGGCTCCACAGCTTTTCATACTTGCCCCCGGTTGGGGTTCCGGAAAGAAGGATCACATTATCAGGCTTCAGGCCAAGAATGAACTTTGACCGCTTGGCGTTCTCATTCTGAATCAAGGAACTTTCATCAAGCATCAGCGTAAACCCGGAAAGGGTTTTCAAAATCTTCCGCTTGAAGGTCAGTTCATAGTTGATCACACCACAAATTCTGGTAGGGTTATCGGTTTCAGCAACCGCCGCCATAAACCATTCAAATTCCTTCTTGTTGGTCAGATCATAGATCATCCAACAGTGATTCATAGCATAGTTTTCAACCATGTGATCTTTCCAGTCAGGAACCTTGGAACATTGGCAAATCAACAGGTTCACACGGCTATTCAGCTTCAGGGCCTTTTCTGAACCAACAAAAGTTTTTCCAAGGCCCATATCAAGGTAATAGGCGCATCGGTTATGGCCTTCTGTCCGGTCAAGGGCCTGTTGCTGGTGCTGGAATAGCGTAATCATTGAACCTGAACTACCTTGCCCAAAACCTTTTTGGCATGGGTGGTGGAACCAAACAGCTTCTTCACCACAGCGGCACAGAAGCCGCTATAATAATCGTAGATATCATCCTCCCCACAAGAAACAATGGTCTTGGTGCCATCCGCCCACAGAACAATGGTTTTAGGGTCGTTGAAGATAACCTTTTCCACGCTGAACCAGAACAAACCACTTTCACAATCGTTCTTCATGCCGGGAAACTCCACACCAACCTTGGCGCTCCCGTAATAATTGCCAACCTTACCGGTCATACCAGTAAATTTCCCGCTATATTCGGCATCGGGAAGAATCAAAACCGTGCATCCAATCCGCATCATCGTTATTATCCTTTCATTTAGGCAGTCAAGCCAAAGAAACTGTTGAACGCTTCAGCGCCCACATACTCCCTGAACTTGGCGGGGTTAATGTAGTAATTCCAGTTGTTCCCGGTGCCGGGAACCGCATTGCCGAAGGGAAGAAGCCCACGCTGAAGGCCGATCCTCACAAACTGATCAGATTTGCCCATGCACCGGGCCGCTTCCTTCACGCTGATCTTCTTTACCGAGGGCGGCGCATCCTTGGCCGGTGCGCTACCGTACCCCATCAGGAAATCAAAGGTCACGCCGGTAACATCGGCCAGCGCCTTGATTCGCTCCGGGCCAGGGGTGTTCTTCCCGGAAAGATACTGACTGATCGCGGCCTTGGAAATCCCGGCCTGTTCGGAAAGGGCCGATTGCTTCAAATCGGCCTGTTCCATTGCGTACTTCAAACGCTCTGCAAAGGTGTTCACGCTTATAACCTCCTATTTGTTTTTTTTTGTGGAAAACCAACTTCTTCAAGCCGTTTCCGAAGTTCTGACATGAATTCACGGGTTCGGTTGATTGGTAGGCCAGCGGCCAGCCGTTCTTCCTCAAAGTCGAATCGGATTTCCAGCTGGTCAACCGAATAATCAGCCCGGAAGGTTCGCCAAGTATGGTGTTCCATATCCAGCAGCCTTGCCCATAAATCCGGGAAATGCTTTCGTAGTTTTCGCAATTCATCAAGACTCTGAAGGGGACAACACCAACAGGAAACCCGATTAAAGATGTCATACAAGCCGCCCCAATCAAAACCGGCATCATAGCAATACTTCAAGCAATCCGCTTCAGTCCAACTCCATTCCACCAGCGGGTGACGATGTTCGGGGTTCTGGTTATGCTCTCGGTTCAAACGGGCTTGTTCATCAGCGGCAAGGCCAATAAGCTGAACCATGCTGTATTGGTTCCGTAAATCATCCAGATACTTGTTGATCACTCTGGTTTTCAATAGCTCGGTACACCAACGGACTTTTGGCCCCGGCCAACTCCAACCAGATTTATCTTTCAACGCAGGATTGCTCCGCTTGGGCTGATACTCAAACATCAAATATTCAAAAGATTTTTCAGATTTCAGCCGTGTAAACTTGATCCCGGCTCCGGTGAAAATCTGTTCAAGTCGGTTGATATGCTCAACCATTGCCGGGAACTCCATTCCGGTGTCACAGTAAATGACTTCATGCAACGGATATGTAACCGGGTCTTGCTGGTGCCGCTTCAGCCATTCAAAGCCAAGGGCGGTGGAATCCTTACCACCTGAAAGGGACAGAATTCGATATTCAGGTTGGGGGGTATTAGGCGCATACATCTTCAACCCTCCATCAAATAGCCTTGAAGGTGACTTCATGGCCGGGGTTTTCAGCAACCAGTTTGGCCTTCAAATCATCCACCATCATGTTGTTGTCAAGGGCGGCTTGAACAACATCCACCAGCTTTTTCCCATCAAGGAACGCCCACACGGTTTTCCGCTTTCTTCTCATTTAGATTTCCTCCTGAAATTCAACATCACATTCAGCGCAGATCACATGAACCTCTTTTGTGGCTCTGATAATGGCCCCGCAACAGGGGCAAACATACTTGCGGGAACTTGATCCCCCCCCCTTCCGGGAACCCTTCAGGCTCAAAGGCCGGGGCCGAACAAGGGTAAATCCCTGTTTTCCAAGGCTCTGAACAAATTCAAGGGCTCCCGGGGAAAGCGTGGTTTTATGCCATCCGTACTTTTCGCCCTTCTCCACCGTCAGGCCGTGGGCTTCAGCAGTTTCCTTGAACTTCTTGTTGTGGTAGGTGCCAGATCGTGAAGTGTCTTGAACACCGTCCTGAAGGTTCTGAAGATGAACCATTTCATGGATTAGGGTTCCACAGGTTTCTTCAAAAGGCCGGTTCAGGTATTCGGCGCACAGATTGATTTCATAGTGGCCTTCATCTTCCCCAGCCTTCCAAGCCTTCCAGCCGGTACACCAGCCATAAGCCCCACGGGTATGATCCGGGGAAACAGTGATCACGGGCTTTTCCAACTTGTCAGCGAAGAACCGGGTGTTGAACTTTGAAAATAAATCTTCAAGTTCTGCAATCACCGGCTTCAGGCTTACTTCATTCATGAGTTCAATACTCCAATCGCTTTACTGCAATTTGAACTTCTATAAATTCTTCATAGGTTGGTTTCCGTTTACCCCTACCCCGCTCATGGGCATATACAAAATCGATCATATCCATGGCATCTTCCAAGGTCAGGTCTTTGGGTTTCACAAAAAAGTCAGGAAGATTAATATTGAACTGATCACATAGTTGCTTCACAGCTTGGGCGATATCATTCGGGGAACATCCCTGTTCTTCCATCATAGAACGGGTCATTTCCACAAGCTTGATTACTTCACCTACGCTGGAGGCCTTGGGTTTGTATGGTGAAACGCTATAGCTTCCAGTTTTATGGATAGCAGGCAGAACTTCATGTGTTACCCAACGGGTAAACTTTTTAAGTTGGGCTTGTCGTTTAGCGATATATTCATTTGAAACACCACGCGCTTTTTCCGGTTGCATTATAAAAAGCAATTTGTAAAGGCCGGGTTCATTAATAATCGCCATTTTTTGTTGGCCACCAGGGGTATCAATTTGCGTATACCCCTTTTCATCAGCATCCAAAGCTTGCATAGCCCGATTTCGGTTGGTTTCACCAAAGACTTCGCAAACATCTTTGGCAACCCACCACGGTTCACCATCTTTAACAATGGTTCTTACAGGAACTTCTCCATAATTGAAAATCTGAGGTCATTCATAGTTCGTTTCTCCAATCATGAGTACATATTATGCTTGATATGAGTATAAAAAAGTTCCTCTACACTTTTATCAAAAAACTTGGCAATCCGAAATTTAACTTCATCACGGGGAACTCTTTCATCCCGTTCGTACATGGCCCAAGAAGATTTTGTGATACCAAGGGCGGTGGCAATTTCTTCTTGGGTACGATTCCCACGCAGTTTGCGAAGGATCATTCCCGTGGTTTCCTTTTGGATCATGCTGTCACTTCCTTTCTATATTTTGCGCACTATTTGTGCTCATCTGACTATCATTATACACTATTTGTGCTCAAAGTCAAGCGATTTCATGCACAAAATGTGCACAAATAAAAATAGCACAAATTGTGCACAATGACAGATTGACTTTGTGCACAATTTGTGTATAATAAAAATGAAAGGGGGTGTTACTAATGCCAAAGTTCAATGAACGGTTGAAACTCTTGCGCCAGGAAACCGGCTTATCTCAACAAGACTTTGCAAAACAGGTTGGGCTTTCAAAAAGTAGTGTTAATATGTATGAACGAGGCGAACGAGAACCCGGCCTTGAAACCTTGGAAGCCATAGCCGATTATTTCAATGTTGATATGGATTATCTTCTTGGAAAATCCGAACATCGAAGCAAAACCGCATGGTTGGAAGGGCTCGACAAATCCATTGATTTGGAAATTTTGCGTTCCCAAGTAAAATTTGAAAATCTATTCCCCATTGAAAAGAAACGGTTCCCGCTATTGGGTCAAATTGCGTGTGGAAAACCCATTGCTGCCAACGAAGAAAAGGAACTGTATGTGGAAGCCGGGGCCAACATTGACGCTGATTTCTGCTTACGGGCTAAAGGCGATTCTATGATTGGGGCTAGAATCTATGACGGTGATATTGTGTTCATCATGAAACAAGAAATGGTGGACAATGGTGAAATTGCCGCCGTTATTATCGAAGATGAAGCAACCTTGAAACGGGTGAACTATTACCCTGAAAAGGATTTGCTGATCTTGAAGGCCGAAAACTCTCAATATGAAGATTTGGTATATACCGGGGAACAGTTGAATCACATCATCATTCTTGGAAAGGCGGTTGCCTTCCAAAAGTGACATTAGATAGGAGTTCTAATCAATG
>ENA-OQED01000409-OQED01000409.1-human-gut-metagenome-genome-assembly--contig:-NODE-409-length-17062-cov-1.263006_pt1 | contig 17062 bp, 16 predicted proteins | sample MGYA00242790_ERZ504625 | MGnify/ENA primary metagenome ERZ504625 (study PRJEB26092, sample SAMD00036345) | human gut metagenome | host: Homo sapiens | study: EMG produced TPA metagenomics assembly of...
GGCCGGAGCACTCGCCGGGGCCTGGCCCTGCGGCGCTGCGGGCTGCTGGCCCGGCTGCTTCTTGCCTTCGTCCTTGGACTTCTTCTCGGCGGGCTTCTCTTCCTTCTTGGCCGGTGCGGCGCTCTTCTTGGTGACGGCCGTGCTCTTGTCGTCCTCGAGCGAGCCGATGGAATCGCCGCCTGACGACTCGGAGCCGTCGAAGTCCTTGGCCGGCGTGCCCTTCAGGGCCTCGGTCATGAAGTTCTTCCAGATGGTGGCCGGCACTGTGCCGCCGTAGATGCCGCCCAAGGAGGTGTTATCGTCGTTGCCGATCCAGACGCTCGCGACGAGGTCGGGCGTGTAGCCGACGAACCACGCGTCGTGGTAGTCACTCGTCGTGCCCGTCTTGCCGGCTGCCGGGCGGCCGATGCTGGCGCAGCGGCCCGTGCCGGCGCGGATGACATCCTGCAGCATGCTCGTGAGGTCGGCCGCGCTCGACTCGCTGATGACATTGTGCTGCTCGGGGTTCGCCTCATCGATGACCTTGCCGTTGCGGTCGAGGACCTTGACGATGACGACGGGGTCGACGTGGACGCCCTTATTGGCAAAGGTGCCGTAGGCGCTCGTGAGCTCCAGGGGCGTCACGCCCTTCGTCAGGCCGCCGAGGGCCGAGGCTAGGTTCTTGTCGTTGTGCGGGCCGTCCATGACGAGCGTCGAGATGCCCATCTCCTGCGCGTAGTAGAGCACCTTCTCGATGCCGAGCTTCTGCGCGATCTTGACGGTCGGGACGTTCATCGAGTGCTGGGCGACCTGGCGCATCGTGACGGGGCCGCTGAAGGTGTGCTCGTCGTTCTGCGGCTCCCAGTCGCCGATCTTTATCGGGCTGTCGTTGATGACGGTCGACGGGGAGAACTTGTTCTCGAGCGCTGCCGCAAAGACGAACGGCTTGAAGGCAGAGCCCGGCTGGCGCTCGGCCATCGTCGCGCGGTTGAACTGGTCCGTGCCGCGGCCGCCAACCATCGCCTTGACGTAGCCCGTGTGCGGGTCGAGGGCTACGAGGGCGCCCTGCGGCTGCACGACGCCGTTTGCGTCCTTCTTGCCGTTCGGCAGGCCCTTCATCGCCTTCTCGGCGGCGCGCTGCATGTCCATGTCGATCGTCGTGTAGACCTGCAGGCCGTCCTTGTAGACGGCGTCAGCGCCGTACTTGTCGATGAGCTTCTGGGTGACGTAGTCGACGAAGTATGAGCCTCGCCCTTGTCGTCTTTCGCCGGGTCCGGCTTGACGAGGTCGGGCTTCTCCTGCTTCGTCTTCTCCGCCGTGGCCGAGTCGAGGTAGCCGTACTTGACCATCTGGTCGAGCACGGTCGCCTTGCGCTCCTGCGCGGCCTGCAGGTTGTTGAGCGGCGAGTAGTAGTTCGGGCTCTTCGGGATGCCGGCGAGCATCGCGCACTCGTTGAGAGTCAGGTCCTCGACGTCCTTGCCGAAGTACGTGCGGGCCGCGGCCTGCACGCCGTAGGCGCCCTGGCCGAAGTAGATCTGGTTGAGGTAGAGCTCTAGGATCTCGGATTTCGTGTACTGGTGCTCGAGCCGCAGTGCCAGGAAGACCTCCTGGATCTTGCGCTTCAGCGTGCGGTCCTGCGTCAGGTACGCGTTCTTGGCGAGCTGCTGCGTGATGGTCGAGCCGCCCTCTGAGACGGTGCGGCCGCGCAGGTTGGCCCAGATGGCGCGGGCGATGCCGCGCGGGTCTACGCCGATGTGGTCGTAGAAGCGGTTGTCCTCGACGGCGACAAAGGCGTCCTGCAGGTTCTTCGGGACCTGGTCGAGCTTGACGGGCATGCGGTTCTCCGCCGCGTGGATCGTCGCGATCTCGTTGCCGTCGCTGTCGTAGACGAGCGAGGATGCCGGCGGGCGGATGTCGTCCGCCAGGTCGGATTTCGTATTCATGCTAGCGGTCAGGAAACCGCAGCCGATGCCGGTCAGCATGACCAGGAAGACAATCGCAATGCCGATGAGTGTCTTGTGCTTGGCGGTGTTGCCGCCCTTCTTCGGACTGCGTTGTTGTTGATGGCTTCGTTGGGAACGTTTTTCCATAAGGCGCCTCCTTCAAACATATACGGCTCCTATTTTACCACACTTTCGTGGAAAAGCCTATGCCTGATGTCATTTCCGTCCATCTGCCGCATACCGCGCATCACTTGAGCTCGACGACGGTCGCGCCCGTGCCGCCTTCGGTGATGTCGGCGAACTGGAAGCTCTGGACATTCCGGTGATGCTTGAGATACGCGTGGATGCCCTTCCTTAGCGCGCCCGTCCCCTTGCCGTGGATGATGAGGACCTGCGAGAGGCCGGCCATGACGGCGTCGTCGAGGAATTTGCCGACGACGACCTCGGCCTCATCGACCATCATGCCGCGGATGTCGATCTCGCGGCCGATCGTCTGCGTCTTCTGCATGAAGGCGTTGGACTGGCGGCGCGAAGATGAAGCGGCCGGCGCGCCCGCCGCCTTCGTCTCTTTGGGCGCATGGTCGAGGAAGCGGCAGGCGGAGGCCTTGACCTTCGTGTGGAGGCTGCCGATCTGGATGGTCAGCTCCTTGCCCTGGACGGAAAGGACCGTGCCCTTCTGGTCGAGCTTCTTGACGTAGACGATGTCGCCGGGCCGTATCGTCTTGAGGCTCACGGCCTTGCCGACGCCCTTCTGGGCCATGATGCCGGGGCGCGACTTCTCGAAGGCCTCGTTGAGCTTCGCGCGGGCGTCCTGGATGGCCTGCTGGCGGCGCTTGATGCCCTGGTCGTCGAACTGCTCCTTGAGCTCCTTGATGATGGCCTCGGACTCGCGGCGCGTGCGGCGCACCATCGCGGCGCTCTGCTCGCGCGCCTTGCGGATGAAGTCGCCCTTCTTCTTGGCGAGCTCTTCCTTCGTGCGCGCGACTTTCGCCTCGAGCTCGGTGACGCGCTGCTGGCGCTCGAGGATGTCGGCGTTGCGCTGCTCGTACATCATCTTCTCGTTCTCGAGCTCGTTGATGACGTGCTCGAACTGCGCGTGGTCGGCCTTGACGAGCTGCTGCGCGCGGAGGATCAGGGATTCTGAGAGGCCGAGGCGGCGGCTGATGGCAAAGGCGTTGCTCGCGCCCGGCATGCCGATGAGCAGCCGGTACGTCGGCCGCAGTGTCTTGACGTCGAACTCGACGCAGGCATTCTCGATGCCCTCGCGCGAGTAGGCAAACGTCTTGAGCTCGGAGTAATGCGTCGTGGCGACGGTCGTCGCGCGCAGCTGCAGGAGCTTCTCGAGGATGGCCATGGCGAGCGCCGCGCCCTCCTCGGGGTCGGTGCCCGCGCCGAGCTCGTCTAAGAGCACGAGGTCGTCCTCCTCGACGCGCTTCAGGATGCGCACGATGTGCGTCATGTGCGCGGAGAAGGTCGAGAGGCTCTGCTCGATGCTCTGCTCGTCGCCGATGTCGGCGTAGATGTTCGGGTAGACGGCGATGACGGGGTCCGGCGCCGTCGGCAGGTAGCAGCCCGACTGGGCGAGCAGCACCATCATGCCGAGCGTCTTCATGCTGACCGTCTTGCCGCCCGTGTTCGGGCCGGTGATGAGCAGCATGCGGTAGTCCTCGCCGATGCGGATGTCTATCGGCACGACCTTGTCCTTCGCGATGAAGGGATGGCGCGCCTCGCGAAGGTCCGTGCGGCCCTCGCGGTTGAGCTCCGGGCGGTTTGCCTCCATCATCTGCGCGAGGCGCGCCTTGGCGAAGGCGAAGTCGAGGTCGCCGAGGATGCGGCAGTTCTCGGCGAGCGTCCCGCTGTTCTTGTTGATCTCGGCGGACAGGTGGCGCAGGATGCGCTGGATCTCCTGCTGCTCGGCGAGCGTCAGCTGCTTGACGTCGTTGTTGAGCTCGACGACGGCCATCGGCTCGATGAAGAGCGTCGCGCCCGTGGCCGACTGGTCATGGACGATGCCCGGGAAGCGCGAGCGGTACTCCTGCTTGACGGGGATGACGTAGCGCTCGTCGCGCACGGTGACGATGGCGTCCTGGAAAAATTTCTGGTACTCGGCATTGTGGAGGATGCTCGAGATGCGCTCCTTGATGTGCGCCTGGGCGGCGTGGAGCTCGCGGCGGATGCGCCGCAGCTCGACGCTTGCGTCCTCGCGCATGGCGCCGTGCTCGTCGACGGTGTTGTCGAGCAGGCGCTCGAGCTGGCCGAGAATCTCGATGCTCCTCGCCCACGAGCGGAGCGTCGGCGCCTCCACCTCGCTGTCGCGGAAGAAGTGCTTGATATTCCGCATCGCGTAGAGGGTGCTCATGATGCTCGTGATCTCGTCGAGGTCGAGCACGGCCCCCATCTTCACTTTCTTCAGATGCGGCCGGATGTCGAAGATGCCGCCGAACGGCGGTGTGGCCGTCGCGAGGACGGTCACGGCCTCTGTCGTCTGCTGGATCCACTCGACGGCTTCGTCGAAGTCGCTCGTCGGCAGCATCGTCTGGGCGCGCTCCTTGCCGATCAGCGAGGAGGCACAGCCCGCGAGCATCTCCCGGACCCTGTCGTATTCCATGATCTTATAGGTTTCTTGTTCCATCGGATACCTCTATCTCAATCTATTGCGTGAAAATCAGAGCACGCCGCGGAAGTAGTGGCCGCGCGTGATGTCTTTGCCCTCCTGCTCGTGGATCCAGGAAAGCTGGGCCTCCGCGGGCTCTTCGGGGAAGGCCATCGCCTTCCGGTAGGCCTTGACGATGGCCGCGATCTCTTTCTCCCCCATGGCCTTGGCCTCGATCTGCATCGTTTCGATGCCCGCGGCGCGAAACTTCATCGCGTGTGGCATCATCGAGAGCACCTTGCTGTTTAGGACGTGCATGTGGCAGAACTGGTCCATCGCGAGCGGGAAGAGCGCATCCTTGCGGTCTTTGAGCGCGAAGTGGCCGCGCGTGCACGGCTGGGTGCAGGGGCCCTCGCCGCAGCCGCCTAAAAAGCTGCCTGTCACGCAGTAGTTCGAGACCATGAGCTCGAGGCGGCCGTGCACGATGCACGTGAGCGGCAGCGGGCTCTCCTTGGCGAGCTGCCGGATCTCCTTGGCCGTGAGCTCCGGCGAGAGCGTCGCGCCGGCGACGCCGTAGTCCTTGAGGAAGGCGAGCGTCTGCTTGTTGTAGGAGATCAGCGAGTAGTCGGCGTGGATGGCGAAATCCGTCAGGCGGCGCACGAGTGCGAGCATGGCGATGTTGTGGACGTGGACGGCGTCCGGCGGGAAGGCGGCAAAGGCGGCGAGCAGGCGCTCAACGTGCTTCTGCTGGCCGTCATGCACGATGCGCGGCGTGTTGAAGTCGATGCGCGCGCCGGCCTCTCTGGCCATCTGCCAGGCCCGCTCGTACTCCTCCGGGGCGATGACGCGGTGCTCGTACGACTCGCCGCCGAAGAGGATGCCGTCGGCGCCGGCCGCGAGGGCCGCCTCTGCCTTGCCGAGCGTGTCGACGGCGACGAGGAAGTGGGCCTTCTTGGGGGTCGGGCGCGCGATGCGGTCGGTGAACTTCGGCTCTGGGCGATGCTCACGCGCTTCGATCTCCTTGAGGCGCAGCGCATCGAGCGCTTCGACGGCCTTGCGGCGAGCCTCGTTGATCTCGCTCATCGGCACCATGACCTCACCCGCGATATCGCAGTGCAGGCTCTTCATCTCATAGACGCTGGTCCCGAGGCGGCTGACCTGCTTGCGGATAATCTCCTCAGAGAGCGGCCGCTTGCGCGCGCTCTCGCCGATGAAGTCGGTCCTGCCTTCCCCCCGATGCCCCTCTGCATCGCAGAGGGTGACGGTCAGCGGCTCGCCGATGGCGGCGCGGACCGCAATCGCGACGGGGATGCGGCGCACGGGCGCGCCGGAGGTGTACGTCTCCTTGGCGCGCTCCATCAGCCGGGCGTCGTAGACCTTGAAGACGCGGTCGTGGTCGCGCACGGCTGAAGGGATGGCAAAGGAGACGGTGTCGCCCGCCTGCCCCTCCTCGACTGCGCGCCCTTTCGCATCGGTCAGGGCGGAGATAGTCGCCGTCACGCGGCCGCCGACCTTGACCCAGAAGTCGACCTGATCGCCGAGGCCGAGGCGGCCGCTGAGCTTCACGGTGACGATGCGCGCGTCCCAGTCGTAGGCCGTGACGCGGCCGATGAGCAGACCGCGGTTGTTCGGGCGGCGGTCGCTCATCATCGCCTTGCCCGGACGTCCCTCAAGGTAGGCCGTCGTGAAGTCGCGGTTGAAGATCTGCGCGAGATCGTCGCGCTCTTCCTGCGTGACGGCGTAGCCCTTGCCCGCATAGTACGTGTCGATGGCCTCGCGGTAGGTGCGCACGACGGTCGCGACGTACTCGGGGCGCTTCATGCGGCCCTCGATCTTGAGCGACGAGACGCCGGCCTCGATGAGGTCGGGGATGACGTCAATCGTGCTGAGGTCGCGCGGCGAGAGCAGGTAGGAGCCGGCCTTGTCGCCGAGCACGTCCTGCCCCTTCTCGTCGCGAGCGTGTACGGCAGGCGGCAGGGCTGCGCGCAGCGGCCGCGGTTGCCGCTGCGGCCGCCGATCATGCTGCTCATCAGGCACTGGCCCGAGTAGCAGACGCAGAGCGCGCCGTGCATGAACGTCTCGATCTCGATGGGCGCATGGGCGCAGATATGGCGGATCTCCTTGAGGGAGAGTTCGCGCGCGAGCACGACGCGCGTGAAGCCGAGCTCCGCGAGCGCCCGCACGCCCTCGAGGCTGCTGACCGACATCTGCGTGCTCGCGTGGAGCGGCAGGTCGGGCACCGTCTCATGGGCGACACGCGCGACGCCGAGGTCCTGCACGAGCACGGCGTCGGCGCCCGCCTCGTAGAGGAAGCGCAGGTAGTCCCTGAGGGGCTCCATTTCCTCATCTGCCACGATCGTGTTAACCGTCACGTGGATGGCGACCTTTCGCAGGTGTGCGAAGTGGATGGCCTCGCGCAGCGCCTCGCGGTCGAAGTTACTTGCATAGGCGCGCGCGCCGAAGGCATTGCCCGCCAGGTAAATCGCATTCGCGCCGTTCTCCACCGCCGCAACGAGTGCCTCGCGGCTGCCGGCGGGTGCTAAGAGTTCTACCAAGATAATTCCTCCTGAAAATCCGAAAAAACAGCACGGGAAACCGCGTGCCGCTTTTCAGTCGATGTTATTCGTGTTATTCGTTTTCGTGTTGCGCGCTGCCGCCTCCAGGCGACGGCTCTGCTGGCTCTTCTGGCCCGTCTGCCTGCCCGGGCTGTTCGGGAACATCCGGCAGCTGCGGCAGGTCGTCGAGCGAGTCGAGGCCGAAGCAGCGCAAAAAGGTCGCCGTCGTGCCGTAGAGGATGGGGCGGCCGATTACCTGCTTGCGGCCGAGCTCGCAGATGAGGTCGAGCTCCAGAAGCTTGGCGAGGGCGCGCTCGACGCGCACGCCGCGCAGCTGCTCAATCTCGGGCTTGGTGATGGGCTGCTTGAAGGCGATGATGGAGAGCGTCTCCATCGTCGGCGCCGAGAGGTGGCGATCCGTGACCTGGCTCAGCCGCTCGACCGTCGCATAGGTCTCGGGCCGCGTGACGAGCTGGTAGCCGCCCGCGACGCGCTGGACGGTCAGGCCGCTGCCCTCCGATGTGAGCTTCGCCTGCAGGCTGCGGGCCAGTTCGACCACCTCCGACTCCTCGCAGTCCATGATGGCGGCCAGGCTCGCCAAAGGCAGAGGATTGCCCGCGGCAAACAGCACGGCCTCGAGCGTCGCCTCGCGGCTCAGCTCCATCTGTCGGCCTGCTTCATTCTCGTTCATCCGCTGCCCCTCTCCTTTCGTTCGTTCCGTTCGTTTTGTTCCGCCAGACAATGGTGATCGCGCCGAAGAGATGCGACTGCTGGGCTGTGACTGTGCGCTGCTTCATAAGCTCAAGCAGGGCCAGAAATGTCACGACAAGCTCGCCGCGCGTGCCGCGCTCAAAGGCATCCTCGAAGCGCATGCGTCCGCCGCGCTCCCGCAGCAACGCCTCGATCTCTTCCATCTTGTCCTCGATATGGTAGGGCTCGGGCCTTATAATGGCGGCCGGCAGCCCCGCCTCCTCGCCCTTGACGCTCATGACCTCGCGGAAGGCCGTCAGGAGCAGGTTAAGGTCGAGGCTCTCCGGCGGCAGATGGCGCACGGGCAGGTCGAGCGGCGCGCGGCCGACGAAGTGCTCCTGCAGGTCGGCCATCGAGCCGAGGACCTCGCTGACCTCCTTGAAGCGCCGGTACTCGAGCAGGCGCTCGACGAGCTCCTGGCGCGGGTCCTCTTCCTCATTCTCCTCGGCCTTCTTCTTCGGCAGCATCATGCGCGACTTGATCTGCAGCAGCGTCGCGGCCATGACGAGGAAGGCGCTCGTGACCTCCATGTCCATCTCGCGCATCGCCTCGAGGTAGTCGAGGTACTGGCGCGTGAGCTCCGCGATCGGGATGTCGTAGATGTCGATCTTGTTCTTCTCGATGAGGTGCATCAGGAGCTCTAAGGGGCCGTTGAAGGCGGCGAGGTGAAACGTATAGTCTTTCTTTGCGTTCGTGTCGTTTATAACGTCCATGCTATCTCAACTATCTCAATCCGCTCAAGGCACTCAGAAGAACGGCATCAGGAGCAGCACGAAGATCTGCCAGATCAGGCGCTGCAGCGGGATGAAGATCATGCTGAGCACCGGCGTCATGATGAGCGCGATGAGGATGAGGAAGCTGTAGCGCTCGAGGCGCGCGTAGCTGTAGGCCATCCTCGACGGCAGCAGCTGCATCAGGACGTGCGAGCCGTCGAGCGGCGGCAGCGGGATGAGGTTGAAGATGGCGAAGTTGATGTTGTAGATGATGATGAGCTGGAAGACCTGGTAGACGCCAAAGCTCAGGTGGCCCATGGTGCTCTTGAGGACGAGCAAGACGACGAGCGCGAGGAAGGCCGTCACGAGGTTGGCCGCGGGGCCCGCGAGCGAGACGAGGATGTCGTCGCGGCGCGGCTTCCTGAAGTTGCGCGGGTCGATGATGACGGGCTTGGCCCAGCCGAAGCGCACGAGGAAGAGCATGATGAGGCCGACCGGGTCGATGTGGGCCGCAGGGTTGAGCGTCAGGCGGCCCATGAGCATCGGCGTCCTGTCGCCGAGGGCGACGGCCACGCGCGCGTGCGCGTACTCGTGGATGACCATCGCGATGATCAGGCCCGGGATGCCCGCGATGAGGTCGAGCGGATTGAAATCAAACATAGATTCTCCTTTACTTGCTTCACTTTGCGGCTCTCTGCTGCGCGAGCATCAGGATGGAGATGACGGACTTCGCGTCGACGATGCGGCCGTCCTGCGCCATGGCCACGGCTTCTTCAAGGGGCACGCGGACGACGTTGATGAACTCGTCCTCGTCCGTGTGCTGCTTGCCGGCCGTCAGGCCCTCGGCCGCGTAGAGGTGGATCTTCTCGTTCGAGAAGCCGACCGTCGTCGCGATCGTCGTGAGCTTCGTGATGCGCGCGGCCGTGTAGCCCGTCTCCTCCGAGAGCTCGCGCTCGGCGCAGACGAGCGGGTCTTCGTCGGGCGCGTCGAGCTTGCCGGCCGGCACCTCGAGCGTCACCTCGCCGATCGGGTAGCGGTACTGGCGCACGAGGATGATGCGGCCGTCCGGCAGGATGGGGATGACAGACGATGCCCCCGGATGCTTGATCCACTCGCGTGTCGCCTCCTTGCCGTTCGGCAGCTCGACCGTGTCGCGCTTGACGTGGAGCAAGACGCCGTCAAAGATAGCTTCGCTGCTGACTTTCTTCTCGATCAGATCCTCATACATAACCATTGACCTCCTAAACAAGACTATCTATCTTACTTATCAATCTATCAATCATGCTTCACATGACTCATTGCCCGTATCATACCATCGCAAGATGAGAAAAAGCGGGAAAACTCACGAGCTGGCCTCCCGGCGGAAGGCGTCCTTCTTCATCTTCGCGTGCGAGACCATCTCGCGCGCGTTGTCGAGCGAGGCAGTCGTCATGTCGGCGCCCGAGGCCATGCGCGCGATCTCGCTGATGCGCTCGCGCTCGGAGAGCGGGCGGATCTGCGTCGCCGTCGTGCCCTCCTCGGTGCGCTTCGAGATGTAGAGATGCGCGTCGGCCATGCAGGCGATCTGCGGCAGGTGCGTGATGCAGAGCACCTGCTTGTACTGCGCGACGAGGGCGATGCGCTCGGCGACCATCTGGGCCGTGCGGCCGCCGATGCCCGTGTCGATCTCATCGAAGACCATGCTCGGCACGGACGAGTCGCGCGAGGAGGCGACCGTCTTGATGGCGAGCGCGATGCGCGAGAGCTCGCCTCCGGAGGCGACTCTCTGCAGTGGCTTTTCCGCCTCACCGGGGTTGGCCGAGAAGAACATGGCGACTTCGTCGCGCCCCCTCGGGCCGTAGTCTGCGGCCTGCTCCACGCGGATGGCGAGCTGCGCCTTCGGCATGCCGAGCGCGAAGAGCTGCTCTTCGATGGCCGAGGAAAGGTCCTTGGCCGCGGCTCTGCGCAGCTTCGTCAGGGCAGCCGCCTTCTTCCCCAGCTCCTTCTCGAGCGCGGCGATCTCCTTTTCGAGCGCGGCGATGTCCTCGTCGTAGTTCTCGATCTCTGAAAGCTCGCGCTCGACTTTTTCCTGATGCGCGAGCACATCGTCTAATGTCGCGCCGTACTTCTTGCAGAGGCGGTAGATGACGTCCATGCGGCTCTGCAGCTGGTCGAGGCGCGCGGGGCTGAACTCGACGCTCTCGCCGTAGTCGCGCAGCTCGTACGAGGCCTCCTGCAGGGAGATGTAGGCCTCCTCGACCATCTTCTGGGCATTCGCGAGCGCATCGTCGAAGCGGCTGATGTCCTCGAGGTCCTTCTTGACCTGAGAGAGCGCGGGCAGGACGCCAAGGCCGCTGCCGCCGCCCCCCTCGAGGAGCTCGTACGATTCCTCGATGGAGCCGACGATCTTCTCGGCGTGCGAGAGCTTGCGGATCTCTGTCTCGAGCGCTTCGTCCTCGCCCGCCTTGAGGTTGGCCTCGGAGATCTCCTTGTCCTGCCAGTGCAGCATGTCGAGGCGCTGCGCGTACTCGCGCGAGGCCTGCTGCTTCTCGTCGTAGGCCTTCTTCTTCTCGCGCCACTCGCGGTAGGCGCACGTGTAGGCGGCCAGTGCCTCGGCGACGTCGGGGTCGTAGCCGTCGAGCAGATGGAACTGGTTCTCCTCCTTGAGGAGCGCGAGGTTCTCGTTCTGCCCGTGGATATCGACGAGGTAGGCGCCGATCTGGCGCAGGATGGCCAGCGTGACGTGGCAGCCGTTGACGAGCGCCGTGCTGCGGCCCGCCCGCGTGAGCTGCCGCGTGATGATGAGCTCCTTGTCCGAGTCGTCGATGGCCTGCTGCGTCAGAAGCTCGTGCAGGCCGAGCGACTCGTCCTCGAGTGAGAATACTGCCTCAACGCGCAGCCAGTCGCAGCCGGAGCGCACCATGTCGGCCGACATGCGCGCGCCGAGCACGGCGCCGAGCGAGTCGATGAGGATGGACTTGCCCGCACCCGTCTCGCCGGTCAGGATGTTGAGGCCGGACTGGAACTCCACCTGCACGTGCTCGAGCAGCGCGAAGTTCCAGACCGTCAGTGATTTCAACATAGAATGTACTTCCTCCTACTATGCCCTGCCCGCTCAGTCCTGCAGCATGTCGAGGATGCGCTTGCGGACGACGGGGGCCGTCTCCTTGGGCTTGATGACGACGAGGATGCTGTCGTCGCCGGCGACCGTGCCGATGATCTCCGGCCACTTGCAGTAGTCGAGCGCGGCGGCCACGGTGTTCGCGCCGCCCGGCAGCGTGCGCACGACGAGAATGTTCTCGCTGTAGTCGCAGTCGATGATCGTGTCGTTGAAGATGCGGCGCATGCGCTCCTTCGTGAAGGCGTAATTCTCCTGCGCCGGCAGCGCGTAGCGGTAGCGGCCGTCGCCCGTCGGCACCTTAATGAGCATGAGTTCCTTGATATCGCGCGAGACCGTCGCCTGCGTGACGGCGATGCGCCGCTTGCGCAGCTGTGCCGCCAGCTCGTCCTGCGTCTCGATGATCTCATGGCGGATGATCTCGCGAATCAGCTCCAGTCGTCTTTCTTTCATCAACATACCTGCCTTCCTTCTTTATGCTTTATGCATTTTCTTTACGCACTTTACGCAATCTTGCGCAGTCTACTGCATGGACAGGGTCTACTCGCCTGCGGGGCGCCAGAGCTTCGTGCGCAGGATCTGGTAGTAGTCCTTGTCCTCGAACTTGATGATCTCCGCCTGTGCCTCCGACTTCCTGACGACGACCTCGTCGCCCGGCAGCAGCCGGTAGCAGACCTGCCCGTCGAAGGTGACGATGATGTCCTGCGGGATGGAGGCGATCGCGACGTGCACGGCGTCGTCCTCCTGGATGATCAGCGGGCGGATGTTGAAGGTGTGCGCGCAGATCGGGGTGACGATGAGCGCGCGGACGTTCGGGTTCACGATGGGGCCGCCGGCCGACAGCGAGTAGGCCGTCGAGCCCGTCGGCGAGGAGATGATGATGCCGTCGGCCTTGCAGTCGAGCAGATGGCTCTCGTTGATCGAGAGGCCGAGGTGCAGCATGCGCGCGACGCCGCCCTTGACGACGATGTCGTTGATGGCGTGGCCGAGGAAGCGCTCCTTGCCGCCCGAGATGACGGAGCCCGCGAGGAGCAGGCGGTGCTCGATGCGGTAGTCGCCGTCGAGGAGTTTCTGCAATTTCTTCTCGAGCTCGTGGAGCTCGATGTCGGCCATGAAGCCGAGCGTGCCGATGTTGACGCCGCAGACGGGCACAGCATGGTGGCTGTAGCGGCGGCAGACGCCCAAGAGCGTGCCGTCGCCGCCGATGCTCAGCGCGATGTCTGTCTTGACGTTCTCGATGTCGGTGACGCCGTAGCCCGCGTGCTGGAAGATGCGCGCCTCCTCTACCGGCATGATGATGCGCACGTCCTTGTCCGCATAGAAGTCGAGGATGCGCTGCAGGACCGCGGGCCTCCGGCTTATTCGTATTCGGGAAAACTGCTATCGTCAGCATAGAATCTCCTCTCTGCCATGGCCCAGCTCCGCTTGGGCGTCTGGCAATGGATTAATGATCCAGGTCCGCATGGGCCTCGGCGACGACTTCCTGCAGCCGCTCCTCTGTCACCGTGTCTTCGCCTGCTGCGCGCGAGAGGTAGATGAGATACTCGATATTGCCCTCGGGCCCCTTGACGGGCGAGTACGTCAGCGCGAGCGGGCAGAAGCCAATCTCTCGCGCGAAGGCCGTGACCTTGCGGATGACTTCCTCGTGGACGGCGGGGTCGCGCACGACGCCCTTCTTGCCGACGTTCTCGCGGCCCGCTTCGAACTGCGGCTTGATGAGCGCGACGATCTCGCCCGTCTCCTTGAGCAGGGTGTAGGCGACGGGCAGGACCTTCGTCAGCGAGATGAAGGCGACGTCGATGGAAGCAAAGTCGAGGGGCTCGCCGATCATCTCCGGCGTGACTGTGCGGATGTTCGTGCGCTCCATGTTGCGGACGCGCGCGTCGGTGCGCAGCTTCCAGGCCAACTGGCCGTAGCCGACATCGATGGCGTAGACCTTCTTCGCGCCGTTCTGCAGCATGCAGTCAGTGAAGCCGCCCGTCGAGGCGCCGATGTCGGCCGCTGCCTTGTCCTGCAGCCGCACGCCGAATTCCTTCATCGCCTTCTCGAGCTTGAGGCCACCGCGGCTGACGTAGGGGATGTCGTGGCCGAGCAGCCGTATCTCGGCCTCGGCCTTGACCGTCGTGCCGGCCTTGTCGATCTTCTGCCCGTCGACGAGAACCTCGCCCGCCATGATCATGCGCTTCGCGCGCTCGCGGCTGCCGGCCAGCCCCCGCTCGACGAGCAGGATGTCCAATCGTTCTTTTGCCATTCGCTTACCCTTCTCTTTCTCTCAACTATCCTGTATCATGCCTGTATCATGCGTTCTCGTCCATCTGGCTCAACCGCTCGCGGATGCGCTCGGCCATCTCATCGGGCTGCAGGCCGATGAGCGATAAGAGCTCACGGCGCGTGCCCTGCTCGATGAAGCGGTCGGGGATGCCGAAGCGCAAAAGCGGCACCTCGATGCCGTGATCCGCGAGGTATTCGGCCACGGCCGAGCCGAAGCCGCCCGCGAGCACATTCTCCTCGGCCGTGATGAGGAGCCTTTTCGTCCTGGCCATCTCGCCGAGCAGCTCTGTATCGAGCGGCTTGATGAAGCGCATGTTGACGACGGCCGCCTCGATGCCCTCCTCTTTGAGGATGGCGGCTGCTTCCTTTGCCTTCTCAACCATCGTGCCGACGGCCAGGAAGGCGATATTGCCCTCCTCCTGCAGCACTTCGGCCTTGCCGACGGGCAAGGTCTCAAGCGAGTCCGTGAGCGGCACGCCGAGGCCGGCGCCGCGCGGGTAGCGCACGGCAGCGGGCCCCTCTATCGCGATAGCTGTCGCGAGCATATGGCGAAGCTCCTCCTCGTCCTTTGGCGCCATGACGCACATGTTGGGCATCTGGCGCAGGTACGAGAGGTCGAAGACGCCGTGATGCGTCGGGCCGTCCTCGCCGACGAGGCCGGCGCGGTCGAGGCAGAGCGTCACGGGCAGGTTCTGCAGGCAGACATCGTGGATGAGCTGGTCGTAGGCGCGCTGCGCGAACGTCGAATAGAGCGCGATGACGGGGTGCATGCCCGCGGCCGCCATGCCGGCGGCCAGCGTCATCGCGTGCTCCTCGGCGATGCCGACGTCGAAGAAGCGCTTCGGGTACGCCTGGCCGAGGCTTGAGGCCCGTGCCCGACGGCATGGCCGCCGTGATGGCGAGGATGTCGGGGCGGTCCTTCGCGAGGTCAATCAGCGCCTTGCTGAAGACAGAGGTGTAGGAGGGCGCACAGCCCGCCTTCTTCGCAGACTTGCCCGTGCTCGGGTCGAAGCAGCCGACGCCGTGGAACTTATCGGGCGCCTGCTCGGCCGGCTTGTATCCCTTGCCCTTGACGGTGTGGATGTGGATGAGCACGGGGCCCTCCATCTCCTTAGCGCTCGCCAGCACTTCCTCTAAGAGACCGATGTTGTGGCCGTCGATCGGGCCGATGTAGTGGAAGCCCATCTCCTCGAACAGGCTGCCCGGCACGAGCACGGAGCGCACGCCGTCCTTGAGGTGGCTCGCCGTCTTGTAGACCTTGTCGCCGATGTGCGGGATGCTCATGAGCAGGCTGCCCATGTCGCGCTTGGCGCGCGCGTACTGCGGCGCGATGCGGATGCGCGAGAGGTACTCGCTCATGGCACCGACATTGGCGTCGATGGACATCTCGTTGTCGTTGAGGATGACGATGAGCTTCGTGCCAAGGTCGCCGGCGTTGTTGAGCGCCTCGAACGACTCGCCGCCCGTCAGCGCGCCGTCGCCGATGACGGCGATGACCTGGTTCTTCTCCCCTCTGGCATCACGCGCGAGGGCCATGCCGAGGGCCGCCGAGATGGAGGTACTCGCATGGCCGACGCCGAAGGCATCATAGACGGACTCTGAGCGGTTCGGGAAGCCGGTGATGCCGCCCTTCTTGCGCAGTGTCTTGAACGCATCCCTGCGGCCCGTGAGGATCTTGTGGGTGTAGGCCTGGTGGCCGACATCCCAGACGAGCTTGTCCCCGGGGAACGAGAAGACGCTGTAGAGCGCAAGCGTCAGTTCCACCGTGCCAAGGTTCGGCGCGAGGTGGCCGCCGTTCTGCGAGACGGTATCAATGATGAAATGGCGCAGTTCGGATGCCAGCTGCTCGAGCTCGCGGACCGTGAGCGCCTTGACATCCTCGGGTTTCTCTATGCGGTTGAGCAATGCATACATGGAAACACTCCCCATCGAAACACTTCCCATCAATTCTCAATTCTTTCGCTCGAGCATGTAGCGGACGAGCTGGCGCAGGAAATCGGCTTCAGGGCCGAAAACGGCGAGCGCCTTGACCGCCTTGTCCACGGTCTCTTTGGCGAGGCGCTGGGCCTCGTCAAGCGAGGTCAGCGTCACGTACGTCGACTTCTCGTTGCGGATGTCGCTGCCGACCGGCTTGCCGATGAGCTTCTCGTCGCCCGTCACATCGAGGATGTCGTCCGTGATCTGGAAGGCAAGGCCGAAGCCCTCGGCATACGAGGTCAGGGCCGCGAGCTGGCCTTCCGTGGCGCCCGCGAGGATGGCGCCGCTTCTCAGGGCGGCGCGGAAGAGCGCGCCCGTCTTGCCCATGTGCATCTTCTGGAGCTCTTGCATCGGGATGCGGTGGCCCTCCGACTCGAGGTCGATGGCCTGGCCGCCGACCATGCCGTTCATACCGGCCGCCGTGCTGATTTCCTGCACGACGCGCAAAAGAGTCGCCGGGTCCGTGTGCTGCTGGCGCGCGATGACCTCGAAGGCGAGCGTCAGAAGCGCATCGCCGGCGAGCACGGCCATGCCGTCGCCGTAGACCTTGTGGTTCGTCAGCTTGCCGCGGCGGTAGTCGTCGTTGTCCATCGCCGGCAAGTCGTCGTGGATCAGGGAGTACGTGTGGATCATCTCGAGGGCGCAGGCCGCCGTCAGGTAGTCCGTTCCCTTCGCGCCGACGGCATCGGCCGCCGCCATCAAGAGGATCGGGCGCAGGCGCTTGCCGCCCGCCATGAGGCTGTAGCGCATCGACTCAGCGAGGCGCGCGTCAAGAGGCGGCTCCTGCTCCAGTTCACGGACGAGCTGCTCTTCGACCAGCTGCTGACGCTCTTTCCAAAGTTCCTTCAACATATCATCATTCCCCTTATCCCTCAATATCAAGCTTGCTCTCTTCGACCTTGCCCGTCGCTTCATTCTCCTTGACGAGCAGGTCCATCGTCTGCTCGGCGCGCTCGAGGGCGCCCATGCAGTTCTTGGCAAGGCCGACGCCCTCGGAGTAATGGCTCATGAGGTCCTTGAGCGTCAGGTCGCCGCCCTCCATCTCCTTGACGATGGCCTCGAGCTTTTCCAGTGATTCCTCAAACGAGAGCTCTTTCTTTCTTGGCATATGCAACTTCTTCCTTTCTTTTCCCGCCGGCTCACTGCTCCTGGTTGTCCTCTCCCTGCACCTTCCCGCGCGCGCG
>ENA-OQED01000410-OQED01000410.1-human-gut-metagenome-genome-assembly--contig:-NODE-410-length-17055-cov-1.390891_pt1 | contig 17055 bp, 17 predicted proteins | sample MGYA00242790_ERZ504625 | MGnify/ENA primary metagenome ERZ504625 (study PRJEB26092, sample SAMD00036345) | human gut metagenome | host: Homo sapiens | study: EMG produced TPA metagenomics assembly of...
CCGCCCCGAACCCCAGCTACCATGCGTCTCCTTGCGGATGCCGCAGGCCCTGCCGCTTTTGTCACCTACATCCGCGCTATCCTGCTGCGTGATACCGGCGCTACCATCTCCCCCTTCAACGCCTTCCTGCTGCTGCAGGGCACCGAGACGCTGAGCCTGCGCATTGAGCGTCATGTGGAGAACACCAAAAAGGTGGTGGAGTTCCTTGCCAACCACCCGCAGGTGGAAAAGGTGAACCATCCCTCGCTGCCGGATCACCCGGATCATGCCCTGTACCAGAAGTATTTCCCCAACGGCGGCGCATCCATCTTTACCTTTAACATCAAGGGCGGCCGCGAGGAGGCCTTTACCTTCATCGACAACCTGAAGATTTTCTCTCTGCTGGCCAACGTGGCGGATGTGAAGAGCCTTGTCATCCACCCGGCCTCCACCACCCACAGCCAGCTGACCGATGCCGAGCTGGCCGAGCAGCAGATCTACCAGAACACCATCCGCCTGTCCATCGGCACCGAGCACATTGATGATATCCTTGCCGATCTGGAAGCCGGCTTCGCAGCCGTCCGCGGCAAGTAAGCAGCGATTCTCTTTCCCGCAAAGGGAATGTGATCTTCCTTTTATTCCTGTCCAAGTCTCCATAAGTGTGCGACAAGACCCCCGGCTGCCCGCCGGGGGTCTTGTCATCTCGTTTATCTTTTACGACCCAACCCGTGAAAATGCAATACCGGAGCGTCCGCAGACGCTCCGGTATTGCTCTAATAAAAATAATTTTTCCTTGCATCATGCCCAAAGCGCAGGCGGCGGGCATTTCAAACCGTCTTACTCAGCGGCCGATCAGCAGGTCGCGGCGGCAGCGCAGACCCACAGAGAGGGTAGCATTGCTGCCCAGATGCCGCAGGGTGACGCGGGTGCCGGACTTCTGTCCCTCGCACAGCAGCGAGAGGTTCAGAGTGGTGGTGTTCTTCTCGGTCACCAGCACCAGCGTTTTCACGCCGTTGGCCTGCAAAGTCTGCATATCCTCGATGGTGGTGCGGAAAGTAGCCACCTCGGCGGGGACGTCCAGCGTCAGCACGCCGTCCTTCTGGCGGGCGGTGTACAGCAGCTGCTTGCCCAGCAGACCCTTGACGGTGTAGCGTGCCTCGGTCTTTGCGGTGTCGGCCAGCTCATCGCCGGAGATCAGCATGATATTGCCCTGAATGGGATTGCCCTCCGGGGCACCGTAGCCGCCGTAGCTGGGGTCTTTTTCGCCCACGGCAACGTCACCGCTGTGCAGTGCGATGTCACCCTGCACCATCTGCTCCTGCGGGGGCAGATAGCCCTCCACGCAGGTGGAATCCACCTCGGCGGCAAATGCACCCACGCTCAGCATGGCAGCGGCACACACCGCCACAGCGGCACAGCTCAGGGTACGGACAAACTTTTTTGTTCAGCATCTTCATAGGAAATACCTCCTGAAAACGGCAGCCGCAGGGACTGCCTTGTTTTTTTGCATCATAATCTTTTTTGGAACCATGGTTCAGCTGCGGCGCATTCACAATGGAAAACCGCCGTATCTGCTTTGTAAACGGATACGGCGGCCGGATTATTGCAAAAGATTCAAAAATTTTTATTTTCAGGGATTTTCTGGTTTATTTTCGGTGTCGTCGCGGTTGAGGATATCCATGAACTCCTCGCCGGTGATGGTCTCTTTCTGGTACAGGTACTGGGCCAGTTCGTCCAGTTTGGCGCGGTTCTCGGTCAGGATGCGGATGGCCTTTTCGTGCTGGGTCTTGACCAGATCTACCACCTTCTGATCGATCTCGCGCTGGGTCTGGGCACTGCAGGCCAGCGAGGTATCGCCGCCCAGATACTGGTTGTTCACGGTCTCCAGCGCCACCATGTCAAATTCATCGCTCATGCCGTAGCGGGTCAGCATGGCGCGGGCCAGCTTGGTGGCCTGCTCGATATCATTGGAAGCGCCGGTGGTGATGGAGTGGAACACCACTTCTTCGGCGGCACGCCCGCCGGTGAGGGTGGCGATCTTGTTTTCCAGCTCCTCCTTGTTCATCAGGTAGTGGTTGCCCTCGTCCACCTGCATGGTGTAGCCCAGAGCACCCGAGGTGCGGGGGATGATGGTGATCTTCTGCACGGGGGCGGAGTGGGTCTGTTTAGCGGCGACCAGAGCATGGCCGATCTCATGGTAGGCTACGATGCACTTTTCGTGATCGGTCAGGATGGAGTTCTTCTTCTGGTAGCCGGCAATGACCACCTCGATGCTCTCCTCAAGGTCGGCCTGCGTCACGCTCTTGCGCCCTGCCCGTACGGCACGAAGAGCAGCTTCATTCACAATGTTGGCCAGCTCTGCGCCGGAGGCACCGGAGGCCATGCGTGCCACGGTGTTGAAGTCCACACCCGGGGCGATCTTCACCTTTTGGCGTGTACCTTCAAAATTTCTTCGCGGCCCTTCAGGTCGGGCAGCTCCACGGGCACACGGCGGTCAAACCGGCCGGGACGGGTCAGGGCAGGGTCGAGGGAATCCGGGCGGTTGGTAGCCGCCAGAATAATGACACCGGTGTTGCCCTCAAAGCCGTCCATCTCGGTAAGCAGCTGGTTCAGGGTCTGCTCGCGCTCATCGTTGCCGCCAAACTGGCCGCTGTTGCGCTTCTGGCCAATGGCGTCGATTTCATCAATGAATACGATGCAGGGTGCTTTTTCTTTGGCCTGCTCGAACAGGTCACGCACCTTGGAGGCACCCATGCCCACGAACATCTCCACGAACTCCGAGCCGGAGATGGAGAAGAAGGGCACGTTGGATTCGCCTGCCACGGCCTTGGCCAGCATGGTCTTGCCGGTGCCCGGAGGGCCTACCAGCAGAATGCCCTTGGGCATGGAGGCGCCGATCTCCTCGTACTGCTTGGGGTCGTGCAGATAATTGACGATCTCCTGCAGGTTCTCCTTGGCTTCGTCCTCACCGGCCACATCCGCAAAGCGGATGCCGTGGGTGGACTGCACATACACCTTTGCGTTGGATTTGCCCGCGCCGCCAAACATCATGGAGCCCGGGCCGCCGCCTGCTTTTTCCATCAGCTTTTTGTTCATCTGGTTGCCGATGAAGCTGAACAGCAGGATGGGCAGCACGAACCACAGCAGAAAGCTGAGCACCGGCGAACCCTGCTCCACGATCTCGCTGGAGAACTGTGCACCTGCGTCGTACAGGCGCTCGGTCAGACTGGGGTCGTTCATCAGGCCGGTCTTGTAGATCTGCTTGGTTGTCCTTATCCGTAAAAATGATCTGGTTGGACTGGATATCCACCTTGCCGATGTTTTCCTGCTCGGTCATGCTCATAAAGGTGCCGTAGTCTACCTCCTGCACCTGACGCTCGGCCAGCCACGGCATGACCACAAGGTTGATGACCAGCAGCACCAGCAACACGATGGCATAGTAGATAGCCAGCGGCTTTTTGGATGGCTTGACTTCTTTCATGGGATGTTCCTCCTTCTATATAAAGTGGGCTTCCACCCGTTTGCTGCGTCCAGTATACCACACCTTACCGCCTAGCAACAGCGCAGCGAGGGCAACTTTGCAAAAACTTAGCAGTTTCTTAACAAAGAGGGCTAAAGCCGCTCAGTTACCATATTATAGGTGCGCAAAGGGCTTGCCGGATGAGGGGGCAGGGGGAGCAACGACCTCAATTTTGCATGATTTACCCCATGGTATTGTGAAATGCTTTCATCTTTATCCTGAACGAAACTTCTTGACACTTTCTGGCAGTCGTGCTAAAATTATCTCACTTTCAACAAAGTGCAAATGCGTTGACAGGGATAAAACGATCTTTCTTCTGCGTGCAGAGAGCCGCCGGGTGGTGCAAGGCGGGTGCAGAGAACTTCGGATACTGGCCCCCGAGCGGCAGAACTGAACGGACAAGTAGGTTCTGACGGATGCCCACCGTTACAAGGGCAGCGATTCGCTGTTTTGGCCGATCGTGCAAAGTGGCTGTACCTGACCGTGCAGCAAGGAGAGTGGTACCACGGGTGCCCTGTAAAAGCAATTTACAGGCTCTCGTCTCTCAAGGTTTTCGCCTTGAAAGACGGGAGCCTTTTTGTATGCGGATACCCCTTCAGGCATCGCTACGCGATGCCAGCTCCCCCAAGGGGGCGCCTTTGGGCAATGCCGCAAACTTTACCGCATTCCGGAAAGCCGTCCCCTTGGGGAAGGTGGATGCGAGTGAAACGAGCAGACGGAAGGGGTGCATTTTTATGCACCACAACATCAGGAGGACAACAGGATGATGGACGCTACCAAGTACGCACCGGGGTACTATCCGGTACCCGCCGGTTATGACAGCTGGGTAAAAAAAGACCATATTGAAAAGGCTCCCGCATGGTGCAGCGTGGATCTGCGGGACGGCAATCAGGCGCTGATCGTGCCCATGAGCCTTGCAGAAAAGCTGGAGTTCTTCCAGATGCTGGTGAAGATCGGCTTCAAGGAGATCGAGGTGGGCTTCCCCGCCGCCAGTGAGACCGAGTACGAGTTCCTGCGCACCCTGATCGAAAAGAATATGATTCCCGCCGATGTCACCGTGCAGGTGCTGACCCAGTGCCGCGACCACATCATCCGCCGCACCTTCGAGGCCGTCAAGGGCGCACCCCGGGCGGTGATCCACTTCTACAACTCCACCTCCGTGGCACAGCGGGAGCAGGTGTTCCACAAGTCCAAGGAGGAGATCAAGCAGATCGCCGTGGACGGTGCAAAGCTGGTCAAGCAGCTCAGTGAGGAGTACGAGGGCAACTTCCTGTTCGAGTACAGCCCCGAAAGCTTTACCGGCACCGAGGTGGACTACGCCGTAGAGGTGTGCAACGCCGTGCTGGATATCATGCAGCCCACCCCGGAGCGCCCCATGATCATCAACCTGCCGGTGACCGTGGAGATGAGTATGCCCCATGTGTACGCCAATCAGATCGAGTATTGCGACAAGCACCTGAAGTACCGCGACAGCGTGATCATCTCCACCCACCCCCACAACGACCGCGGCACCGGTGTGGCCTGCGCAGAGCTGGCAGTGCTGGCGGGCGCACAGCGCGTGGAGTGCTGCCTGTTTGGCAACGGCGAGCGCACCGGCAATGTGGACGCCGTAACGCTGGCCATGAATATGTACAGCCACGGCGTAGACCCCAAGCTGGACTTCTCGGATATGCCCGCCATCTGCGCCACCTACGAGCGGGTGACCCGGATGCATATCTACGAGCGTACCCCCTACGCCGGGCAGCTGGTGTTTGCCGCCTTCTCCGGCAGTCATCAGGACGCCATTGCCAAGGGCATGGCGTACCGCAAGCAGACCGGCGAACACCGCTGGACCTGTCCCTACATCCCGGTGGACCCCCACGACATTGGCCGCACCTACGACGCCGATGTCATCCGCATCAACAGCCAGAGCGGCAAGGGCGGCATCGGTTTTGTGCTGGAACAGAACTACGGCTACAATCTGCCCCCCAAGATGCGGGAGGCACTGGGCTACAAGGTCAAGAGCGTGTCCGACCACAGCCACAAGGAGCTGAGCGCCGCCGAGGTGCTGCACATCTTCGAGGATACCTACCTCAACCGTGCAAAGCCGCTGAATGTGGTGGAAGCCCACTTTGCACAGGTAAACGGCATTACCGCCACAGTCACGCTGGAGCTGAACGGGCAGCGCAAGGTGGTCACCTCAGTGGGCAACGGCCGTCTGGATGCCGTAGCCAACGCTATCCAGAGCGCCACCGGCATGGACTTCCATCTGGAAAACTACTCTGAGCACAGCTTGGACGAGGGCTCTACCTCCCGTGCAGCCTCCTATGTGGGGCTTGTCTGGGGCGACAACACAGTCACATGGGGTGCCGGTACCGACACCGACATCATCGTGGCCGGTATCCGCGCCCTTGTCAGCGCAATCAACAATCGATAAAAAGGAGAAAACTACCATGGGAATGACCCTGACGCAGAAGATCCTTGCTGCACACGCCGGACTGCCGGAGGTCAAGGCAGGCCAGCTGATCAACGCAAAGTTGGACATTGTGCTGGGCAACGATATCACCACCCCGGTGGCCATCAACGAGTTTGAACGCGCCGGTTTCGACCGCGTGTTTGATAAAGAGCATATCGCCATTGTACTGGATCACTTTGTACCCAATAAGGATATCAAGAGCGCTACCCAGTCCAAGCAGTGCCGGGAGTTCGCCAATAAATACGATATCCTCAACTTCTACGATGTCGGCCAGATGGGCATTGAGCACGCGCTGCTGCCGGAAAAAGGCATCGTCACCGCCGGTGACTGCGTGATCGGCGCGGACAGCCACACCTGTACCTACGGTGCGCTGGGTGCCTTCTCCACCGGTGTAGGCTCTACCGATATGGCCGCAGGCATGGCCACCGGCATGGCATGGTTCAAGGTGCCCTCTGCCATCAAGTTTGTGCTTACCGGCAAATTTAATCCCCGGGTATCCGGCAAAGACCTGATTTTGCACATCATCGGTATGATCGGTGTGGACGGCGCACTGTATAAGTCTATGGAGTTCACCGGCCCGGGCGTGGCTGGCCTGACCATGGACGACCGCCTGTGCATCTGCAATATGGCCATTGAGGCCGGTGCCAAGAACGGTATCTTCCCGGTGGACGAGGTGACCAAGGCTTACCTTGCAGGCCGCAGCCAGCGTCCGCCGGTGTTCTACGAGGCAGACCCCGATGCCGTGTACGAAAAGACCATCGAGATCGACCTCAGCGCATTGGAGCCCACCGTCAGCTACCCCCATCTGCCCGAGAATACCCACAAGGCCAGCGAGGGCAAGGACATCAAGATCGATCAGGTGGTCATCGGCAGCTGCACCAACGGCCGCTTGGAGGACATGGAAGCCGCCTACAACATCCTCAAGGGCAAGCACATTGCCAAGGGCGTGCGCGGCATCATCATCCCCGCCACCATGGCTGTTTATAAGGAGTGCATCCTGCGGGGCTGGACCACCGCCTTTATCGATGCGGGCTGCATCGTATCCACCCCCACCTGCGGCCCCTGTCTGGGTGGCTACATGGGCATTCTGGCAGCGGGCGAGCGCTGCGTTTCCACCACCAACCGCAACTTTGTAGGACGCATGGGTCATGTGGACAGTGAGGTCTATCTGGCCTCTCCCGCCACCGCCGCCGCCAGCGCCCTGACCGGCTACATCACCGACCCGCGCACGGTCTGACCCGAAAGGAGCATGAGCATGAACGCAAGAGGTTCTGTTTTCAAATACCCGGATAACGTGGATACTGACGTCATCATTCCGGCACGCCACCTGAACACGCAGGATGCCAAGGAACTTGCCAGCCACTGCATGGAGGATATCGACAAGGACTTTGTGAACCGGGTGCAGCCCGGTGATATCATGGTGGGCGGCTGGAACTTTGGCTGCGGCTCCTCCCGTGAGCACGCACCCCTGTGCATCAAGACCGCCGGCATCGCGGTGGTCATTGCCAAAAGCTTTGCCCGTATCTTCTACCGCAACAGCATCAACATCGGCCTGCCCATCATGGAGTGCCCGGAGGCTGTGGACGCCATCGAGGCAGGGGACACCGTTCAGGTAGACTTTGATACCGGCGTCATCACCGACGAGACCAACGGCAAGGTGTTCCACGCCGAGCCCTTCCCGCCCTTTATCCAGAACATCATCTCCGCCGGCGGCCTGATGAAGGCCATCCAGAAATAAGCCCCATCCCTATCCGTGAAAATGTGTTTGGAGCATAAAAGGAGTACCTCATGGAAAAAAATATTGCTGTCATCTGGGGCGACTGCTCCAGCCCGGAGATCGTAAAGCAGACCCTCCGGGTGCTGGATAAGGTGGCTGAAAAGTACGGCCATACCTTCCATTACACCGCTGCCGCCATGGGCGGCGAGGCCATTGACAAATACGGCGACCCGCTGCCCCAGCACGAGCTGGACAAGTGCCTTGCCGCCGACAGCGTGCTGCTGGGCGCGGTGGGCGGCCCCAAGTGGGAGGGCCTGCCCGGGGAGCAGCGGCCGGAAAAGGGCCTGCTGCGGCTGCGCGCCGGCATGGGGCTGTACGCCAACAACCGCCCCGCCAAGATCTGGCCGCAGCTGGCGCCTGCCAGCCCACTAAAGCCCGAGATCGTGGCACAGGGCATTGACTTTATCATCGTGCGGGAGCTGATCGGCGGCGTGTACTTCGGCCAGCACCAGACCCACACGCTGGAAAACGGCGAAAAGCAGGCCGTGGACACCATGCCCTATGCGGAGCACGAGATCGAGCGCATTGGCCGCATCGGCTTCGAGACCGCCCGCAAGCGCCGCAAAAAGCTGTGCTGCGTGGACAAGGCCAACGTGCTGGACACCAGCCGCCTGTGGCGCACCGTGATGCACCGGCTGCAGGCCGAGTACCCGGATGTGGAGTACAGCGAGATGTTCGTGGACAACTGCGCTATGCAGATCGTGAAGAACCCCGCTCAGTTTGACGTGATCGTCACCGAGAATATGTTCGGCGACATCCTATCGGACGAGGCTTCCATGATCACCGGTTCCATCGGTATGATCCCGTCCTCCAGCCTTGGCGACGGCACCCGGGGTCTGTACGAGCCCATCCACGGCTCTGCCCCGGACATTGCAGGCAAGGACATCGTAAACCCCACTGCCTGCATCCTGTCTGCTGCCATGATGCTGCGGTACTCCTTTGGCATGGCAGCGGAAGCCGATGCCATTGAGAACGCTGTGAGCCGTGTGCTGGACAAGGGTCTGCGCACCGCCGACAACATGAGCGATGGCTGCACCTGCCTTGGCTGCACCGCCATGGGCGACGCCATTCTGGCAGAGTTTTAAGCCGCAGCGCATCATTATTCAACGAAACAAGCCCGGAAGGTCTACCGACCTTCCGGGCTTGAATTTTTTATATTATTACAGCATCTTGGAGAGGAAGGCTTTCAGGCGGGGGTGCTTGGGGTTGGTGAACAGCTCCTGCGGCGGCTCATCCTCCTGAATCTTGCCATCGTCGATGAAGATGACCCGGTTGGACACCTCGCGGGCAAAGCCCATCTCATGGGTGACCACCAGCATGGTGATGCCGGTGTGTGCCAGCTCCTTCATCAGCTCCAGCACCTCGCCCACCATCTCGGGGTCAAGGGCGCTGGTGGGCTCGTCGAACAGGATCACGTCCGGGTCCATAGCCAGCGCGCGGGCGATGGCTATGCGCTGCTGCTGACCACCGGACAGGCTCTTGGGGTAGACGTTGGCCTTGTCGGCCAGACCTACGCGGGCCAGCAGCTCGTCTGCACGGGCAGAGATGGCCTCTTTATCCTTCAGCTTCAGCAGGTTGGGGGCAAGTTCAAGGTTCTTTTTCACGGTCAGGTGGGGGAACAGGTTGAAGTGCTGGAACACCATGCCCATCTTCTGGCGCACGGCGTCGATGTGCGCTTCGTCCACCTCCACGCCTTCAAACTTGATAGAGCCGGAGGAGGGGGTCTCCAGCCGGTTCAGGCAGCGCAGAAAGGTGGACTTGCCGCAGCCGGAAGGGCCGATCAGGCAAACCACGTCGCCGCGGTAGATATCAAGGTCGATGCCCTTCAGCACATCCAGTGTGGGGTCGGCCTTTTTTGCGCCGCGCTTCTTTACGCCGCCGTAGGTCTTGGTCAGGCCGCGTACTTCCAAAATCTTATCGGTCACTTTGTGCCAGCCTCCTCTCAAACTTGCTCAGCAGCCATGTAAACAGCATAACAAGGATCAGGTAGATCAATGCAACGCCCAGCAGGGGGAACATGGCATCGTAGGTACGGTTCATAATGCCCTGTGCAGCATACAGCAGCTCCTTGCCGCCGATGGTGGTGATTAGGGAAGTATCCTTGAGCAGAATGATGAACTCGTTGCCCAGTGCAGGCAGCACCGCACGGATGGCCTGCGGGATGATGATGACCACCATGGTGGTCATGTAGTTCAGGCCAAGGCTGCGTCCGGCTTCCATCTGGCCGGGGTCCACAGCCATCAGGCCGCCGCGGATGATCTCGGATACATACGCGCCAGAGTTGATGCCTAAGGTCAGCGCACCTACCATGGTAAAGTTGCGGCTGTTGGCAAAAATGACCATGCTCATGATCAGCAGCTGCACCATCATGGGCGTGCCGCGGATGATGGTGGTGTACACCTGACACACCGCGTTAAAAAAGCCCAGCACCGCGTTTTTGTGGCCGGGGCGCTGCTGGTCGTGGGTCACGCGCACCAGCGCCACCACGCTGCCCAGCACCACGCCCAGCGCCAGCGCCAGCGCGGTGACCAGCAGGGTGGTGCCCACACCGCTGATGTACTGCATCCAGCGGTCCTTCAGCAGAAAGGCCTGATAAAACTTGAAAAAGAAATCCTGTTCAAAGCTTAGCTTTGTGCCGCTGTTGAGCAGCTCTTTGAGCAGTTCGTATTGCGCAGCCATTCACATCCTCACTTTCTGTTTGTCAATAAATTGTAATCACTTTTTTCCAAAAAAAGAGGTGCCCCGGAGCGGGGCGCCTCCTCGGGTACGGGGATCATACGGGGTACACAGCTTAGTTTGCGTTGATGTACTTGTCCACGATGGCCTGCAGGGTGCCGTCAGCCTTCAGCTCCTCCAGAGCCTTGTTGACAGCGTCCTCCAGTGCAGAGCCCTTTGCCATGCCGATGGCGTAATCCTCCTCGGCGTAGCTGGTATCCAGCACCTTCAGGCCGGGGTTGGCGGCAACGTACTCCGTAGCGGGAGCGTTGTCGATGACCACTGCATCCACCTGACCGTTGTTCAGTGCCTGCACGGCGGTCAGGCCGCTGTCGTAGGCCACAACAGAGTCCTCGCCGAAGTCATCGGAGCAGTAGATGTAGCCGGTGGTGCCGCGCTGGGTACCGATCTTCTTGCCGGCCAGATCGTCGGGAGAAGCAATGTCGGAATCGTTGGGCACGATGATGGACTGGATGCCGGTTGCGTAGCTGTCAGAGAAGTCCATCACAGCCTTGCGCTCATCGGTCACGGTAACGCCAGCCATCACGATGTCGGCCTTGCCCTGCTGCACGCTGAGCAGTGCGGCATCAAACTCCATGTCATCGATCTGCAGCTCCAGACCCAGCTTTTCAGCAATGGCCTTGGCGGTGTCCACATCGATGCCCTCAATCTCACCGGAGTCGGTGGTCATCTCGTACGGAGGGAAGGTAGCGTTGGTGGCCATGGTCAGCTTACCAGCCTCCACGGTGGCCAGCTCAGCGGCAGCGGCAGAAGAAACATCCTCGGAGGAAGCGGCAGAAGAAACATCCTCGGAGGAAGCGGCAGAGCTTGCCACAGAGGAAGCAGCAGAGCTTGCAGAACCACCGCAGGCGGTCAGAGCCAGAGCAGCAACGGAAACGGCAGCGGCAGCCATGAAGCTGCGGCGAGAGATCTTTTTCATATTCAAACACTCCTCAATCTATGCAATATAGTTCGCTTTGCCCCGATGGGATGCGATTCATCGCGCTTTCGGGGAACGCACTTAGTATAGTTTGTACAAAACAAAAAGTCAATACTTGTGCATAATAATCCGTGAAATTGAAACGATTTTGCAAACATTTATGCAATGACGGAGAAAACGTATGAATATATGCAGTATAAACCGTTATTTACAGGCTTCTTGCGATCTCCTCCGCGCTGCGCTTGGGCACGCAGTAGTCGCGGTTTTCGTCCAGATAGTACTTTACGCCGGTCTGCTCGGTCATGGGTACGATGCGGGCTTTGTGGGTGGGGTAGCCAAAGGCCACCATAAACGCCAGCTTCTGCGGCTCCTCAATGCCCAGCAGTTCTGTGAGGGCGGGCTTATCAATTGCGCCCATGATGCAACTGCCTACGCCCTTGTCCCATGCGGCAAGGGTCATGTTGGCCAGTGCGATGCCGGTGTCGGTGGCAAGGTCGCCGGGAATGGCGGTATCCTGCACCACAGCTGCATAAAAGGTGGGCAGCTCGTCCGCCTTGGGCGTGCCCTGCTCCGGCGGCAGATAGGCAGCCCACTTGACCAGCGGCTGTACCTTGGCGACCATTTCCGGGCTTTGCACCAGCACCAGACGCACCGCCTGCCGATTTGCCCCGCAGGAGGACAGCCGCACGGCCTGTACGATATCGTCCACCACATCCTGCGGCACGGCCTTTTGTGCAAACCGGCGGTAGGTGCGGCGGGTGGTCAGAAGTTCCATGACAGACATATTGAATCGCTCCTTTATCCGGTAAAATTACAAAAATGGGAAAAATTATATATAAAGTATAACAGATGCACCGGCGCACAGCAATGGCTGCGGCACGTTTTTTGGGGGCGGCGCGACTGCCGCTTTGTAAAGGATAGTAACACTTATTCTTGTATCCTTGTATTTTTTTGGTGAATGTTTCCATGAAACACTTGACAATGGGGGGCAGGTAAAGGTATTATATAGGTGTAAACGCATTACATGCAGTGTAAGGCGTGCTTGAAAGAAAGATTGTGAGGTTGATTATTATGTCTAATATCTCTCGTCGTCAGTTCCTGAAGGGCGCAGGTGTCGCCACTCTGGCTGTTGCTGCTGCTGGCATGCTGGCAGGCTGCTCCAAGGAAGATGTTCCTGTGATTCCCGAAGTGACCACTCGTCCTGTGATGGTCATCTTTATGGCAGACAAAGGCAATGGTGAGACCGTGGTTGTGGGTGAGACTGCCAAGATTGATGTTCTGAAGACCGAGGACTCTGTGAAGGTTGCTGACATCGATAAGAAGCTGTTGCCCGAGGTTACCATCTGGAGAACGAAAAGGCAGTCGTCGAGATTCGCAAGGATGCCTCTAAGGGCGAGCACATCATCGTCTTTGTGACTGATGTGACCTACACGCCTGCTACCAAGGAAGTTGATATTAAGGTGGCTATCACCAATCCGAAGGCTGGCGAAGCTGTCATGACTACTGTGAAGGCTAACGTTAAGAAGGATGCAACCACTATTTCCGCAGCTGAGATCACTCTGCCGGATGGCTTTACTTGGGCAGAGGGTACCGAGATGGATCGTCAGTACGATATCGCTACCTACGTTTTCCCCATTAAGCACATCGCTTGATTGTGCGCGTAGTAACTTAATAGGTTAATAAGCACTAAATGGGCATCTGCATTTGCAGATGCCCATTTTTAACGAAATGACGTATATAAGGGTTGAACCCTTGTTCTGCCACTTCTTCGGCAACGGGCAACCGCTTCCGTCAAAGCCTGCGGCTTTGCAAACCCTCTCAGGCTCACTGCGTTCGCAAGGCGAGATGACTGAGAGGGTCTTACTTTCTCTTCGGCAGCGGCACGCACAGCACCAGACTGATGCCGATGGCCAGCGCCACGGCGATTTTAAAGGTGCTGATGCCATTGGCAAGGGCAAGGGTGTTTTCGTTCTGGATGAAATAGTAGGCGGTGTAGTAGATGCCTGCGCCCGGCACAAGCGGGAAAATGCCGGTCAGCAAAAACACCGTGACCGGCGTTTTTTGGGTAATGGCAAACACGCGGGTAAGGATGGTAAGCGGAATGACCGCCAGCAGGGAGGCCGTGGCGGCGTCTGCGCCCAGCAGGGTCAGCAACTCGTACCACAGCCAGCCCACAGCGCCTACCAGCGCGCAGTAGGGCAGACAGCGCCGGGGGCACGCAAACAGAATGGCAAAACTCAGCGTGCCCGCTGCGGCCAGAAAAAACTGCGCGGTCAGCTCGCCGATCTGTGCAGCTGTAAGGGACATCATACCACGACCACCCCCGTAAGTACCGTGTACAGCCGCAGCACAAGGCCGGTGCCTATGGCAATGCTGGCGGCAATGAGCAAGGCATCGATCATGCGGATGGTGCCGGAAAGGTAGTCGCCCTGCACAAAATCCCGGATACCCATGGTAAAGGCGATGCCCGGGGTCAGGATCATCAGCGTACCGATGATGGCGTGGCTGGCAGAGGTGTGCAGCAGATTGCACAGCAGGATGCACACCAGCGTGATCAGCGCGGCGGTGCTGATCTTCTGGAAGCCGCCGGGCACCTCATGCCGCCCGCACCACAGCAGATACCAGCTGGCCACCAGCCCCGCCCCGGCAGCTGCCAGCGCACTGCGCAGGTTGCCGCCGAACATCATGGCAAAACAGAACGCCCCGCACAGCCCGGAAAGCAGCTGCACATGATCTTTGGGGAAGGGCAGCCGCCGCGCCAGCACCAGACGGCTCTCGGCTTCGTCCAAGGTCATTCCGGTCTGGGCGATCTGACGGGAAAGCTCGTTCACCGCCGCCACCCGCCCCAGATGGGTGGTGCGCACCGGTACGTTGCGCACCTCGCTGATCTCGGCAGTGCCGGCACTGGCAAAAATGCCGTTGGTCAGCACATAAACGTGGAACTCCCGCAGATGGAAGCTGCGCGCCATGATCTCCATGGTCTGCTCCACCCGGAACACCTCCGCACCATTTTCCAGCAGGGTCTGCCCTGCGGCCATGATAAAATCCATGATGCGGCGGCGCAGCTCTTCATCGGGAAAAGGGTCTCTGCTGTTCATTGCCTGCTCTCCTTGCAAAAGATGATACCCTATTTTATCATGTGCACCAGCCGCATACAAGGGCGTATAATAAAAAGCTCTGGAAACACCAGAGCTTTCTTGCGAAAAGGGTCGGAATATGTTATAATTGTCCTGTCGCTGAAAAGCGATCGAAAGGTACTGCACATACGGCAGGCGGTTGGCTCTCACTTCCGGAAGGAGGTGAGAACATACCTATTACTTTGACATTCCACTTGTTTGGATTTACGTTTACGATCAAGGTAAGAAAGTAAAAACCGCCACCCCCCACAGGTGACGGTTTTTCTTTGGATAAAAGTTAAACTAAAAACCTAAAGGGCCAACCGCTTGTCGCAGTGCCTTTTGTAATTATAGTATAACCCTTTTTGTGCGCATTGTCAAGCAAAACGGATGCGGCAGCAGACCGGAAGCCATATCCCTACCCAAAAACTTCGTTGAAGGTGTTGACAAATGCCGCCGATGGGTTTATTATAGTGTCAATATCACAAAAATGGCTGTGAAGAGAAGAGTAGGCCTCGCATTGATCCTTACCAGAGAGCCCGGGCGGTGAAAAAGGGCAGGAAACAGGAAGCTGAAAATGGTCTCGGAGCCGTGCGGACGAGGCGCAGGAGTGCTAAGCCCGCAACGGGATGCGCCCGTTACAGCGTCCGGCTGTAAGCAGCACACGCTGCCGCAGCGTCGAGGCTGTATCCGTAAGGGTACAGTGAACCAAGGTGGTACCACGGAAGTATGTTCATGCCTCCGTCCTTGCAGAGCTTAAGGCTTGTAAGGACGGGGGCATTTTTTCATGCGTCCGTTCAAGGCCGTGCGCGGAAAGGTGCCGTGCGGGCCGCAGTACAAAATAGAGAACAAATAGAGAGGGAACAAAACCATGATTACTCGTCGCGATTTTCTGAAAGTTACCGGTGTGGCAGCCGCAGCCGCTGCCCTGACTGCCTGCGGTGGTTCTTCTTCCACTGCTTCTTCCGCCGCTGCATCCGGCAGCGTGGCATCCTCTGCCGCAGCTAAGCTGGATAAGATCAAGGTGGCTGTGCCCAACGATACCACCAACGAGGCCCGCGCCCTGACCCTGCTGGAGAAGAACGGCTTCTTCAAGCTGAAGGCAGATGCCGGCCTGACCGCCACCAAGAATGACATCGAGGAGAACCCCCTGAACGTCACCGTGGACGAGGTGGAGGCCGCTCAGGTGCCCAACGTCCTGCAGGACGAGGACTACGCCGTCATCAACTCCAACTACGCCATCTCTGCCGGTCTGAACCCCATGACCGATGCACTGGCCATGGAGGACGGCTCTTCTGCTTACGTCAACATTCTGGTGTGCAAGGACGGCAATCAGGAGGAGCCTAAGATCAAGGCTCTGGCTGCTGCCCTGCAGAGCCAGAAGGTGAAGGACTTCATGGACGAGACCTACAAGGGCTCCGTGGTGTCCGTTGTGGAGAACCCCACCGACGGCTATGATTCCACTGTGGACTATGACGCTCTGAACGGCCAGACCGTCAGCTGCGCCGCTACTCCCGCTCCCCACTGCGAGGTGCTGGAGGTGTGTAAGGAAATCCTTGCCGCCAAGGGCATCACGCTGGATATTCAGGAGTACGACGACTATGTGATCCCCAACCAGGTCGTCGAGGACGGTCAGGTAGACACCAACTACTTCCAGCATCAGCCGTATCTGGACAACTTCAACGCCGAAAAGGGTACCCATCTGGTGACCGTTGCCGGTATTCATGTAGAGCCCATGGGCATCTACGGCGGCAAGCAGGACAGTCTGGCACCCATCGAGGGATAATCTAAAGGAGCAATTTCTGTGATCGAACTCAAGTATCTTTCCAAGACCTTCCAGATGAAGGATGGCGCGGTGAAAGCGCTGCAGAACATCAACCTCACCATTCCCGATGGCTCCATCTACGGCATCATCGGTATGTCCGGTGCGGGCAAATCCACGCTGGTGCGCTGCATCAACCTGCTGGAGCGCCCCACCGGCGGCAGCGTGGTGATCGACGGCGTGGCGATGGAGACTTTGTCTCCCGCCTCGCTGCGCAAGCGCCGTCGGGAGATCACCATGATCTTCCAGCAGTTCAACCTGCTTATGCAGCGCACCTGCCTGAAGAACGTCTGCTTCCCCATGGAGCTGGCAGGCGTAAAGAAGGCGGAGGCCGAAAAGCGCGCCATGGAACTGCTGGAGATGGTGGGTCTGCCGGATAAGGCCAACGCCTACCCGGCACAGCTGTCCGGCGGTCAGAAGCAGCGCATCGCCATTGCCCGCGCACTGGCCACCAACCCCAAGGTGCTGCTGTGCGACGAGGCTACCAGTGCGCTGGACCCCAACACCACCCACTCCATCCTGACCCTGATCAAGGATATCAACCGTAAGCTGGGCATCACCGTGGTGGTCATTACCCATCAGATGAGCGTGGTGGAGGAGATCTGCGACAGCGTGGCCATTCTGGACGGCGGTATGGTCGTGGAACAGGGCTCGGTACAGGAGATTTTTGCTAACCCAAAACGGCGGCTGCCAAGCGTCTGGTGGCTCCCAACGGCGGCAGCGCAGCGCGG
>ENA-OQED01000411-OQED01000411.1-human-gut-metagenome-genome-assembly--contig:-NODE-411-length-17025-cov-1.951000_pt1 | contig 17025 bp, 15 predicted proteins | sample MGYA00242790_ERZ504625 | MGnify/ENA primary metagenome ERZ504625 (study PRJEB26092, sample SAMD00036345) | human gut metagenome | host: Homo sapiens | study: EMG produced TPA metagenomics assembly of...
CGTCGGATATTCGACGCCGTTGAACGTCCAACGGTGTTCCCCGCCACGGTCTTCGTTTCGGTGGCTTCTGGTCACCTGACCCTCCTTGCGGTAGGTCAGGTGTTGCAACGATCACTAGAACCCGCCGTATGGCTGATGAAGTTTTCTCTCCGAAGAACGTTATTGTGACCGGGTGGTTGTGGTTTTATCGGTTCGAATTTCGTGCATTACGTGTATGACCATCATCCTGATGTGCATGTGACGGTCCTGGATGCGTTGACGTATGCGGCAACCTGGAGAACATCAGGGGCATTCTTGGTGATCGTGTGGAGTTCGTGCACGGCAATATCTGCGACGCGGAATTGCTCGACAGGATCGTTCCCGGTCATGACGCGATCGTGCATTACGCGGCGGAATCCCACAACGACAACAGCATCGCGAACCCGGAGCCGTTCCTGAAGACGAATGTGGAAGGCACGTTCCGCCTGTTGGAGGCGGCCCGCAAGTACGACGTGCGCTACCACCACGTGAGCACGGACGAGGTGTACGGCGATCTGGCCCTGGATGATCCGAACAAGTTCACGGAGGAGACCCCGTACCATCCCTCGAGCCCGTATTCGTCGACGAAGGCGAGTTCGGACCTGCTGGTGCGCGCCTGGCACCGTACGTTCGGCATCCGCGCCACGATCAGCAACTGCAGCAACAACTACGGCCCCTTCCAGCATGTGGAGAAGTTCATCCCCCCGCCAGATCACGAACATCCTCGAGGGATTGCGCCCGAAGCTGTACGGCAACGGCCTGAACGTGCGTGACTGGATCCACACGGACGACCACTCCACGGGCGTGTGGACCATCCTGACCAAGGGACGCCTGGGCGAGACGTACCTGATCGGCGCGAACGGCGAACGAAACAACATCACCGTGCTGAAGGACATCCTGACCGTGATGGGTAAAAGCCCGGATGATTTCGACTGGGTCAGGGACCGTCCCGGCCACGACCGCCGCTACGCGATCGACAGCACGAAGCTGCGGACCGAGCTCGGCTGGAAGCCGACGCACACGGACTTCCAGAAGGGCCTGGAACAGACCATCAAGTGGTACACGGACAACCGTGCCTGGTGGGAGCCCGCCAAGGCCGCCACCGAAGCCAAATACAAGCAGCAGGGTCAGTGAGCGGAATATGAAAATGGCCACACCTCGAAGGTGTGGCCCCTATAGCACTATGAAAGATACACATATGAATGTGAAAAAGCAAGCGGACAATGCCGTGATGGCGAGTCGTTTTCTTGCTGACGCGCGGTTCCAGGTGTATCTCGATTATGCAAGACGGCATGTGGATACGGTCGATCGGGAACGGCTGGTTGATCTGGCGGTGAGGCTGTACCGCTGGAACGTGGAGGCATCCGCCATCACAATCGGTTATATCGGCTATATCGAGATATTCGTCAGAAACGCAATCGATCACCGGCTTTGCGAATGGGTATCCGGGCAGCAGATAACGGGCATCCCGGACTGGCTTGAAGCCGGCAAAAGCGATCCGATCGGGAGGATACGGGCTTTGATCAACAGCCCCGAGCGCGACTATATCGCGGAGGCCCGGAACACGGCATTGCGCAAGCAACGGCATTGGCGTTCCGACCAGACGCATCCAAGGCACGGGGATGCGGTCACCCGCGACGACGTGTTCTCCCAATTGACATTGGGCACGTGGGATGGCATGTTGTCCCGTTCCGGCAAGGACCCTGAACTCGCCCATGTCCTCATGGGCGCGTTCCCCAACATCGCGGATGCATGGGCGTCGGAACTGCGTCGTATGCCGAAGGGAAGGCTTCCCGGCAACGACGGCGACCCGTTTGAGGACAGGCTGCGCAAGGAACTGGTGGACCGCCTCAAATCGGTTCGTACCATCCGCAACCGTATCGGTCATGATGAGAACCTTCTGCGGGTCGAGTTCGCGAAACTGAGATACGACATGTTCTTCATCCTCGATGCCTTGGGCCCCGAATGCCCGAATTGGGCTTTCCCCGATAAAGGGGAGGCCTTGAAAACGCTTAATCCTGCACGCTGCATAGCAACGTGGCAAAACGATTCTGAAGATGGAAAGTAGGGAACGTATGTCGTTCGAATTCGAGAAGGACTTGAAGGTCGAGGAGACGAACATCCCGGGCCTGTTGGTGTTCGACCTGCCGGTGCACGGTGACAATCGTGGCTGGTTCAAGGAGAACTGGCAGCGTGCGAAGATGACCGCGTTGGGCCTGCCGGATTTCGGTCCGGTGCAGAACAACATCAGCTTCAACGCCACGAAGGGCGTGACGCGCGGCATCCACGCGGAACCGTGGGATAAGTACATCAGCATCGCGGCCGGTGAGATCTTCGGCGCGTGGGTCGACCTGCGGCCGGGGGAGAGCTTCGGCCAGGTGTACACGACCCGCCTGGACCCGTCTCGCGCGATCTATGTGCCGCGTGGCGTGGGCAACAGCTTCCAGGCCTTGGCCGATGGCACCGTGTACACGTATCTGGTGAACGCGCACTGGTCGTTAGAGCAGAAGAAGACGTACACGTTCGTCAACCTCGCCGACCCGGAACTCGACATCCACTGGCCCATCCCGCTGGAGGAAAGCGAACGCTCCGAGGCGGACCTGCACCATCCGATGCTCAAGGACGCGAAGCCCATGAGCCGAAGCGCACCTTGGTGACGGGCTGCAACGGCCAGTTGGGCCATGCGATCCGCGCCTACGCGGAAGCCCATGGCCTTGAGGGCTTCGAGTACACGGACATCGACGAGTTCGACTTCTCCGACCCGAAGGCATACGACAAGTACGATTGGAGCCTGTACGGGACGATCATCAACGCGGGCGCCTACACGGCCGTCGACAGGGCCGAAACCCAGGAGGGCCGTCCAACCGCGTGGAAGGCGAACGCGCAGGGCCCGGCTTTGCTCGCCAGGGTCGCGAAGGACCATCACATCACGCTCGTGCACGTGAGCTCGGACTACGTGTTCGACGGCGTTCAGGAGGAGCACACGGAGGACGAGCCGTTCGCCCCGCTGGGCGTGTACGGGCAGACCAAGGCGGCCGGCGACATCGCCGTCGGGAACGCGCCCGAGCATTACATCCTGCGCTCGAGCTGGGTGATCGGCGAAGGCCACAACTTCGTGAAGACCATGATGATGCTCTCGAACAAGGTCGCCGACCCGGAGGACAAGCTCGATCAGGTGACGGTGGTGGACGACCAATACGGCCGCCTGACCTTCACCAGTGACATGGCCGGGGCGATCTTCCACCTGCTCGACGCGCACGCCCCCTACGGTACCTACAACCTGACCGGTTCCGGTGCGGTCAAGTCGTGGGCGGACATCGCCCGGGAGGTGTTCGACCTGACGAACGGCAACGGAAGCAAGGTCAAGCCCATCAGCACCGACCAGTACTTCGCCAACGCGACCAGCCCCGTCAGCCCGCGCCCCACCAACTCCGCCCTCGACCTGACCAAAATCACCGAGACCGGATACACACCCGCCAACTGGGAAGAAACCCTCAAAACATACGTGGAAAAGGAACTCGGCCGATAATTCAGCTTTCCAAGAGCATGTGATTGGCCAGCTGCTTTCGCTGCAGTGAGTTACTCAATCACATGCTCTTTTCGCTGAGCGCAGCAAGTGTAGGATACACTGCTTGCGCAAATCGTGTGTCATATTTGCAAGGGGTGGAAATCCCTGCAACTGCGGGGTCCTCGTCTCTCGTTTCATTTGGTTTGCTTGTTATACTGAACAAGCCTGCATAAAGAACTTGCGGAAGGAACCATCGGAAAGCATGAAAGGCATTATTCTTGCGGGCGGGTCGGGCACCCCGTCTTTACCCGTTGACGACGGTCACCTCGAAGCAGCTGCTTCCCGTGTATGACAAGCCGATGATTTACTACCCGCTGAGTGTGCTGATGTTGGCGGGCATCCGTGACATCCTGATTATCAGCACGCCAAAGGACCTGCCGAACTTCGAGAGGCTGCTGGGCGACGGCTCACATTACGGCGTGCATTTCAGTTATAAAGTGCAGCCCTCTTCAGACGGCTTGGCCCAGGCGTTCTTGCTAGGTGAGGAGTTCATCGATGGCGAGCCGTGCGCCTTGGTGTTGGGCGACAACATCTTCTACGGCAACGGGTTGGGCTCCACCTTGTCCAAAGCGGTGGCCAAGGTCGAGCGTGGCGAGGGCGCGAGCGTGTTCGGCTATTACGTGGATGATTCTGAACGGTATGGCGTGGTCGAGTTCGACCGTGACGGCAAGGCCGTATCCATCGAGGAGAAGCCGGCTCATCCGAAGTCGCATTATGCGGTGACCGGACTGTATTTCTATGACGAACATGTGGTGGAGTACGCGAAGCAGATTCGCCCGTCGGCTCGTGGCGAACTGGAGATCACGGACCTCAATCAGATGTATCTGGATGCTGGCATGTTGAATGTGCGTACCCTGGGGGCGCGGCTACGCGTGGCTGGACACGGGCACGATGGACTCCCTGTATGAGGCCGGCGAATTCGTGCGCACGGTGCAGCGTGCGCAGGGCCTGCCCATCGCGGTCGTGGAGGAGATCGCGTACGAGAACGGATGGATTAGCTGCGACGAGTTACTGGAATCAGCGGAACGTTACGGCAAAAGTCCTTACGGCCAACATTTGAAAGACGTCGCCGAAGGCAAGATTATGCTCGTTTCCAATCGGTAGTGAAAGTAGTGGGACTGAGAGTCCGACGATATGATGCGAATATGGATGAGGCGGCATCCCCTGAACGGGAATGCCGCCTCATCCATATTCTCGTGCCGAAGTTGCTCATCGGAGCGAGAGGCGCATGGTATGCGTTAGTCGTTGGATTAGTCGCGCTTGAACAAGTCGCGGGTGTAGACCTTGTCGGCCACATCGTCGAGGTCGTTGTTCCAGCGGTTGGCGACGATGGCGTCTGTCTTGGCCTTGAACTCGGCGAGATCGTGGGTCACGGGGCTGCCGAAGAAGTCGGGCTTGTTGAGGGTGGGCTCGTAGACGATTACGGTGACGCCCTTGCCCTTGAGTCGCTTCATCACACCCTGGATTGCGGACTGACGGAAGTTGTCGGACCCGGACTTCATGGTCAGGCGGTAGATACCCACAACCGGTTCCTTGACGCCGTCGACAAGCTGCAGGATCTCGTCGGAGACGAAGTCCTTGCGGGTGCGGTTGGCCTCCACGATGGCCTCGATGAGGTTCTGTGGTACGGCCGCGTAGTTTGCAAGCAGCTGCTTGGTATCCTTGGGCAGGCAGTAGCCGCCGTAGCCGAAGCTCGGGTTGTTATATCCGTCGCCGATGCGCGGGTCGAGGCATACACCGTCGATGATTGCGCGCGTGTCGAGATCGCGGGACTCGGCGTAGGTGTCGAGTTCATTGAAGTAGGCCACGCGTAATGCCAGGTACGTGTTGGCGAACAGCTTGATGGCCTCGGCCTCGGTGGTGCCGACCACGAGCTCGGGAATACCCGTGGAACCGTTCGCATTATGGCGCTCGGCCTCGGCGGGGTCGGCACCTTGGGCGAGCAGACCCGCGAATGTCTTCGCAGCGGCCACGGCGGCCTCATCGTCCTGAGGGGCTCCAACCACGATACGGCTCGGGTGCAGGTTGTCGTACAAGGCGTGGCCCTCGCGCAGGAACTCCGGGGAGAAGATGATGTGGTCGTCATGCAGGCGTTCGCGCAACTGCAGTGTGTAGCCCACCGGAATCGTGGACTTGATGACGATCCATGCGTGGGGCGAGTGCTCGCGCACTGCCGCGACCGCGGCCTCTACGCTGGAGGTGTCAAAGTAGTTGCGCTTCTCGTCATAATTCGTGGGTGTGGCGACCACTGCGTAGTCGGCGTCCGTGTATGCCTGGGCCGGGTCCAGCGTGGCCTGGAAGTTCAGTGGGCGCTCGCCCGAGGCGTTGCGGTCGAGGAACGCCGTGATCTCCTTGTCCACAATCGGGCTCTTGCCGGCGTTGAGCAGGTCCACCTTCGCCGGCGCGATGTCCAGCGCGTGCACTTCATGATGCTGGCTGAGCAGCAACGCCACGGACAAACCCACATAGCCGGTTCCAGCAACCGCAATCTTCATTGATGCATCCTCTCATAATCAAGATATCTAAACGTTACGTAGTCTCTCCATCATAGACATGTGCCTGCCGACGTGGGGGAATTATTCGTCATGATGCAAATGTGTCGTGAATAATAGGTGTTCCATCGATGTGGATACTCCACTTGAGGGAATAGTGTTACTCCTCGCTTTTTGGAAGTGTTCAGGGAAGCCGACGGTATACTTATATCCGTCATAATCATCGATACTTTGGAGGAACGTTGAAAGGTATTATTCTTGCCGGTGGATCAGGTACGCGACTCTATCCGCTGACTACAGTCACCTCCAAGCAACTGTTGCCGGTGTATGACAAGCCGATGATCTACTATCCGCTGAGCGTGCTGATGATGGCAGGAATCCGCGATATCCTCATCATTTCCACGCCGAAGGATTTGCCAAACTTCGAGAAACTTCTTGGAGATGGCTCCCAGTACGGTGTGAACTTTAGCTATAAGGTACAGCCTTCGCCAGATGGGCTTGCACAGGCGTTTATCCTCGGCGAGGAGTTCATTGCTGGTGAACCGTGTGCACTGGTTCTGGGTGACAATATCTTCTATGGAAATGGTTTGGGCAGGACCTTACGTAAGGCTGTATCTGTGGAGCATGGCGCCACCGTGTTCGGCTACTACGTTGACGATCCCGAACGCTACGGCGTGGTCGAGTTCGACGAGAACAAGAAGGCCGTGTCCATCGTTGAGAAGCCGGAGCACCCGGCCAGCAACTATGCGGTGACCGGCCTGTACTTCTACGACGAACGCGTCACCGAGTTCGCCAAGCAGGTCGAGCCGTCTCCCCGTGGCGAGCTGGAGATTACCGATCTGAACAAGATGTATCTGGAAGACGGCACCCTCAACGTGCAGACGCTTGGCCGCGGCTATGCCTGGCTGGATACCGGTACCATGGACTCCCTGTATGAGGCAGGCGAATTCGTGCGCACCGTGCAGCGTGCTCAGGGCCTGCCGATCGCCGTTGCCGAAGAGATCGCTTTTGAGAACGGTTGGATTACTCGTGATGAGCTGATGGAGGCCGCTGTGAAGTACGGCAAGAGCCCGTATGGCAAGCATCTGAAGGATGTGGCGGATAATAAGTTCATCGTCAAACCGATGGATCGATAGACCTTCACTGAAAACCCGCATAGATTGTTAGTCCGCGCTGATAAAATATGCGGGTTTGTTGTATTTGAGGAGCAATTTTGAACATCACGGAAATCTTCACCAGGAAGAACCGCCTATTACTGAAGGCGATGGTCAGCACCGACTTCAGCTCGCTACCAGCAGTCCTTCTTGGGATACATCTGGTCTGTGCTCAAGCCACTGATGCTGTTCACCATCATGTATCTCGTGTTCGTCCGATTCCTGAAGTTCGGTGCTGATGTGCCGCACTTCTCTGTGGCTCTTCTTCTGGGCATCATCATGTGGAATTTCTTCAATGAAACCACTACCGGCGGCATGATGTCGATTGTGGGACACGGTGATCTGCTGCGTAAGATTCACTTCTCGAAGTATGTGATTGTCATTGCCTCATCTATGAGTGCCATGATTAACTTCGGCATCAATTTTGTTGTGGTAGTGGTATTTGCTCTGATTAACGGCGTCAGTCTTACCTGGTCGTGGTTGCTGATGGTTCCTCTGGTGCTTGAGCTGTATATGCTGTCGTTGGGAATCGCTTTCTTCCTCAGTGCCGTGTATGTCAATCTGCGTGACTTGAACCCCATCTGGGAAGTGGTAATGCAGGCTGGATTCTATGCCACGCCTATTATCTACCCTATTTCCCTTATCACTTCAAAGGCGGGCGAGTATGGTCCGATATTTGCCCGGCTCGATCTGATTCTCAACCCGGTGGCGCAAATCGTTCAGGATGCGCGTCATGTGATGATTAGCCTGCAAATCAGACCATTTGGCAGTGGGTGGATAACCCATTCCTGCAGTGCTGGCCGATTATTCTTTCCGTACTGATCTTCTTGGGTGGTTTGAAGTATTTCACCGTTAAATCCCAGTACTTCGCGGAGTTGGTGTGACGATGAACAAGATGGACAAAGCGATGGAACAGAAGAACGCTGATCGACCGGTGGCTCTCAAGGTAGAGCACGTATCCAAGAACTTTAAACTTCCGGTTGAGCGTGCTGGAAGTCTGAAGAACATGCTGTTCAATTGGCTTCGTGGCATTCGTGGATACCGCACGCAGGAAGTGCTTAAGGACATCACCTTTGATATCAAGCAAGGTGAGTTTTTCGGCATTGTTGGTAAGAACGGTTCTGGCAAATCCACCCTGCTGAAACTTATTTCCCAGATTTATACGCCGAATACAGGCACAATCGAAGCGGACGGCAAACTCGTGCCGTTCATTGAACTGGGCGTTGGATTTAACCCCGAGTTGACTGGCCGTGAGAACGTATATCTCAACGGTGCCATGCTCGGTTTCTCCAATGACGAGATCGATGCCATGTATGACGACATCGTGGAGTTTGCCGAACTCGGCGATTTCATGGAACAGAAGCTGAAGAACTACTCCAGCGGTATGCAGGTGCGTCTGGCGTTCTCTGTGGCAATTAAATCGCAGGGCGACATCCTCGTTCTTGATGAGGTGCTTGCCGTGGGCGATGAAGCTTTTCAGAAGAAGTGCCAGAACTATTTCTTTGAGGCGAAGCGCAACAAGAAGACGGTTATTCTGGTCACCCACTCCATGCCGGATGTGCGCAGGTATTGCGATCGGGCAATGCTCATTCAGGACGGCTATATTGCGAAGATCGGCGACCCTGACGAGATTGCCGATGCTTACTCCGATTCGTTCCTTCCCCCGCGCGAAGTAGTGGAGGCACAGCAAAAGGAAGCGGCTATTCGCAATGCCGTGACCGTGAATGCCGTAAACGTTGCCGTCGATGGCGAGACGCAGAAATTCCTGGATACGCGCGAGGACTTCACCATGAATGTTGACTTCGAATGCGATCGTCCGGTTCCTGCGAACCAGCTGTTCATCGATGTGTTTGATGGCCGCAATGTCCCTGTGCTTTCCATGCCGTTTGGCTCCGAGGACGATAAGATTTCAGCTGGTAAGCATACGGCCGAATTTGCGGTGAAGAATGTGCTCGCATTTGGCGATTTCCGCATCTGTATTGCTCTGCAGACGGACTCTGAGCGTTTGCAGTTGGCGGAGAATGCCTGCAGATTCCACATCAAGGGATCCGCCGCGGAAGTGATGTCAGTGGTGAACCCGGACAATACGGTGCAAGTGACAATCGATTAATTCGTCTGCTGAGATGATAAGGACAGAACAAGCATGCTGACGTTGTTGAATGATCGTACATATCAGGTAACAGTCGAAAAAGTAGAGAACGTCAAGGTTGGGGAACAGTCTCGGACTATAGTGACCGGCTGGGCGGTCGACAAGATGAGGCAGACCTCCCTGCCGTTGGCGGTAGCCGGCACGGGTGTGACGGTATCGCGGAATACTCGTGTTGATCTGGAAAAGACGTATAGATTGGATCCCAGCGATCAAGCAGGCTTCACGATTGTTATTCCTCGGGGAGTGCAGAATTTCGACTTGATGTGTCAGACGCCTGGCACGACCATGACAAGGCACATCAATGTTCAGCGTTTGATGAGTCGATTCCGCATGCAGTACATCAGCACCCGCGCGCACAGACTCATGTTTTATACCGCGCATCTCGGCAATCGTGAGGCGATGAAGGATTTGCGAGACGCGGTGAAACGCCGCGTTGTTGGTGAGACGGATTTTTACGATTCGTGGATTCAGCGCCATGAAACGATGACCCAGCAAGAAGCTGAGCCCATCATTGCCACATTTTCCAAGACTCCGCTTATCTCTGTGGTGACACCTGTGTACAACGTGGACGAGGTCTGGCTGCGCAAATGCGTTGAATCCATGCAAAACCAGTGGTACTCCAACTGGGAGTTGTGCCTTGGCTGATGACCATTCGCCTTCTGCGCACGTCAAGCCGTTGCTGGAAGAGCTTGCCGCGAGCGATTCGCGTATCAAGATTGTCTTCCGTGACAGCAACGGACGAATCGCGGCGGCGACGAATTCTGCCATAGAACTCGCTACCGGTGATTACGTCGGTTTCATGGACAATGACGATGAACTGGCACCGCAGGCGCTGTTTGAAGTCGTTCGTGCGCTGAATGACCAGCCCGATACGGATTTCGTGTATTCGGATGAAGACAAGATCAACGAGCAAGGCAAGCGCTTTGACCCGTTCTTTAAGCCGAATTACTCGCCGAACCTTTTGCTGGGGCATAACTACATCACTCATTTTGTGGTAGTGAGCCGTGCGCTGTTGGACAAGGTTGGCGCATTGCGCAGCGAATACGACGGCAGCCAGGATTATGACTTCGTGCTGCGTGCCACCGAGCAGGCACATCACGTTCATCATATTCCGCAGATGCTGTACCACTGGCGCACCCTTGCAAGCTCCGTGGCCGGAGACCCCCGAAGCAAAATGTATGCCTATGAGGCTGGTCGCAAGGCAATCGAAGCGGCTCTGGAACGTCGAGGAGTAGCCGGCGATGTACGTATGCTCGACAATCTCGGTACGTACAAGATCGACTATGCCGATTACACCCCGACGGTTGCGGTGGTTGCTTCTTCTCTGACTGATGCGCAAGTGAAGCAGCTACGAGAGATGACGGATTATCCGTCGTTCACTGTGATTGCTGCTGCAGCGGATTCCGTGAATGATGTGGCAAAGCGTCGTTCCGAAGATTTGATTGTGCTGTTAAACGGCATGAAGCCGACCGATGGCACATGGCTACGCGAAATGGTGAATTATGCGCGTCCCTCTTCTGTTGGCGTTGTGGGTGGCAAGGTATTTGACGCCAAGAAGCGTGTGCTCAATGTGGGCGTTACCCTTCGGGCATTGAAACAAGGTGAGCCTTTTGAAATGCGCGGTTCCTGGGATGAAGGAATCGGCTACTACTTCAGGGATCTGCTTCCTCGTGACATGTTCGCGGCCACGGAAGATTGCATGCTGGTACGTCGCAAGGAGTTCGTGGAAATAGGCGGACTCAATACGCGCTTGGCAGCAGGACTGCGCGGTATTGACTATTGCACTCGCATGTATAAGCAGTCCGGTCATACCGTGCTTTGGGAACCGTATTCGGTTTTCACGGATTGCAAGCGCACTCACCTGTCAATCGATAAGAATGCCATCGCAGAGTATCTGAAGATGCATCGCGATATCGTTGACCCGTTTGCGGCTGCATGCTTCCCGCATGCTTCCGAGGAACAGCGGGGCATTGTATACAACCTTGATCAAGTGGATGCTAAGCAAGACGGATCCACTGTGCTCGTTAACGGATGGGCTGCCGATATACACGGTGGTGAACAGGTTGATATCTCTTTGGTGGAATCTCCCGTGGCGAGTTTGCGCAGCCTGAGTCGTTATGGTCGTCCCGACGTGAACGCGACGACTACGGTTCCCTCGGATTCGATCCTTGGTTTCCGTGCGGAAATATCGGTACCGGGCGGGCGTAAGCAACTGGCGAACGACAAGCTGCGTTTGCGCCTGAGGACTTCTACGGATAGTCAGGAAGTCATCATCCCGGTTCAGTCGTCGTCCGTTCTTGCCGGATTGTCGAACTTCTTGCGCAAGGTCGCACTGCTGGGGCATCCTTGCCGTACCACAAGGCGTCTGCTGGATAAGTATTGGGGTCCTCGTTGGCAGAAGCACGTGTACCATAACCTCATTCGTCGAACAGAGCGTTACGACGAGACGGCAGTGCGCAATGAGATTGCCTCGTTTGCGTATCAGCCGTTGATTTCGTTGCTGGTGCCGGTATATAACGTGGAGCCGAAGTGGCTGGAAAAGTGTGTGGATTCGGTTCGTAACCAGTCATATTCCAACTGGGAGTTGTGCCTGGCTGATGATCATTCGTCCGAGCCGCATGTGCGTCCGCTGCTTGAACGGTATGCACAGCAGGATTCTCGCATCAAAGTGGTGTTCCGCCCTGAAAATGGGCACATTTCCAGAGCAACGAATCGGCTTTGGAAGAGGCCTCAGGAGAGTTCGTCGGTCTGCTTGACAATGACGATGAACTGGCTCCCCAGGCACTGTTTGAGGTAGTGAAGACCCTCAATGAGCATCCGGACACGGATCTTATCTACAGTGACGAAGACAAAGAGGACGAAAAGGGGAACCGCTTCGACCCGCATTTCAAGCCGAACTATTCTCCCGATTTGCTGATGAGCACCAACTACATCAGTCATTTTGGTGTGTACCGTAAGAGCATCGTAGACGAGATCGGCGGTTTCCGAGTCGGATATGAGGGGTCGCAGGATTATGACCTGGTGCTGCGTTTTGTGGAGAAAACCACACCTGCTCGAATCCGACACATCGCGAAGGTACTTTACCATTGGCGTACCCTGGCGACTTCCACCGCGTCCAGCGGCGGTGCCAAGAGTTATACGTCCGATGCCGGTCTGCGTGCACTGCAGTCGGCGGTTGAGAGGCGCGGGATTCAGGCTGAAGTGGTATCCGCCAGTCCGAACGGCATCTATAACGTGCACGGCATCTATAACGTGCATTACGATGTCGTCGGTGATGAGCTGGTGTCGGTAATCATCCCGACGAAGAACGGATACGACAATATCGAACGTTGCGTCAGCTCAATTATTGACAAGACGGATTACCGCAATTACGAGATCATCATCGCCGATAACGGCAGCGACAACCCGCATATGCAGGATCTGTACCAGCGTTTTGCCAAGAAACTCGGCGATCGCTTCCACGTGGAAGAGATCGATATTCCGTTCAACTTCTCGAGGATCAACAATCTGGCGGCGCAGAAAGCGTCCGGCCGTTACTTGCTGTTCCTCAACGACGATACCGAAGTCATCAGCCCATCCTGGATGACCAGAATGGTGTCGTTCGCGCAGCTGGATCGCGTCGGCGTCGTGGGGGCTAAGCTGTACTATCCTACTGAGACCATTCAGCATGCGGGCATCGTGCTCGGCCTTGGCGGAGTGGCAGGACATATTCAGGTCGGTTTCCCCCGTGGAGATTTTGGCTACTTTGGCCGACTCATCGAGAACGTCAATTACTCTGCCGTCACGGCAGCATGCTGCATGGTGAAGGCCGATGACTTCCGTGCGGTGCATGGTTTTGATGAGGCTTTGGCGGTTGCTTATAACGATGTCGATCTGTGCATTCGGATTCACGAACAGCTTGGACGTGACATCGTGTGGGCGCATGAGGTGGAGCTATACCACTACGAGTCCGTCACGCGCGGGTACGATATCGAGAGCAAGAAAAAGAAGGCTCGACTGGATCGGGAATCTGCGAAATTCCGCAAGAAGTATGCCGAAATCGTAGATAACGATCCGTATTACAATCCAAACCTGTCTCGTACATCAGGCAACTATTGGGTTCGAGAGAAGTAAGCGATTCGTGGGGCATTGGACAACCGTCTGATGCCCCTTTTGCTTACTTAACTGCAAAGAATCCATCGTCGTTAAGGTAGCCCTTACCCTTACTCATATCGTATTGCACGAGACGGTAATCATTTAGTAGTTGCTTGGCTTCCTTGGAGAGATCCTTGCGCTTGAGACGGTTCCCTTCAGCATCCAGATAGGCGGTGCTGCCATCGCCCCAGGAATCGTTGGAGCTGATCAATCGGCTGATTGCCGGAATCTGCGCTTGCACCTGCGTCAGCATTTCCAGATAAGGTGACACCTTGGCATTCATATGTTCAGCAGCCAAAGCCATGAAATAGTTCGATGAGACATAGCCGGCGGTCTGCGGGTCGAGTTTGACACCGGCAGACGCGGACGCCTGATTTGACCATATAAAGTAATCGGTCTCATGCATGACAAGAGTATTGTTCTTGTCTTTGGTCGCGGTGCTGTAGATGCCGGGCAGATGATCGCCGTAGAAGATAACGGTGACTGGCTTATCAACTGCATTGAGCTGGTTCAAAAAGTCCGCAGTCTCCTGATCGGTGAGGCTGATGCCCTTGGCGTAATTATCGATAGACTGTTTCTCTTCGTCGGAGAGTTGGGAAACATCGGCTTCTTTGAACTGGTTGTCCGCGTAGAAATCATTGTAAGGCGCATGATTCTGCATGGTAACCAGCTGAATGAACTGTGCATGGTCGTTGTCGTTGATCGAGTCGAGAACGTTCTGATACGAGGCTGCATCACTCACGTATGGCGAACTGTCGATATGGTCCTGATGCTCGAGATAAGGGGCTGCGGACGTTTTCTTGGAGACCGAACGGAAGGATTTTCGTATGTTCAGTCTTGAGGAACGAGAGCGTGCGGTGGAGTTGTATTTCACCACGCCGATGACGACGGCCCAGGTGGTGGAGCATCTGGGTTATCCGACCAGGCAGTGTCTGGAGCGTTGGCTGGCGATGGATTCCCGGTATGCTGGCCATATGGCCAAACCCATCATCCCACTGGAGACCAGGCGAAGGGCAGTCGAGCTGGTGCTGGGCGGCATGCAGCAGAAGCAGGCCGCCAAACAGCTCGGCGTGAGCGTCGGCGCGGTGCATGGCTGGGTCAGGGCGTACCGCAAGGGCGGCATGGCCGCGTTGCAGCCCAAAAACAGGAACTCCGCGCAGGGCAATAAGCCCGCGGACTCCCGCCGCCGGCCGTCCGCAGCCGATGATGATGACGCGGAGGCTTTGCGCCGCAGGGTCGAGGAACTGGAGCTGGAGAACGCGTTGATGCGGGAGGTGGTGGAGGTCGTAAAAAAAGGCCCCGGCGCCGACCTGCGGCGCCTGTCGAACAGGGAGAAGACCCTGTTGATCGACCGGTTGAGGCCGGCGTATTCGCTCAGCTCGATGACATGCTTGCTCGCCATCGCGCCCAGCAGCTACCACTACCACCCACGCCCGGCTCGGCGTTGACAAGTACGCCGGACTCAGGGCAGAGGTGGCCGGGGCGTTCGCCGATTCCAAGGGCAGGTACGGGTACCGCAGGATCAAGGCGGTGCTCAAGACCGGCGTATCGGAGAAGGTGGTCCGCAGGATCATGGCGGAGGAAGGGCTCGTGGCGCACGTGCCCAAGCGACGCAGGTATAGTTCCTACGAGGGCGAGACGACGCCGGCTCCCGCCAATCTCGTCGACCGGGACTTCACGGCCGAGCGTCCGAACGAGAAGTGGCTGACGGACATCACCGAGATCAAGGCCAGGGACGGGAAGGTGTACCTCTCGCCGATGATCGACTGTTTCGATGGCAAGATCGTCGCATACACCGCCGGCTTCAGCCCCAACGCGGAGCTGGCCAACCGGATGCTGGAGAAAGCGGCCTCGACGCTGCCGGGGAACGCGCGTCCCTGGTGCATTCCGACCGTGGATGCCATTACCGGTGGCCCGGATGGCTCGGCTCATGGAACGCTTCGGGCTGACGCGCTCCATGAGCGCGAAGGGCTGTTCGCCGGACAACGCGGCCGCGGAGGGATTCTTCGGCAGGATGAAGACCGAGGCGGTCTACCCCGAGAAGTGGGAGGAACACACCCGCAACGAGGTGCTCGCCTTGGTCGATGAGTACATACGCTGGTACAACCACGAGCGCATCAAACAGTCGCTTGGTTGGATGAGCCCGGTACAATACCGTCAAAGCCAAGGAATGGCTGCGTGATTATCTCCAAGAAAATGTCCGCAGCCCCTAACGCCCGGTTTGTTGCGCATTTTGGTTGAGGCTTGAGTTGAGAGACATGGTCCGTCGTCCGGGTACGATTTCAGTCGCCAAACCAAATCAACCTATTTAGGAAGGCGACGGAACCATGCCGAATCAGATTCTACAGGTCGACGAGAACATGCTCGAGACGAAGCTGGACCGGTTGGTGTCGGAGAAGGTCGAACAGCTGTTGAACGCGATGCTGGACGCGGAGGCCGACGAGATCACGGGCGCGTGCAGGCGTTCGTATACGCTGGAATGCAAGACGAATGCGGCCAGACGCGCGCTCGAGGGCGAGCCCCTCGCCCGCGTGGCGCGCGACGCGGGTTGCACGCCGACGAGCGTGTACCAGTGGATGCGCCGCTACCGGAGCGAGGGGATACTGGGACTGATGGACAGGAGAAACGCGCCGATGCCGGCCGAACCGATGCCCGCGGCCGGCGATGACGTGGAGGAGCTGCGCCGGCAGGTGGAGGTCCTGCGGCTGGAGAACGCGGTGATGCGGGAGACGATCGATGTTTTAAAAGCCGACGACCCGCGCCTCGACCCGTCCATGCTGACGAACAGGGAGAGGACGCGGGTCGTCGACGCGATCAGGGGTGAATTCGGCCTGGCGGCCTGTCTGAAGGCCGTGGGGCTGAAACGCAGCACCTACTATTACGAGCGCGGCGCGATCGCCGCGGGCGACAGGTACGCCGTGCTGCGGGCCCGCGTCGCCGGCCTGTTCGAGCAGGGTGGGCGCGCATGGGGATACCGGACCATCCACCGCATGCTGCGCCTTGACGAGTCCGACCCGATCGTCGTCTCGGAGAAGGTCGTCAGGCGGATCATGCGCGAGGGGGCCATGCGGCCCGTGTACCTGAAGCGGCCGAAGCGGTGGAGCTCCTACGCCGGCGAGATCGGCGAGGCCCCGGCGAACCTCGTGGAGCGGGACTTCCACGCCGACGCGCCGAACATGCTGTGGGTCACGGACGTCACCCAGTTCACCATGGACGGGTACAAGTGCTGGCTTTCCCCGGTGGTCGACTGCTTCGACGGGATGGTGGTCTCCTGGACCTTGTCGCGCTCCCCGAACGCCGACATGGCGAACCGGATGCTCCTTGACGCGGTCGCCACGCTCAGGGACGGGGAACATCCAATCATCCATTCCGATTAAGCCGGGTTTGTTGTTAAGCCGGGGAACGGTTCGGGGTCTTGGTGGCTGGCCGTGTCCCATGTGGTTTCCCGGCTTAACGTTCCGGGTTATTTGAGGGTGTGTAGTTGTCGGAGTCGTTGCTCGCTGAGCCATG
>ENA-OQED01000413-OQED01000413.1-human-gut-metagenome-genome-assembly--contig:-NODE-413-length-16913-cov-1.327535_pt1 | contig 16913 bp, 15 predicted proteins | sample MGYA00242790_ERZ504625 | MGnify/ENA primary metagenome ERZ504625 (study PRJEB26092, sample SAMD00036345) | human gut metagenome | host: Homo sapiens | study: EMG produced TPA metagenomics assembly of...
GGCCTTTTTCTTTTTCTTCCTTTTACTGGAAGACGGATCCTCCGCCTGGGCAAACAGGTCGGCTAGTCCGCTAGAGGTAGCCTCCGGCGTTTTATCCGGCGCCTCCACGGGCGGCGGGGCAACTGGGGCGTCAGGCGCAACCGTTTCATGATTTGCATCCGGTGATTCGTATATGACATGCATGGAATTGCTTTGCCCCGCATCCGGCATAGGCTTCCCCTTTTTTCAGCTGGGATCACCTGAGGCTTTGGCGCAACCGGGGGCTTGGCAGCGCTTGTCCGCTTGCTTTCCGGCTCTTGATAGACGATGCGCACCCGCGTTCCATCCGGCAGCGTTTCATACTGCTCCTCCTGCGGGGGTTGAACCGGCTGGGCTGCAAAAACGGGAATGACAGGCCTTCCCTCCGCGTCATAATAAACGACTGGCGTTACTGGGTTGCCGTTTGCATCATAATAAACTGGCTGATCCCCCGCAGTGTCCGGCCCCCGCGGCGTTTTTTGCTTTTGATTTTCCTGATCAGTCATGATAACTCCTTCCTTCTTGGAGGCGGCGCCGGTTTCCTTGCTCTGCACGCCGCTCTGACGGGAATCGCCTGCCCTTGGTGCAATCTCCTCTGCCAGGCCATATTTCCTGCGGACCTCTTCCAGCTCGTCCAGCAGGCCTTTCGCCTGCTGATGCGCGCCTGCCGCCTTATTTTCACTGTGTTTCATCTGCAAACCCTCCTATAGAAGGGATATTGGTTTCCCAAGTGCACCCTAAATTTAAAAGGGATACCAGCGCTCCGCATTTTTATAAGGGTTCGTTTTGCCGTGGCGGTCATACCAAGCCTGCGGATAATGTGGGTTGGGATTTAATTTTGCTTTGGAAACATCCACCGCTTCGCTCTCACCATCGCGTACCATACGAGCAACCACGACGAAACGCGTGTCAATGCTCGTGCCAAGCTCATAGGTGCAGGTGGAAAGTGTGAGCACCTTATCATCCTTCTGCACATCGACATCCGTCGTAAAGAGACTGCGCTGACGCACCTCGTCGATATACTGCATAAATTTCTCATCATTCATATCCGGGTAAATATAATTGAACACATAGCCGTTATCATCCTTTGCCTTCGTTGTGGCAACAAAAGCGCCGATCACCTTCCATTTGTAGTCTTTATAAAGCGTATTAAAGGTGATTACAGGAGCATTCCGGTAGCCCTCCAGCGTATGGTAGCCCATCACGCCAGTAAAGCACATGCCATTATCAAGCGAATCGCCCTGTAGGTTGTGCCCATAGAGAATCGTGTTGCGGGATAGCTCCTTCTCATTGTTGCGGTAATCCATGAATGGATCGCCAAACTCCGTATATTTATGATAGTAGTTATAGCGCAGATAGTAGTCATTACCGCCCTGCGCCTTTGTTGCGTGCAGGATTGGGGTATCCGTTCGGGTGTTTGGAATGGTCAGCCAGCCAACCACGTCGTTATTCACCGCATAAAGGTGTTTAAATTTCTCCTGCATCCCCTCTGGCGGCGTGGAGCCGGGATATTTCGTTTTCAGCGCGGAGAGGATGGGGTCTGCCTGCGCCTGCGCGGGCTTTTCCCCCTGCTGCGCCTGTGGCTGTGCAACGCGGTAAATCAGCACCCCGCTGCTCGCAAGGATCGCGCATACAGATAAAATCGCTATGATTTTACGCACCCATGTAAGCGCCGCATCTCCAGGGAAGGGGAAAACAGCATGCAACAACCGGTTTCCAGAATGATTTTGAGCCATTGATAATTCCGCCTTTCGGTAGAGTATGATCAAGCAGAGGGTAATCTCCGGGCTTTTATGAGGCAAAAGCCCTTTCTGCTATTGGTATTCCAATAGATACAGCCGGATCATATCCAGCGCATGGGAAGAAATTACAAACCGGTTATATTCCCGATTATCTCCCCCTCGGCCGGTATGAACCGTGCGTTGAAGCGTGTGCGCCCCATCTGTCAGCGCGATAAAGGCGAGCCCCGCCGGGTTGCCGTGATCGTCTCCATCCGGCCCTGCCAGCCCCGTCACGCCTAGGCCGACTCTCCGCGCCGCTGATGCGAAGCGCGCCGGCCGCCATTTCGGCGGCGGTTTCGGCGCTGATCACGCCGTATGTTTCAATAGTAGCCGGGGATACGCCGAGCACTTCCTCCTTGATCCGGTTGGAGTAGGAGACGATCCCACACTCAAGCACCTCGGAGGAGCCGGGGATCTCCGTAATCCGCTTGGCAATCAGCCCAGCCGTGCAGGATTCCGCCAGGCCGATTTTGAGGCCTCTCCCGCGCAGCATTTGCACAACGGCCTGCTGTAGGCTGCCCACATCCACGCCGTAAACAAGCTTGCCATAAAGCGCACACAGCGCCTCCACAGTGGGCTTGCACAAGGCGTCTGCCTCCGCTTGGGAATTTGCCTTTGCCGTCACCCGCAACAGCGCCTCCCCATCCTTCGCATAGGGTGCGACGGTCGGATTCTCCTGCGCTAAAAACTGCGCAGCCCGCTCTGCCATTGCGCTTTCGCCGATGCCAAAGGTGCGCACCGTGTGCGATACGATCACCCCGCCGGCAAAACGCGAAAGATAAGGAAGCGCTTGCTCCAGGAACATGGGCTTGAGCTCACGCGGCGGGCCGGGCAGGTTGATCACGATCTTCCCGCCCTTCTCCACTGCGCAGCCGGGCGCGGTGCCGTGATCGTTGCGAAACACAACACAGCCCTGCGGCAGAAACGCCTGCTTGCGGTTCGTCTCCGGCATCTCCTGCCCGCGGGCCTGGAAAAAAGCCTCCATACGCCGCATGCTCTCTGCATCCTCCACCAAGGGAATGCCGAGCAATTTCGCGCACACTTCTTTGGTCAGGTCATCCGCGGTGGGGCCGAGCCCACCAGTGGTCAACACGAGATCACTGCGGGAGAGCGCCGTTTGCAGCAAATCGGAAAGCCGCTCTTCATTATCACCCACCGTGCTGTGATAAAGCACGGTGAACCCCAGCCGCGCTAGCTCCCTAGCAAGGAATTGGGCGTCTGTGTTGACAATATCGCCGAGCAAAAGCTCTGTTCCAACTGATAATATTTCAGCTTTCATTACATAAAACTTCCTTTAAAGAACACGATAGGGAATGGACTCACGCATCGATCGGCACAATTTTTACACCCGCCAGCGCTCGCTCCATGAGCTCTTCCAGGGGGATCAGCGCCTGTGCCTTCTCCACCGCGTCGAGCTGCGGCCGGGTTTTGGGATGCTTCGGCGTAAATACCGTGCAGCAATCTTCATAGGGTTGAATCGATATCTCAAAGGTGTCGATCCTGCGGGAAAGCGCAACGATCTCATCCTTATCCATTGCAATCAGCGGCCGGAATACCGGCATCTCCGCCACCGCATCCGTGCAGGCAATGCTGTAGTGTCTGGCTCGCCACTTGGCCGATGCTTTCCCCTGTGACCAGTGCGCCGCATTCCTCCTTGCGGGCGATCCGCTCTGCGAGCAGCATCATCGCGCGGCGCATGATCAGCGTAAATAGGTCCTCGGGGCAATGATCCTTAATCTGCTCCTGATCTCCGTGAACGGCACGACGAATAGGGAAATATGCCCGGCATAGCGCGCTACTCTCCGGAGCAGGGCGTGCACCTTTTCCTCCGCCCGAGGGCTTGTATAGGGCGGGGAAGCAAAATGGACAGCCGTCAGCTGCAAGCCGCGCTTTGCCATCATCCAACCCGCAACCGGGCTGTCGATCCCACCTGAAACAAGCAGCGCCACCCTGCCGCCGGAGCCCACGGGCATACCGCCCGCGCCCTTTTGCTGGTTGCCCCGGATATAGGCCCATTGATCGCGCACCTCAACCGTAACGATCACATCTGGATGATGTACGTCAACGTGCAGATGCGGAAATTTTTCGCCCAGATAGCCGCCCAGCTCCGCGCTGATCTGCGGGGATTTGAGCGGAAATTTCTTATCTGACCGTTTTGCCTCCACCTTAAAGGAAGCGGCCTCCATCAACTGCGGTGCAAGGTATTCGCCTGCTATGCGCAAAATTTCGCCCATTTCCTTGGGCGCCTGCGCGGCGCGGCTGAAGCCGGCGATGCCGAACACACGGGTCAGCCTGCCTGCCGCCTCGTCGAGATCGATCCCCTCTTCCAACGGCTCAATCATCACGGTAGACTGGCTTTTGGTAAAGGCAAATTTACCAAGGGGCGAAAGCCGCCGCCGCATGTTTTTTACCAGAATATCCTCAAATGTAGAACGGTTGAGCCCTTTCAGGGCAAGCTCCCCATCCTTGACTAGAATAATTTCTTTCATGTAAATAACTTCGTCCTTTCGCGCCCACGGGATGTGTCACCCGATTTGCAGCGCCATGTATCGATCTGAATACTCAAATTCTTCTGAGCACCTGCTGCACTCGTTTGATCCCCGCTACCAGTGCGTCAATTTCCTGTGGGGTTGTAAAGCGGGAAAAGCTGATGCGCAGCGCGCTGTCGATGCGCGTATCCGGCAAGCCGAGCGCCGTGAGCACCGGGCTTTTGTGCCCTTTCGCACATGCGGAGCCGCTTGATACATATACCCCCATCTCCGAGAGGAGGTTGAGCACCGGCTCGGAACGCAGGCCGGGGATCGACAGGTTAACGATATAGGGCAGCGCATCCGGTGGGGAATTCAGCGTGATACCGCGCAGACCGCCGATCTGCTCCAGCAAATATCCCCGAAGCTCCGTGGCATGCGCAAGGCCCGCCTTCACCTCCGGCAGCGCCGCACAGGCCGCCCCAAAGCCGACAAGCGCAGGCATTGCCTCCGTGCCGGGGCGCAGGTCTTTCTCCTGCCCGCCGCCGAAAACACGCGGTTTCACCCGCACGCCGCGGCGGATATAAAGGGCGCCAGCCCCTTAGGGCCGTGGATCTTGTGGGAGCTGACCGTCATCAAATCAATGCCAAGCGCAGCAGGCTTTACTTCCAGCTTGCCGAACCCCTGCACGCAATCGCAGTGGAACAGTGCGGGCGCTCCCGCCCGCTTAATGGCCCCACGCACAGCATCCAATGGTTGGAGGGAGCCGACCTCATTGTTGACCGCCATCATGCTGACCAAAATAGTATCGCTATTGACCGCCTCAAAAAGATCTTCCCTGCGCACCTTACCATCTTCTCCAGCGGGGAGGAAAATCACCTCAAACCCCTGCCGCTCCAGCTCCCGCATCGGTTTTTCCACACTTGGATGCTCGATCGCCGTCGTCACAATCCTGTGGCCCCGGCGTGCAAGCGCCTGTGCCGCGCCAAAAACGGCCAGGTTGTTCGCTTCCGTCCCGCCGGAGGTGAAAAGCACTTCCTCCGGCGCACAACCAATGCGCCCTGCCACGCGGTCACGAGCCTGCCTGAGCAGCCGCTCAGCCTCAAAGCCCTTGGCATGGAGGGAGGATGGGTTTCCATAGCCCTCTGTAAGGGTATATAAAATCTCCTGTGCCGCCTCCTCGCAAACGCGGGTGGTGGCGCTGTTATCAAGATAAGCCAGCGTAAGGGTTCCTCCCTTTTTTGCGGCCCGGCGCAGCGCAAAGCGGCGCACTGTTTTCATCATGTAAAAAAGACAATTGGCCGCAGGATAATGATACTTTAGTATACATCATTTCAGGGGTACATGCAAATGGTTTTTGCTGGTTGGAAAGCGCTATGAAAATCTCAGAAAAAAGGCTTTACTTTAGCATGGTAATATGCTACAATACCGCTGTAAAAAGCCACGGTTTGGCTCATCCCAGCTGTGGAAAACGTAACATAAAAAATGGAGGAGACAACATGAAGAAAAAAATCATCGCCCTCGCACTGGCAGCCGTGATGGTTGTGTTAACGCTGGGCCTTGCATCCTGCACTGGAGGGGATAACACAGACCCCGCAGGGGAAGGCGGCACGAACGCCGCCAAAAACGGCACTCTAACCGTCGGCTTCGACGCAGAATTCCCCCCGATGGGCTTTAAAGATGACAATGGTAACTATGTGGGATTTGATCTTGACCTTGCAAAAGAGGTTGCCAAGCGCCTGAATATGGATATTAAACTTCAGGCGATCGATTGGAACTCCAAGGACGCCGAGCTAAAAAACGGGAATATCGACCTGATTTGGAATGGATTCACAATGACCGGCCGTGAAAATGACTATACCTGGAGCAAGCCCTACATGAAAAACCAGCAGGTGATCGTTGTGCTCAACAACTCCAAGATCACCAAGCTTGACGACCTCAAGGGCAAAAAGCTGGCGCTTCAGCTAGATTCCAGCGCGGAAAAGGCGCTGAACGCAAAGGCGGATTTTAAAGCCTCTCTCGGCAAAGTGCTGACGACCAGCACCAACCTCGATGCGCTTAACGAGTTGAAGATGGGCTCTGTGGACGCCGTATTGATGGACGAAATTGTTGCCCAATACAACATCACAAAACAGGGTGGTAACTACAAGGTGCTGGAAGAAGCCCTCGCAGAAGAGGAATATGCCGTTGGCTTCCTCAAGGGGAACACCGAGCTGCGTGATAAGGTGCAGGCTCAGATCGACGCCATGGCGAAGGACGGAACGCTCTCCAAAATTTCAAAAGAGTGGTTCGGCAAGGATGTTACGGTCTCCAATTCCTAACAGATCCAAATGAAAAACGGCGGGAACGGTTGCTTCCCGCCGTTTTTTTTGCTATACTATACCGTATTATCACGCTACTACAGTAGTATTATCACTTTTCGTAGCAGTCTTATCGCATTAAAGGAAGGATGTTATTCCATGCCGATTCCAGTTTTACTGTCGGCCGAGGTCAATATGCAGGCGATCTTCACCCAACTTGGGGAGGGCTTTTTGACGACGGGCGCCATCTTTTTCCTGACGCTGGTGCTGAGCATGCCGTTGGGCCTTTTGGTCGCTTTTGGGCGCATGTCAAAAATAAAGCCTTTGAGCTGGCTGACACGATTTTTTATCAGTGTTATGCGCGGGACGCCACTGATGCTGCAACTCATGGTGGTATATTTTGCGCCAGGGTTCCTGATTGTTAAATTGAATTGGGAGGTTACGTTGCCGGATAATTACCGCTTTATCGCCACAATCGTCGGCTTCGTTCTCAACTACGCGGCCTATTTTGCGGAGATCTACCGCGGCGGCATTGAATCGATGCCCGTTGGTCAATATGAGGCGGCCCAGGTGCTGGGCTTCACTAGAAGCCAGACTTTCCTGCGCATCATTCTGCCGCAGGTGGCAAAAAACATCCTGCCTTCTGTTACCAATGAAATCATTACGCTGGTGAAGGATACCTCTCTTGCCTTCTCCATTTCCGTTGTGGAGATGTTTACGGCCGCAAAGATGCTTGCCACTTCGCAATCCTCTGTTATCCCATTCTTTGTTGCCGGCGTGTTTTACTACATCGCAAACTATGTGGTTGCTTTTATCATGGAGCGCGTCGAAAAATCGCTTAACTACTATAAATAAAGAGGGAGCCGTTTGAAAAAAAGCTTTCACACTTCTTTCAAACGAGCGTTGTGCCTGCCCGCCAAAGGCGGAAGCCCCAGCTTCCCCGGAACCGGTGCAATTCCCCGGCTGTCAGAAAGGAAGGAACATTTCTATGGAAGAGCTGCTCACCATCAACAACCTGCGTAAGGGGTTCGGCGGCCTGGAGGTCCTGAAAGATATCTCCCTGCATGTGGAGAAGGGGCAGGTCGTCGCCATTATCGGGCCTTCCGGCTCCGGCAAATCAACACTGCTGCGCTGTGCGACGATGCTTGAAACGGTCGACGAAGGCACAATTTGCTATGGGCAGACGTGCTGGTGCATACGGATGAGCATGGAAAAACGGTATATGCCGATAAAACGACTCTCAAAAAAATCCGTTCAAAATTCGGCCTTGTTTTTCAAAATTTTAACCTGTTCCCGCATTTCTCTGTGCTGAAAAACATTACGGAGGCGCAGGTGATCGCTGGGATAGATAAAAAGCAGGCGCAGGAAAAAGCCCGTGAGCTGCTCGGCAAAATGGGTTTGGCGGATAAAGAAAAAGGCCTATCCCTGCCAGCTCTCCGGCGGCCAGCAGCAGCGTGTTTCCATCGCGCGCGCCCTGGCGCTCAACCCGCAGGTGCTTTTCTTCGATGAGCCCACCAGCGCGCTCGACCCGGAGCTAACAGGCGAAATTCTCAAGGTGATCCGCTCGCTTGCGGCAGAGCATATGACGATGGTAATCGTCACGCACGAGATGGCCTTTGCGCGTGATGTGGCGGATTACATCGTTTTCATGGATGGCGGTGTTATCGCGGAAGAGGGCACGCCGGACGAGGTGATCAACCACCCGAAAAACGACAGGACAAAGGCATTCTTATCACGATACGAAAAGGATTAGGGCGCCGCGCTGCCTGCGCCGCAGTTCATCCTCATTTCACCATGCTTCCTTAATGCAACAAAGCAGCCATGCATGCCCAAACGGGCGCATGGCTGTTTTTATTATAAATACCTATTTGATTATTATTTTTATTCTACAATAAACAGCAGCGCCCCACGCCAATTTCCACTGCAAAACGGCCATCAAAGCAACGCCATTTATACCCTGTTGTTATGCTTTCAATTGCCTAACAGCCTCTACATAGCTGCTCGCCTTCTTCACAGGGAAATAGCGTGAACATTCCCGCATCCAAAAATCCATTTCTTCTTTTTATTCTTCGATCGCGCTCACTTCCGCCATAAGGAATGCCACGCTGGCAGCTTGCCTCAGCCATCTCCGGAAGCAAAAAAGAGAAGCCCCATTCCACATCCGCCGGATCGTCCTCAAAGCCGTTGCGCGCGGCGATCACAAGAAAGCAGCCCGGGTGCTCTTGGAGGAGTTCCAGTTCAAAGTGCGCGGGCCTGCGATAATCCTCCAAGCGGCAAAATTTTTCCATGCCAAAAACACCACGCTGTCCGCCATCCGGTACTCCACCCGGCAGAACTCTGAGTCAAAAGCAGCATCCCCACACGCACCATCTCATTCGTTTTAATCTTGTGAGCCTACAACCACCGGTATCTTTGCATATCGCATAAAAAATGCCGTCATTTCATCAATCGTCTGCCTGCTCTCCGGCCACTCCGGATACGCCACGCTGAACACATGCTGAAGCGGGCGCTCTTTTATCCCTTTTGGCCAGTCATGCAGTTGATGCGGCACACCTTTTGCCGTGAGCCGCCGTTCAAAATCGAGCGTATGCGATCGGATGAAATCCTGCCGGCTTGTAACAAGATAGCAGGGTGGAAGCTTTGCCGTTTCCGTCAGATTTGCAAAATCCATGCAGGCATAAAAGGCCTGCTTGTGGTAATCCGCCCCGAAGATGGTGGAGCGCAAAATCTTCATCGCCCCACGCGTCGTCAAAAACATGCCGGAGGTAAGGCCCAAGGCATTGAAACGCAGCCCCGAGCCCTGCGTGCCATAAATCCGTTGAAGGTCCACGCTTTCATTCACCAATGCTGTATACGCTGCGAGCAGGCCACCCGCCGAATCCCCCGTCAGGAAGAGATTTTCCATTTGGCAAGGGTATTCCGCGCCATGCGCCGCAATCCAGCGAAAGGCGGCTAGGATATCGCGCACCTGCTCCGGGAACAGCACCTCCGGCGCCAACCGGTAGCTCAGGCTAATCACGGTGAATCCCCGCGAGGCGATGGCAAGGTTATAGTATTTATTGAGCTCTTTATAGCCGTACATCAGCCCGCCGCCGTGGATATCGATCACCACCGGCAGCGGTTCGGCCGTGCCCTCCGGATAGTAAACGTCCAGCAGATGGCCGCGATGCCCATCCGGCAGGTAGGCGATGTCCGTCACCTGCGTGAGCCCCGGCGTGGGCTTCTGCAACGCGATGCGTTTCGCATCCGATTTGGCGGTGTTCTCCCACGTCTTCCCCGCGATTTTCTCAACAAGGTTCATTGGTCCTCCCCCTCTTTGCATGAAATGTCAACTTCAAAATGAGATGGTCAGGGCATCGCTTGCCAGCCCTTCACTCTCCGCCTGAATGGTCAGGGAGGAAGCGCCTTGATCCGCTGATACGAGGAAGGGGGCAACGCCCGCCTCAGTCGAAAAGCGGCTGTGCCCGATCACATGCCCGCCCTTCACGGTTAGGCAAACGTCTGCCCTGCCCTCATAGATGGACGCGCCCGCTGCATCCTCTAAATGGACGTAGAGAAACAGAAAATCCACGCCGTCATTTTGCAGCGGAATTCCCCAATCCGCCGGTTCGACCCGCAGTTTGGCCGCCGGGCCCGGCCTGCGCAGCGTTTGGCGCGCAGCCTCCTTTTCGTTTCGATACCCGATCAAGGTCAATTCCCGCACGCCCCCCAGTTCCAGGCCGCTGAAGGTGAAGGGAGGGTGCGTCACCCGCTCGCAGTTGCCGCCGTCATACAGGCAGGAAATCGCGTGCCTGCCCAGATCAGACACCTCTTTGCTGACGGCGACATGATCTTCATCCGTCATCCAATAGTTATCGTTCGTTTTTTTGAAACGCTTCTCGTCAAAGGGGACGGTCGGCCCGCAATCGCACCTCCGGCGCGCAAGCTCCGTTCCGTCCGCCAGCAGAGCCACCTCGTCGCAGTTTGAATAAACCGGGATTTTCGTTTTATCCCAAAAGCTCCACACGGCGGGGAACAGAACCGGCTCCCCCTCCCGCTGGCTCTGGTAAAAATAAAAACTAAATTTTGGCAGGCGAAAAATATCCAGCACGCCGCTTTTTGAAACCGGGTCTTCCGGGAAATAGCCACGGTTATGGTCGATGCCCTCCCAGACCAGATCGCCGGCCAGATGGTGGTTCCGTCCATTGTTGTTGTGATCCCATTGGAAATTCCATGCCTGCACCTGCATGGCCCATTCCCCGTCCCCGCGCGCAACGCGGGAGGAGGAATGATTGCCGCCAAAGGCCCAGTCCCCATATTCGCGGGTGAGCGTCGGCCGTTTCCCGCCAAAAGGCACGCGGCGCTTGCTCTTCGCATCGTCTCCGGTATAGGGCAGGTCGTATCCCACCTTCTCCACATCGTTCCGGCCGGCCGTATCGCCGCTGGTGATGCAAGAGGGCAGTTCCTCCTTCGCCGCATGGTTCAGGCGGCGGAAAAAGCGGTCGGACGCGCCGCGCAAAAAGTCGGCGTTTCGTTGGGGGAAACCTCGAATACCATCACGCTGGGATGGTTGCGATCCCGCCGGATCATATCGCGGATATTTTGCAGGAGCCGTTTGCGGAAAACGCCGCCCGTGCAGAACTGCCAGCCTGGCACCGGCTCAATCAGGATCAGGCCCTGCCGGTCGCACTCGTCGAGGAACGCGGGGGATTGCGGGTAGTGCGAGAGCCGCACCGCATTGATCCCCATGCTTTTGAGCAGGCGTGCCTCCCTGCGCTGCGCCTCATTGGAGGCGGCCAGCCCGATATATGGATATTGCTGGTGGCGGTTGACGCCCCAGAGCTTGAGCGGCTTTCCGTTGAGAGAAAATCCCTGCTCCGTGATTTGGGCGAAACGGATGCCCGTCGTTTCCTCATAGGTATCTTCCTCGCCGTTTTCATTGGTTATACGGCAGGCCAAGGTATACAAAGCCGGGTGATCCGGGCTCCACAGGCGGGGGTTCTCGATGTGGAAAACAGAAGAGAAGCTGGCGCTTCCGCCGGCCGGCACCCGGGCTTCGCCCCGCTCCATGCCCACGGTCGCCCCTTTTTCATCCAAAAGCATGAGCGCAACCGGCACGCTTCTGGCTTGTGCCGTCCGGTTGCCGACCGTTGCCTGCACAAACACGGCAGCCACCCGCTCATCCGCGCACCGGGTCTCCGCGAGCAGCCCGCCCGCGTGCGGCAGGTCCGCCTGCACCGCATCGGTCAAATACACCTTCGGCGTAATGATCAGCGCAACATCTCGGTATAACCCGCCATAATATAAAAAATCCAGGCCATCCGTCGGCTTGCCGGGCGGAATGGTCTTATCGTCGCGATTATCGAGCGTAACCTCGATGAGATTCTCCGCGCCAAACGATAAAAACGGGTCGATCTCCACCACAAAGGCAGATAGCCGCCCGCGTGCTCCGCCGCCTGCCGCCCATTGATCAAAACGCGAGCCGATTGCATTGCGCCCTCAAATCGGAGCGCTACGCGGCAATTTGCCCACGCCTGACGTGCCTGAAACCGCTTGCGGTAGGACACAACGCCCTGAAACGGACGGCTCACCTCCAGCGCCTCCAGCCTGGGCGTGTGCGGCAGGCTGACGGCCTCCCAAGGGGATTGTGCTTCACGCCGGAACTCCCAATTCTTATTTAAATTGATTTGCTGCATTCGCAAAACTCCCTTTGTGCAAAATCGTTTTTTCTTGCCGGTCGCTCTTACCACGCTAAATCCGTTCGCGCAAGTTTTTCTTCATCTTATCATGGCGCCGCCCCAATTGCAACCGGCAAGGAGCCGTAATTCCTTCCAAAGCAAACGGACGCATCGCAGACAATTTTGCAATGCGTCCGTTCGGCCGCTACACGGTAGATGGCGAAGCTTCAGCGGCTTCTTCTTCTCCCGCCTCCACGCCGCCCAGCGCCTCACGCCTGCACAAAACTTCCTCATGCACGCGGTCGCGCTCCTTACCCGTCAGCTTGTAAAGGAAGAAGGGGAGCCCCGCCAGCAGCATCATCATGCCGTGGAACAGTGTGTAGAAGAACAAGAGCTTCACCTTTGTATCATAGGCTTGTGTTTGATAAACCGTCTGCATTACGCCATCAACCATCTGATCTACCGGCTGGATATATTGGATGATCGAGTGATCGCCATACAGAATACGAGGCGAGAGGGACTGTGCGATCAAGCCGCTGAGCGAGGAACCTGCGCTGATGATAAAGCCGAGGCTCGCATCCAGCCGCTTGCCTGTTTTGAGCTCAATATCCTCCAGAATATCTGCCTGGAACATGCTCGGCAGCAAATTGGACGCGCCAAACTGCAAGCCAATGAGGAAAAGGCAAACCACAAACAGAACGGTCAAAGAGGATTGCTCGGGGTGGTTGAAGCAAAGAATCCCCGTGGCAAACGCGGCACCGTTCGCCAGCACGGAATAAACGCCGGATGCAATATAAATCTGCTTGCTGGTAAACTTTTTGAGCAGCGCATTAACAATCAGCATGCCGACGAAGGTGCCGATGCCGGTCGGCAGGCCAAACAGAATAAACTTGCTCGGGTCGCCCAACAGCGCCACAGCCAGGAAAATGCCCATGTAATTTGCAATCTGGCGGAAATTCTTTAAGAATTCGCTAATCAGCACCAGAATTGCATATTTGTTGCCGATCACATCACGGAAGCCTAAAAGCGGGTTTTCCCGCTTCTCGCTATAAACGATACGCTCGCGCACCGCTTTCATACCCGCCAGCATAGAGAGTGTGCCGACCAGGCCGCACAGCGCGGCGGAAACAATATACATCATCGCCTCTGTCTGGATAATGCCGGGCTTGCGCAGCAGGCCGATCACAAGCACAATCACAAGCGGGGCCGAGTTCCCAATTGCGCTGGAAATCCCTCGGAAGGACAGAATCTTATCACGCTCCTGCGTGTTAGGCGTCATCACAACGCCAACCATATTCACGCTGTTTCCAAAATAGGATGCCGCGCCCTGAAGCAGCTGCACCGTGCAGAGATAGGCGATCATGATAGGAAGCGGCATTTGGGGCGTGACAAACATCATCACGGTTAAAATGCCCATCGGCACCGCCGACGCAAGGCCAAGTGGACGGAATTTGCCGAGCTTGCTCTTTTTTCGGTTATCCATAATAATTGCGTAAAAGAAGCTCAGCGCAAAACCCAGGATACCGCAGATCGCGTTAATCAGCGAAACGCTGCCGCTATCCAGCCGCAGCACATTGACAAGATATGCCTGACGGTAACCGTTGACCATACCGGTCATGTTTGTGTAGAAAAATACGCTGATTAGGAAAAGGACGAACTCTTGATTGGATACATGCTTTTTCTGCTGCGCCGGAGCGCTTTGAATGGTGTTTTCCATCGAATCTCTCCCTTTTTATTCTTTGATCCAGCCGATCGGTAAAACCGCCTCATCATCTATCTGGTTTTCATCCCCGATCAGCGACAAAACAAATGCGTGCAGATCAGAAAGCGTCGGATTCCCCGCGCCTACCTTTCTCTCCACCACATGCAGGATGGGGGAAAGGCGGCAAAGCAACCGATCCATCGCCTCATAGAGCGGCGTGCCTTGCACATAGGGCTCGTTCCCCACAAAGATATTCCGCACCAGCTCCACTGCCTGATCCCTAAGCAGCACATGGCGTAGAGAGGGATCAACATGCACAAAAAAAGAGCCTGCCTACTCCGCCGAGCGTTAGCCTTTGAAGCAGCTCCCGGCAAGCTTTACCGGAAGCCGCAGCTTCTGGTTCGGCTTAGCCCCGCCGAGGCGGCTCATAAAAAACTCAAAATCATCCGCCATCGCATCGAGAATATCCGTAATCATCCGATCAAAGCGCCACTTAAAATATTCCTGCGCCGTGCGGCCGCCCTTCTCCCAATCAAAATCCCGGATGGTTTCCGATTGGATTTGAACGTTGCCGTCCGGCAGGAACGTTACCTTTCGGTAGGCGCATGGGCACCCTACGAAGGAGCCCGTGCAAATATCATAGAGGGGATTCCCCTGCTGTGAAACGCGCTTGGTGATGCTCTGCATGTGCATATGGCCTGTAAAAATCAGATTGAGACCGGCATCGGCCAGCGTATCCGCCGTTTTTTGCCAATGATCTATTTTCGCATCTCCGATCAGCTCCATCACGGGCGAACCAGGCAGCACAGGGTAATGCGTCATTGCAAAAATAAAATTCCCACTCTCCTTGGCATCCGCAATTTGGCGGAGAATCCACTCCATCTGCTCCGCGTCAAAGCCGGTAAAGCCCTCGCCATCCCCATCGCAGTTGAGCGCTAGAAGCCGGACGCCGTCTGCAAGCTGCGCCACATAAGATAGTGTCCTGCGATGCTCGCTGATCGCAGTGGAAAAGCCGAACTCATAATAAAGCGCATACAGTTCCTCCCGCGCCGTGCCCTCAACCGGCACCTCATGATCGCCCACATAACCTACGGGGGCATCGTTAAAATCGTGCTTCGCGGTGATCAAATAGATTTTTTTCCCATTCGCTTGCAGTCTTTGCAGCTTTTTTAGAAAGCCACGGTGGCTCTCCTTCTCCCCATTAAAAATCAAATCGCCTGGAATCAGCACCGTTTGCGTATCATGATCTTCTAGCAATTGGGAAAACCCCGCATCAATAATTGCGCCCGTTTCTGCAATGCATTTTTGATCGGTCGCGCTCCTTTTTTCATATGCCTCCCCGCTCGCACCCAGATCGTTTTCAAAATAATGCGTATCCGTTACAACGAAGAATCGAAAAGGCTGTTCCAATTTGATTTCTCCCCCTCGTTTTTGTTTATATAATTAAAATATCACGAATAAGCAGTGCAAATAATAGAAAATATCACATTATATATTTAAAAAGTCACACTGAGCGGCCGCTCATTTCTGGAACATTTTACGAAACTTCATAGGTGCATAACCCGTAGCCCGCTTGAAGCGCGTTGCAAAATATTGCTGATCCTCAAATGCTAAACGGGCCGCAATCTCTCCTATCGGCATCCCTGTATTTTGCAGGAGCATTTTCGCTGCTTCCACCCTCCCATTGAGATAATACTGATAGGGTGTAACACCGTATTGCGCTCTAAAAACCTGGATCAGATAGTTTTTGGAATAATTAAACTCCTCGCATAAAAGATCCAGAGAAAACGTTTTTTCTATGCTCGCATCAAGTCTGTGCCGAAGTTGCTCTGCGAGCGACTGGGATTCTCCAAAAGAGCGGTTATGCAAACTGACAAATATTTTCATCAGCTGCACAGTGATCTCAGACGCCATCTGCTCATAGACAACAATATCCCTTGACAGGCGAAAAATCTCCTGAAAATACTGCAAATTATTGCAATCGTGAAACAGGTAAGTATCCTTTGGCAGATAGTTTTCCGCACAGGCCTGCATTACGGGGCCATCGAACACCACCCAATATTTATGCCATGGGTTTTCACGATCCGCGTAATACCGATGTCTGCTCCCCTTGCGCAAAAAAAACACGTCGTTCTCAAGGGGATGAAGCGTCTGTCCATCAATCTCCAGCGTGCCTTCCCCGCTGATAATGAATTCAAGCGCCATCAGGTCAGATTCACTGCGTTCAATTCGGAAGCCTTCGTCGCAATAAGTCTCCCCCACCATCCAAATATTGACCGGCGCCGTTTCACGCTTATACTGCGTAAAATTTTTAAAATCTTCTACCATCATTCACCGCCATTTATTCAAATAGTATGTTTATTTTTCAATTCCATGTAAATTATTGATATAATATCACATATTTTCGAAAGAAACAATGCCAAAAAAAACCGCCGCGAAACACAATCGATTTCGCAGCAGTTTTTAGATACCGTTCGTATCTTCCTTATTTGGTTTACCGAAAACGCACCGCCGTGCCATATGCAATGACTTCTGCGGCTCCCTGCATAATCGCAGAGGAAGCATAGCGGATGTTAACAATTGCATCAGCGCCCAGCGCCTCGGCCTCCTCGACCATGCGTTTTGTCGCAAGCGCACGCGCTTCGCTCATCATTTCGTTATATGCCTTCAGTTCGCCGCCCACAAGCGTTTTAAAGCTCTGGGTAATATCGCGCCCGATATTTTTCGTCTGGATCGTGCTTCCTTTTACCAGGCCCAGCATATCCAGCTCCTTGCCGCTGATATAATCAGTATTTACCAAGATCATCCTCTTCACCGCTCCTGACTTCTTGAATTCGTTCAAACAATACATAAACCGCCACGCCAACCAGCACTAGCAGCGCAACCGCGCCCGCCGCTTTCAGCCAAATTGGGATGGAGGCTGCAAACACAATGCCCATATATGCGATCAGCGCTAAAAATACACACGATCGTAATGATAATCGGTG